>Ga0315905_10000613_pt1 | contig 38619 bp, 23 predicted proteins | sample LakEriMetagenome_5_FD_203522 | JGI IMG/M metagenome (GOLD analysis project Ga0315905, IMG submission 203522) | Freshwater fungal communities from buoy surface, Lake Erie, Ohio, United States - Buoy 4 MA121 | ecosystem: Environmental > Aquatic > Freshwater > Lake | place: USA: Lake Erie, Ohio...
GCACCCCGGCGAGGGGTGGGGTTCATCGCAGCGGCCTGCGGAGCCGTCGCCGGGGCCGCAGGCCGCCGCACCGGCGAGCGAGCCTTGGGCATCGGGCATCGTCGGGGGAGCGCCAAAGCGGGCAAGGTCCAGCGCGATCGCGCGTGCGGCAGGGGTGCGCGCGGGGGCCCCGCGCCCAAGGAACCCCCACGCGCTGTCGATGGGCCGTTGTCCCGGCGGCAGCTGCGGCATGGTTTCACCCCCATCGCGTGCACGACCCCTGGTCGCGGCCGCGGGTGGCTGCTGAAGGAAACCGCAACCCGTCAGATTGGGCAGCCGGATGATCGCGTGACTGCTGATGTCGGCGGCCACGATGTCGAGGTCGCAATCGCCATCGGTGTCCGCGAGCTCGATGTGCCGCACGAAGGGGCTCGGGCGCTTGAGCACGGATTCGCCGAACGCCGGCCGCGATGGCGTGCCCACGTTCTCCATCAGGTAGAGCCCCCCGTTGATGATCGCCACACTGGTGACCACGTCGAGGTCGCCGTCGCGATCCAAGTCGGCCACGGCGCAGGTCCAGCCGTAGCCGGTGTCCGGACCGGCGAACGAATCCTGCCGCGTGAAACTGCCGCCGTCGTTCCAGCAGATGACGAGCGGCTGGTTCACCTCGACCGAGAGCAACTGGGCCACCACGTCGTCGTCGCCATCCGCATCCATGTCGGCGAGGACGAACGTCGTGATCGCCGGCTGGTCGGCGATGAGCGGCTGGACGGGCGTGTGCACCGGCCACTCGGTGAGCACACCACCGCGATTGCGCCAGGTCAGCAGCGATCCGGTCGAGATCGATGACGCCACCACGTCACGCCACCCATCGCCGTCGACATCGCTCGCGCGGACCTGCTGCAGCGAGCCCGTGCCGCCGAACCAGTCATCGGTGCGCAGTCGCTGGAACGGCACGAAGCCTCCAGTGCCATCAGCCCGGTCGATCCGGAGCGTCGGGCCCGATGCATTCGCCACGATCAGATCGGCGAGCCCATCGCCGGTCAGATCGGCCAGATCCATCGTGCGCGGCTCGCGCTCCTGGAGCCATGTCGGGCCGACGCCGAGCTGGCCCTGCCCGAGGTTGTCCAAGCGCAGCACGGTGCCTTGGTAGGCACGCAGCGCCAGCAGGATGTCGGGCGTCGCCGCGGCGCCGGGCTCCACCACCGCCCAGTCGGCTTGGGCTGGAAGTTCAAGCTCGCGCCACGGACCGAACGAGGGCGCACCGCCGGTGCCGAGCGCCCATCGGATCAGCCGATCGGTGTTGCGGCCCGGCACGATCGCATCGAGCACACCGTCGCCATCGAGCTCCGCGAGTACCACCTGGTTGGGAGCGTGCGCGGCAGGCAGCACCGAACCGCTGTTGGGGCCGAACGGGATGTCGGCAACCATCAGGCAGGCGATCGTGGTGAGCGCGGACACGTCATCAGTATGACGGCCGGCGGATGGAGTTCCATTGCAGGCTGCATGTGCAGCCCAAAAACAAATCCCCCCCGGCGCAGGGCCGGGGGGGAAGTGATCTCAGGAGACTGGCTTCGGATTACGGGCAGGCCGTACCGAAGACCGCGAGCAGGGCGCCGAGGTCAGCACCGTCGGTCACGCCGTCATCGTTGACGTCGCCACCAGCCGTGCCCCAGCCTGCGAGGAGGGCGCCAAGGTCGGCACCGTCACGCACGCCGTCGGCGTTGAAGTCGCCGGGGCAGTTGCCGCCCGAGCACGCCGCCGCCGCACCGTTCACCACCACCGGCCACTCGTAGGCGTTCGCCCCGACCGGCTGGAAGATGTTCTGCGCGGTGCCCGTGCACAGGGTGTAGCGCAGGAAGGTGTTGGACGGGAACGCGCCCGCTGCCACACCGATACCGCAACGGTAGCCCGCGCCCGAGGGAACGCCCTGGACGGTGCCGTTGAAGAGGTTCGGGGTGTCCATGACGAAGACGAGGTTGGTCTCGTTCTCGACGCAGAGCGGCTCATCAGGCTCGAAGTTGGCCATGTAGACGCCCGACGGAACCAGGACGTTGTACGCCTGGATGAGGACAAGGTCACCGTTCGCTGCACCGCTGCTGACGAAGTTGGTGGGCGCGCCGCCGTTGGTGTCGCGGTAGACCGAGAGCACCACCGGGATGAGCAGGTCCGTCGCGCCGTAGCCGCAGGTGCCACCGGTGGGGGTGGTCGAACGGAGGGCAGCGACACCGAAGTTGAAGCAGCTGATTTCCTTCAGCAGGTTCGCACCGGTGATGACCGTGGCGAACGAGTTGTCGGTGCTGCCGCCGGTGCCGTTGCCGCAGCCGGTCGAGCAACCCTGCACGAAGTTGCCGGTCGGGGCCGCGCTCACCGAGAGCTGACGGTTGTCCGGGCCGGGAGCCGAGCAGCTGGTGTCGAGGGTGCTCGGGCAGGACGCCGGCGTGCCGGTGACCTTGAGCGAGTACTCGTTCCGGCTGCCTTGGCCGCACACCAGCGAGCCATCATCGAAGTCGGGGACGACGATGAGGTAGTACGCGCCAGCCTTCACGCAGGTGGTGAAGGACTCGGGGCAACCCGCTGCCGACGTGGCCAGCGTGATGGTGTTGCCGCACTCGCCGCCGAGCAGCAGGGCAGCCGAGAAGGTCTCGCTGCGCAGGTTGACCGTGACGGTCTGGTCGCTGGTCAGGTTGAGGCGGTACCAGTCGGTGTCACGCGTCACGCCACCAGTGGCGGGATCGATGCCCGTGCTGAACGTGCCCTTGAACGTGTCACCGAGGCTGATGAACTCGGTCGGCGCGCCGCCGGCGAGGTCATTGCAGCCACCGTTGGAGTTCGAACCGCAGGCTTCGCCTTCGGTCTTGTTGTTCACGTCGAGGGTGCAGGCCGACGGCAGGTCGATCGTGATCGTGCCTGCGCCGACTTCACCGTCGGTGTACGAACCCATGCGGATGAGGTAGGTGTTGCCCTGCGAGACCGTTGCGGTCATCGCCGACGCGTACGCAGTGACGCCGTCGGTCAGGAAGCACGAGGCGCTGCCGTCGTCATTGCAACCGACGAGCACCGACGCGAGGTCGTTGTAGTCGAAGCCGACGGGGTTGGCGCCGAGGTTGTAGACCGCGAGCTTGTTGTCGTAGCCGACAGCGCCGCAGGTCGAGATCGACACCACGCCGTTGGCCGGAGCCACGAACTTCCACCACACGTCGTTGAAGAACGTGTCGGTGCCGGAAGCGCAGGTATCACCGGCGTGGTTCGGGCCGTCCATCGTCGCACCGGTGGTGTTGAACGCGTAGGCGCCGTCACCGGGGACGTTGGTCGGGTTCGTCGCGCAGTTGTTGGCCGGGCCAACCGGGGTGCACGAGTAGAAGCCGCACTCGGGGATCGCGATGTCGACGCACGACTGGTCCCAGCCGGTGTCGCAGCACGACGGGAAGAGGTTGCAGACGATGTTGCAGCAGGTGGTGTCGTCGCAGCCCGGGGTCGCGTGGACCACGTTGCATGCGCCGGCGCTGCCGCAGTTCGCGGCGCCCTGCGTGAAGTTCAGCAAAAGGTTGCCAGCACCCGACGCGGCGCCACTCGCGCCGGAGTAGCCACCGATGCGGACGTAGTACGTGGCGCCAGGCGTGACCGAGTAGCCGAGGATCTCGGAGTAGTACTGCTGGCAGGTGGTGTTGCCGCCAGCCGAGTCACCGTTGCAGGCGACCTGGACGAGCGAACCACAACCGCCTTCGTACAGCACGACGGAGGTGTCGAACGACGCGGCATCGCAGGTGCTGATGTCGATCGTGCCGTTCTGCGCGGGGGCGACCCACTTGAACCAGACGTCCTTGTTGGCAGTGCCCCAGCCCAGGTACGTGCCAGCGCACTGCGTTTCAGTGACCGGTTCGGGGCTGGTGGTGGCAGAGGCGGTGTTGAACGCCGAGGCAACGCCGGAGACCAGGGTGGGAGCGCTGGCGCACTCATCCTGGGCAAGGGCCGTGCTCGCGGCACACAGTGCAGCGGTGAGGCTGCCGAAGAGACACAGGCGATTCATGGTTTCAGATCTCCTTCAGATCACGGGGTTCGGACTTCCATCGTGCGGGAACACGCTTTCCCACCACGCTGTCCGTTGGCGTGATGGGACACGTCGTCGAAAGATGGCATCGACGACAGCGAAGGGGCGAAAAAGTTTGCGAAAAACTCGCAGTTCTCGGCAATTGCGCCGCCCAGACAGAAGCCAAGACGAGATCTCGACTTGGGTTCGAGATGTTTCGGGGAGCAGGGACAAGTAAGTCCTATAACCAACATAATCAGCCGTTTCATCCGTGTTTGCGTCCAATACATTCGCCCAAATGCGTCCATTGGCAGAGCGTGTGGTGGTCGTGACCGGGGCGAGTTCAGGCATCGGTGCTGCCACGGCGCGGGCTTGCGCGGCGGCGGGGATGCAGCTGGTGCTCGTCGCACGTCGAGAGGATCGACTCCGGGAAGTGGCCTCGGCCTGTGCTTCGGTTGGGGCATCGGCGCAGATCGTCGCCGTCGACGTTGCAGCCGCCGGTGCTTCGGAAGAGATCCTGGCTCGGGGGATGGATCGCTTCGGCCGTGTCGATGTGGTCTTCGCCAATGCCGGCTACGGCACGCGCGCGGGCCTGCTTGACATGGCCGAGTCCGATCTGCGGACGATGTTCGAGGTGAACTTCTTCGCGGCGCTCGCTCTCTGTCGTGCTGCGGCGCGACAGTGGATCGCGGCTGAGCAACCCGGGCACTTGATCATGTCGTCGAGTTGCATCGGCAAGTTCCCGCTTGCATACCACGGCGCCTACTGCGCGACCAAGGCTTCCCAGTCGATGGCCTGCGCGGCGCTGCGTGCGGAGTTGCAATCGCACCGGATCGCCGTGAGCAGCGTGCATCCGATCACGACGAAGACCGAGTTCTTCGTGGCATCCGATCGTCGCTCGGGCGTGGCCGGCTCGGCAGCCGAGGTGCCGGACCATGCACCGTCCTTCCTCGTCCAGTCGCCGGAGCGGGTCGCGGCGGCCGTGGTGCGATGCATGCATCGTCCCGTGCCCGAGGTATGGACGAGCTCGCTCGTTCGCTTCAGCGCTGCGCTGTTCACGGCCTGGCCTTGGCTGCTGCACCAGGTGCTTGATCGACAGGCCGGAACGGAACGAGGTCAGGATGAGCGACGCCAGCGCTCCGACGCGTCATCCGGTCAGTGAGCAGCTAGGCGCAGCGTGGTCGTTCGGGTCCGGCAATATGGATGAACTGGCGTCGGGCGCACTTGGCCGCGTACATCGCAGCGTCGGCATCGTGCAGGGCGGCGTCGATGTCGCGAGACCCATCAAGCAAAGCCCAGCCCACGCTGGCCTGGATGCCGGCGATCGCAAGTGATTCTTCTACGCGCGAGGCGGCCCATCGGGTGGCTGGCCCGTCGGACTCCATGAGGAGCACGGCGAACTCGTCGCCGCCAAGTCGAGCGATCACGTCGGAGTCACGGAACGAGGAACGGATGACCTGCGCGGCGTGGCGCAGCAGGGCATCGCCGGCGCGATGGCCGTAGGCGTCATTGGTCCGCTTGAGTTCATCGAGGTCGATCATGATCAGGCCGGCTGACGAACCATAGCGCTGGATGCGTCCAGCCTCGGCGTAAGCGATCGACTGCCATCCCCTTCGGTTGTAGAGGCGCGTCAGATCATCGACGGTGCTTTCGCTCTCGGCGCGCTCGGCGCGGCGACGGAGCGAGTCTGCATCGTGCGCTGCTTGGAGTGCGAAGCCGATCACCGAGGCCGCGTGGGTGATGAGCGGCAGGTGGGGGGCGATGATGTCGGCCGTGGCGTGTCGGCCGAGACCCGCAAGTGTCCCAAAGCACTCGCATGCGCCATGCTCCGGAGCCCAGACCAACGGGGTGCCGGCGTACAGGTTCGCGCCGCAGTCACGCATCAAGTCCCCGACATGCGATGGGGCCACCCCACCGGCCGTGGCGGTCACGAGCGTGCGACCAGCCTCGACCACGGTGCCGCAGGGTGTGGCTGTCGACGCGTAGACCTGACCGGGTGCCAAGGCAAGGTCGGCTTCAGGAGAGACATGCAGCACGATGTGCTCGCCGTTGCGCGAGCGGGAGACGAACCACGTGTTGATGGGGGTCGCTCTGGACAGCAGTGCAAGGGTCTCGCGGATCATGGTTCCGGGATGCACAGCCGATCGTCCGGCGCCGTCCTGCGGGCACTGAAGGTCCATGGGGAGACCATCCGATTCACCAGCCTGCGATGCAAATCGGCAATCGACACGCCCTGCTTGGCGGTGCGTGTTTCGGGACTAGGATGAATCGCATGGCTCTCCTCCCACGGTTGCTTCTGGGTTCCCTGATGCTTGCCGTGGGCAGTGCGTGGTTGATGTCCAGCGGCTGGACGTGGACAGCGCGCGCTCGGGCACGACCCGACCCTGCGGCTCTTGCGAGCGAGATTCGTTACGGCCGGGACATCCGCCCAATCCTGAGTGATCGCTGCTTCCAGTGCCACGGTCCCGATCGTGCGAAGCAGCAGGCGGGGCTTCGGCTCGATTCGTTCGAGGCGGCCACGGCGGTCCGACCCGATGGCGCGGCGATCGTGCCGGGGGCGCCCGAGCAAAGCATGCTGCTTGCGCGGATCCACCACGCCGATCCCGATGTCGTCATGCCGCCGCCTGACAGCGGCAAGCGGCCGCTGACCGACGAGGAACGCGCGCTGCTCGCTCGGTGGATTGACGCTGGCGCGCCGTACGAGGCGCACTGGTCGTTCCTCCCGCCGTCGGGTTCGCGGGATGGGGCCGAGCGCGCGGAGCAGTCATCGTCGTGGGGACGCACGCCGATCGATCGATTCATCCTGCAGCGATGGCACGGTGCAGGCATCGCGCCAGGGCCCGAGGCCGACCGCGCCACGCTGGCGCGTCGCGTGTTCCTTGATCTGACGGGACTGCCACCGACTGACCGCGAGCTCGATGCGTACTTGGCGGATGAGCGCCCTGATGCCTACGAACGGCTCGTGGACATGCTGCTCGAGGAGGAGCCGTACGTCACCCGCTATGCAGAGCGCATGGCGGTGCCGTGGCTCGACTTGGCGCGCTATGCCGACACCTGCGGCATCCACATGGATGCTGGCCGGCAGATCTGGCCGTGGCGCGACTGGGTGCTGCAGGCCTACCGCTCGAACATGCCGTACGACCGGTTCGTGCTTGAGCAGCTGGCCGGCGACTTGATCCCCGGGGCGACGCAGGACCAGGTCATTGCCAGCGGGTTCAATCGAAATCACGTCACCACTGACGAGGGCGGTGCGATTCCCGAGGAATACCTGGTCGAATACTGGGTCGACCGCACCAACACGACGGCGTCCGTGTTCCTTGGCCTGACGATGGGCTGCGCGCGGTGCCACGACCACAAATTCGATCCGGTGACGACCGAGGACTACTACTCGTTGCTCGCCTTCTTCAACAGCATCGAGGAGCCCGGGCTCTACTCGCAGCTGCCGGATCCGAACCGTGCGTTCGAGCCGGCGATCCCCGTGGCGGATCCACGCCTGGCTGCAACGCTCGATCAGTTGTCGAGCGAGCGCACGGAAGCCCTTGCGGCGCGCGATGCAGGTGCCGACGAGGATCGCACGCTCTTGGATGCCTTTCTGGCGCGCTGGCGTTCTGAAGAAGGCATCGCGTGGTCCCGGCCGGTCGTCGAGCGGGCGGTCAGCGCGGGCGGAGCGTCGCTGACAACGCAGGACGATGGCTCGGTGCTGGCCTCGGGGGCCAACCCGGACGTCGACGAACACACGATCACCCTGCGGTTCCCGGAGACCGGCGTACGGCTGCTCGCGCTCGAAGCGCTTGCCGATCCGAGCATGGGCGGTCGTATTGGGCGCGCGCCCAACGGCAATGCCGTGCTGAGCGCGATCCGAGCCGAGGCGGTGAGCCTTGAAGATCCGCGCGTGCGCGTCCCGGTGCGTTTCGTGTGGGCTTGGGCCAGTCATGAGCAGCCCAGCGGCGATTTCCGGGCGGTCAACGCGCTGGACGCATCGGACGGACGGCAGTGGGCGCTCGAGGGGCACGTGCATGGCCAGGGCCGCGTGGCCTACTTCCTCACCGAGGAGCCCATCGGCTTTGCGACCGGCACGCAACTCGAACTCAAGCTCGGGTACCAATCGCCTTACGCGCAACACTCGATCGGTCGCGTGCGTGTGCACGTGGCGGCCGCGGATGAGCGCGTCCTCGCGCAGTTGCCGATCGCGACGAGTGACTGGTACCTGAGCGAGGTCTTCGGCAGTGGCGCGCTCGATGCCGCGCTCGCCGAGCATGGCCCGGGCAGCCAGGCGCGATTCAATCGTCACGCCAAGTTCGGCAACGGTGGTTGGCGCCATGCGCCGGGCATTCGCGAGGCTCAGGTGGTCGGGCTCGCGCAGGGCGTGGGTGCGGAGTACATCGCGCGGCAAGTGTTCGCACCGACCGCGCGCACGGTGGAGCTGGCGCTGGGCAGTGACGACCGGATCACCGTCTGGCGCAACGGCGAGCTGGTCCATGCGAATGCCGCCGATCGCGCGGTCGCACCCGACCAGGATCGGATCAGCGTCGAGCTCCCCGCCGGCGAGAGCCAGTTGGTGTTCAAGGTCGTGAATACGGGCGGGCAGGGGGGCTTCTATGCCCGGCTGGACCGCCCCGACATCGTGCTGGCGAGCGCCGACCTCGGGTTGCTCATGCCCGATCCGACGGTGCACGACGGTGCCGTGCAGGTGGCCCGCGACAGCTGGCGGGTTCAGCATTCGCCGCGCTATCGCGAGGCCGCGCAGCGGGTGGCCGCGATCGATCAGCGCATCGAGCGCGCGAAGGCGGAGTCGCCCCAGACCATGGTGATGCGCGAGCTGGGAGCACCGCGTGACACCTACGTCCTCATGCGCGGCTCGTACACCGCGCCCGACGCCAACCGCAAGGTCATGCGTGACATCCCCAAGGTGCTCGGATCGTGGCCTGAGGAGCTGCCGCGCAATCGCTTGGGGCTTGCGCAATGGATGGTGAGCGATCGCAATCCGCTCACGGCGCGGGTGACGGTGAACCGCGTTTGGGAACTGCTCTTCGGCCGTGGGCTCGTGCGGACCAGCGAGGACTTCGGTCTGCAGGGCGATCTGCCCACGCACCCGGAGCTGCTGGACTGGCTCGCGATCGAGTTCCGCGGCGGTGGTTGGAACCTGCGCGAGCTGGTGCGGCTGATGGTGACGAGTTCCACCTATCGGCTGTCGAGCCGCACGCGCCCCGAGGTGGCTGCATTCGATGCGGACAACCGCTTGCTGTCGTGGTACCCGCGCCAGCGGCTCGCTGCGGAGCAGATCCGCGACCAGGCGCTGTATGTCGGCGGCTTGCTGGTCGAGGAATTCGGTGGCCGGAGCGTGAAGCCCTACCAGCCCGAGGGACTCTGGCAGGAGGTCGCGATGCTGCAGTCCAACACGCGTGCCTACGAACAGGGCAGCGGCGATGACCTGTGGCGAAGGAGCCTGTACACGTACTGGAAGCGCGCGGTGCCACCGCCGTCGCTCCTGACCTTTGACGCCCCCACGCGAGAGTTCTGCACCACGCGGCGCATGTCGACCAACACGCCGCTGCAGGCCTTGGTGCTCTGGAACGATCCGCAGTTCGTGGAGGCTGCGCGCGCTGCGGCTGCGCGCGTGCTGGCCGAGCCGGGCAGCGATGCCGCGCGCATGCGCACGCTCTTCGTGCGAGCGACGGCGCACGAACCGCGGGCCGGGTTGCTCGAGCGCCTGCTCGAGGACTTGGACCTGTACCGTGCGCGCTTTGCCCGCAGCACCGAGGATGCCATGAAGCTCGTGGCCGTGGGTGAGCACGCCGCGGGCCGATCGATGGAGCCTGCCGAACTGGCCGCATGGACCATGGTCGCCAACGCGATCCTGGCGAGCGACCCCGTCATCGTGAAGGACTGAACGCCCAAGGAGCCACCATGCGCAAGAACCCGATCACGCAAGGCCCGGCCGATCCGCTCGAGGAGTACCTGCTCAACCTCACCAGGCGCAGGTTCTTCGGCAAGGTCGCGGGCTCGCTTGGTGCTGCGCTGGGCGGTGCCGCGCTCGCGGACCTGACGATGGCCAAGGGCGCGCTGGCGGGATCGGTGTCGAGCGAAGCTGCGGGCATCCTGTCGAATCTTCCTCACTATGCCCCGCGTGCCAAGCGCGTGATCTACCTGCACATGGAGGGCGCGCCGAGCCAGCTCGACCTCTATGACCACAAGCCCGGGCTAGTCGATCGGTTCGACCAGGATCTGCCGGATTCGGTGCGCAACGGCCAGCGCATCACCGGGATGACGAGCGGGCAGGCACGGTTCCCGGTGGCACCGACGATGTTTCGCTTCGATCGCCACGAGAACAACGAGGGTGGGGTGTGGCTCAGCGAGCTGCTGCCGCACACTGGCAGCGTGGCGCACGAGATCTGCTTCATCAATTCGCTGCACACCTCGGCGATCAACCACGAGCCGGGCATCACGTTCTTCCAGACCGGGACCGAGCAGCCGGGGCGACCGAGCTTCGGCGCTTGGGTGAGCTACGGGCTCGGCAGCGCCAACCGCAACCTGCCGAGCTTCGTGGTCATGATCACGCAGGGGCTGGGCAACATGCAGGCGCTGAGCGCGCGCTTCTGGGGCAGTGGTTTCCTGCCGAGCGAGCACCAGGGCTGCAAGCTGCGGGCAGGCCGCGATGCCGTGCTGCACCTGCGCGATCCCGATGGGCTGACGCGCGAGGATCGCCGGCAGATGCTCGATCTGGTGAGCGAGATCAACGCGCGCGAGTTCCAGGACAGCCTCGATCCCGAGGTGCAGGCGCGCATCGCGCAGCATGAGATGGCGTACCGCATGCAGATGTCGGTGCCCGAGCTCACGGACTTCAGCGATGAGAGCGAAGCCACGCTGGCGATGTACGGACCCGACGTGCGCAAGCCCGGCTCGTTCGCGGCCAACTGCCTGATGGCTCGTCGGCTCTCCGAGCGCGGCGTGCGGTTCGTGCAGCTCTACATGCGCGGTTGGGACCAGCACGGCAACCTGCCTGGCGAACTGCGGGCGCAAGCCGGTGCGGTCGATCAGCCCCAGGCGGCACTCATCAAGGACCTTCGCCAGCGTGGGCTGCTCGACGACACCCTGGTGCTGTGGGCGGGGGAGTTCGGCCGGACGGTGTACTGCCAGGGCCCGCTCGCGCGCGAGAACTATGGCCGGGATCACCACCCGAGGTGCTTCACGGTGTGGCTGGCCGGCGGCGGCGTGAAGCCGGGCATCAGCTGGGGCAAGACCGATGACTTCGGTTACAACGTCGTCGAAAACCCCGTGGAAGTCCACGACCTGCACGCAACCATGCTGCACCTGCTTGGGTTCGAGCACAAGCGCCTGACGTTCCGGCACGAGGGGCGCGACTACCGCCTCACGGACGTGCACGGCACGGTCGTGCGTGGGATCATGGCGTAGGCGCCATGATGGGATCCAAGTCCTGATCTTGAATCGGCTTATGAGTCAGAAAACGCCGTTCTAAGCCGCGGCACTGCGTGATTACCGGCCAATATCAATTCATTCGTCGAAGTTTGTTCCAATTCGCGGAACCAGTTTTCATCAAATGGACTTCGTGGAATGGTGCGGATGGCCCTAATGGGAGTTCGGGCCCATCGTCCAACTCGGTACGGAGCGGAAAGGCTGCGTGACGTCGTTGGCTCGATGACCGGGATCGATTGATCGTTCGTCATGTCAGGACCCATCCGGGTCTGAGGGAGAGGAAAAGGAATGAAGCATCCATCCATTTGGATGACGTTGGCTGTTGCCACGTCGTCCGCCATCGTCTCGTCCGTCGACGCCGCCGTCGTCAACTGGAATCTCAATCTCGACATCCCCGCCACCAGCGAGGGTTTGTTCCTCAACATCGAGCAGCAGCTCCTCAGCACCACCGCTGACATCAATGCTGGTTGGGACTTGAACCCCAACGGCGCGAACGGGCTGTTCTTCGGCGGCACCACCGCGCACGGCACCTGGATGATGGTCGACCCTGCGACTGGCTGGGATTCGGCGAGTTCCTTCAACCCCGGTGTCGTGGTCGGCTCGAGCTACGTCTTCAAGGCGCTGCCGGGCGGCAACATGATCTTCGGCAACGGCCCGGGACTCTGGAAGGAGAACGCCAACAACATCTTCGGCTTCCGTTTCCTGAATGCGCAGAATCAGGTGCGCTACGGGTACGGCGTCATGTACATCGGTGCCACCGCACTCGAGCGTCGCCTGGTCTCGCTGAGCTACGAAACCAGCGGCCTGTCGATCGTGGCGGTGCCGGCGCCCGGCGCGGTGGCCCTTGCTGGGCTCGCGGGATTGACCGGCGGTCTGCGTCGGCGTCGCTGAGCACGGGCTCCGGACAGAGCATTCAACTGAACGAAGCCCCTGAGCCCATCCGGCTCGGGGGCTTTGTCGTTCACGCCTTGGATCACGGGCGCTCGCGACGGAGCGCACGCAGCGCGAAGCGCTGCGGGAGCAGGAAGGGCAGCAGTTCGTCGGCGATGCAGCGCGGTGTCCCGAACGCAAGGTCCGCGATGAGTTCCGCGGCGAGCGGCGTGGTGAGCATGCCGTGGGAACCATGGCCGAGCGAGCACCACACGCCGTCGAGGTAACGGCAGTCGGGCCACTGCCTCGCCAGTGGACCGTGGCGGATCGCCGCGTAGGCATGGGAAAAGTCGGCATCATCGGCGACCGGCCCGATCATCGGCACATGGTCGGGAGATGCGGCCCGGGTGCCGGTCCACGCCTCGACCTGGGGACATGCCGCGCCAAGAAGCCTTTCGATGATGGCATCACGTGCCCGCACCTCGCTGACGTCGCTCATCGGGTTCGCGATGCTCCAGGTGCTCGTGCCGCCCGTGGCGCCAGCGTGCGTCGCTGCGCCGTGGGCATGCGCCTGTCCTGGGTGGTTCGTCGCCCCGATCCATGCGTGTCGGCCATCGTCGGTCGGCAGTGCATGGCCATGGTCCATGAGCGCGTTGTGCAGTGGGGTTTCCAGTGTGACCCGGCACATCGATCCTGCATTGGGCTCGGGGCGACCGCGCGCGCAGACGGTGCGTTCGAGCGCTGTGCTGCTGAAGGCGGTGGCGTGCACGACGAACGGTGCGTGAGGCGCATCAGTCGCGACCGAGACCAGTGGATGCGCGAGCAAGCCCGCGATGAGCTCGCGAGGACGGGCCACGAGTGCGATCCGGTAGCTGGTGCCGCTCGCTGTGGCGATGGGCAGAAGGCGGTGCGGCAGGCCCAGGTCGTGGCAGCGACTGGCCAGGAGATGCCAGGCCGCATCATGGACACGCACCTGTTCGCTCTGCCATGAACCATCGGGCTGGGTAGCGGCCGCGAGCGGCACATCGCTGGCGCGCGGAGCGGAGCGTTGCGGATCGATGACCGTGACCTGCGCGCCACGCTCGGCAAAGGCCCGCGCGCACCACGCGCCGGCAAGGCCTGCCCCCAAGATCGTCACGCGCTCGGGGTTCGCCGCTGGGGGTGGTGTGAACCACGGTTGGATGCGAGAGGCTGCGGCTCCCGAGCGACGAGTCGCCACCGTCATGTGCCGCTTGGTGTCGAAGCCGGCCACGCGCTGCACATCGAAGCCCGCCGCGTCGAGCCCCGTCCGAACGGCACCTGCGGCTGAGAAGGTCGAGGCGGTACCAGCCGCCCTGGTCAGTCGGGCGACGTGTCCGAGCACCTCGCGCGACCAGAGCAGGGTCTCGACGGCCGGCTCGTAGGCATCGAGGAACCACGCATCCGCAAGGAAGCTGAAGTTCGGCAGCCAGCCAGCTGCATCGCCCAGCACCAGGGTGACGGTCGCGCGACCATCCAGCAGCCGCCAGCGAGACACGCCTTGGGTCGATCGGAGCGGGCGTGCGAGGATCGCCTCGAGCGCAGCGCGCTCTGACGGTGGAATCAGCGTGCGATTCGCTGGATCGCGCCACCAGTCGAGCATGGTTGGATCGTTCTCGAAGCCCACGTAGTGCAGGCGCTGGTCGGGGGTGGCATGGCGCTCGAACGCGGCCACCAGGCAGGCCAGCGAGCAGCCAGTTCCGGTGCCGAGTTCTGCCATGGTCCACTGGCGCTGGTCTCTCCAGCGACCGGGGCCCCAATCCGAGGCAGCAGGGAACCCGTGAGCTCGCAGATACGTGTGGGCCTTCTCGCCCCAAGGATCGCGCTCGTGGAAGGGGCGAGGCGCAGGGTTGCCGCTCGGTGCCGGAGCAGGCTGGGACGAGGAATCCGAGACGAAATCGCCCCTGCGGGGGCCGAATCGGGTTGGGGAGGGAGTCAGCGCATCCCGCATTGGGCGCAGTATGGGGGCAATCATCGGCCCCCGCCCGCGGCAGGGAGGCATTTCACCTGCACCAAAAACACCGGATTGTTGCACGAGAAATTTGCACAGTTCGGGAACCCGGTCAAGTTACGCCGTCCCGGAGTCGTGTCCGGGCTGTCCGGGCCCTCACCCGGAGCCTTGCAAGGTGGTGGCAGGTCCAAGGAAGCCCGAGCCACCCGACCCTTTCCTTATCCCTACTTGTTTGGAGAAAGACATGAAGAACCTGAAGCTTGAGATGCACTTCGCGGCTGCGGCCGCCCTGTGCGCGGCTGGTGCGGCCAATGCAGCCATCGTGTACAGCGGCACCGTGAACTTCGTCTGCGCCGTCGACATCGATGGCTGCTACATCAACGTTGAGACTGGCGTGCTCAGCAACGGGCCCGGCAGCGGCGTTCCGGGCTGGGACGTGAACCCCTACTCGACCTCGGGCGGGATGAACTTCTTCAACTCGACCGGTGGCGGCCAGATGCGCAGGCCGGGCGTGACGACTGGCACCGCTGGCAACCTCGCCCTGGGCACTGTGATTGGCGCCGCGGGCTCCTACAACACCGGCACCGGCAATGTCTATGGCACGACTTCTACCACTGGCCTGAATGGTGGATGGACATACAGCTCGGAGAACATCATCGGCTTCAAGTTCGTGTCTGCGGCTGGCACCACCCACTACGGCTGGATGCGCTTCTTGATGGGCGCGGCCGGCAGTGCGGGCACCTCGATGACCCGCACCGTGGTTGACTTCGCTTGGGAAAACGTCGCCGGCACTTCGATTGCTGCTGGCGCTGGCGCGGTTCCCGCCCCTGGCGCGCTTGCGCTCCTGGGCCTCGCTGGCCTGGCCAGCCGTCGTCGTCGCTGATCGCAGCGACCCGACCAACCAACCTGGTTGATCACGCACGGGCGGCCTTCGGGCCGCCCGTGTTCATTGGTGGAGTGGAGGGTGCGGCGTCGTTAGGATCCTGCCATGACGACACGCGCGGCCACTCGGCTGCTCATCGTGGGTTGGGACGCCGCCGATTGGCAGGTGATCGATCCGCTGCTGGCCAAGGGGCAGCTGCCGGTGCTGGCGTCGCTCATTGAGCGTGGCGTACGCAGCGGCCTGACCACGCTGGAACCCAAGCTGAGCCCGCTGCTGTGGACCTCGATCGCCACGGGGCGGACGCCCGACCTGCACGGCATTGCCAACTTCGTCGAGCCCAAGCCCGATGGCAGCGGTCTGCGCGTGGCATCGAGCACCAGCCGCCGCGTGAAGGCGCTTTGGAACATCGCGCACCAGGCCGGCCTGCGCGCGCAGGTGACGGGGTGGTACGCGAGCCATCCTGCCGAGCCCGTGCGCGGCAGCGTGACGAGCAACCTGCTGATGGAAGGTGATCCGGGTGACGGGGCAGCGTGGCCGTTGACACCGGGAACCGTGCACCCTGAAGCTCTGGCTGAGCGCATTGCTGCATCACGGGTGGGGCGGGCAGCCATGCGTGCCGATGGTCTTGGCACGCTCGTGCCGAACCTGCCTGCCGGGCTCGTTGGCGATTCGCGCGTTGACACCCTCTGCAAGTTGATGGCCGTGGCCGCCAGCGTGGAGCGCGCGGCGCTGACGGCGATGGAGCATGCGCCGTGGGACCTGGCGATGGTGTTCTTCGAGTCGATCGATACGGTGGGGCACCACTTCATGCAGTACCGCCCCCCGCGCATGAAGCATGTGACGGACGCCGACGTTCGCGCGTTCGGCGGCGTGATGGACGCGGTCTACGCTTGGCACGATGCTGCGCTCGGCCGGTTGCTCGAGCGTGCCGGGCTGGGGACCACCGTGATCCTGGTCAGCGACCATGGGTTTCACAGCGGATCCGGGCGGCCATACCTGAACGACCTGCCACCTGAGCGGCGCATGGAGAAGGAATCGAGCTGGCACCGGCCGACCGGTGTGCTGGTCGCGAGTGGGCCCGGCATCAAGCGTGGTGCCATGGTGGCGGCCGCCAACATCCTTGATCTTGCGCCGACGGCTCTGTCCTTGTTGGGCCTGCCTGCGGCCGATGACTTTGCCGGGCGTGCGATCGTCGAGATGCTCGACGAACCGGTTCCCGACCGCATCAGGAGTTGGGAAGAGGTCGAGGGCGAGGCGGGACTGCATCCGGCGGATGCCCGTCAGGACCCGTACGAAGCGGCCGATGCGATCCAGCAGCTGGTCGATCTGGGCTACATGGCGGCTCTGCCCGAGGATGCGAAGGGGCAGGTCGAGTTGGTCCGACGCGAAAGCGCGTTCAATCTCGGGGCTCATCTGCTGTCGCGAGGGAAGGTTCGCAGCGCCCTGCCGCACTTCGAGACTCTGGTCGCGCAGCGGCCGCGCGAGCTGCGCTACCGCATGTGCCTCGCCTCCTGCCTGGTGGGGGCGGGCGAATGGGGCCGGGGGATCGATGTCCTGCGCGAGACGCTGCAGCAGGAATCGGGCCACGCCGAGGCGCGGTTGATGCTCGCTCGCGCGCTCCTGGATGCAGGCGATCGCGACGCGTCGCTGCGCGAGGCGGATGCCGCGATGCGGGTAGCCCGCGCGCAGCCGGCGCTGTTGCCCGTGCTGGCTGACCTGCTGGTCCGGCAGGGCCGGGGCAAGGAAGCCGCGTCCTTCTACCGCAAGGCGGTTGATGCCGACCGCACGGCCATCCAACCACGCTTGGGTTTGGCGCGTGCGCTGCTGGCGGAACTTCCCAGTGACGCCACGGCGCGCTCAGCGCAGCTTGAACATGCCGCGCAGGCAGCGCTCGATGCGATGGAGCGTTCGAAGGCCGTTCCGGAGGGGCACATGATCTTGGGCGCAGCGCTGGCCTGGTACGGCGACCTCGAGCAGGCCGCACGAAGCCTTGATCTGGCTCTGACCTTCGATCCGCGTCACCTGGGTGCCCTGCGGCTGCGGGCGGTGCTGGCGGCCCATGCGGGTGCGCACGACGAGGTCTGCGCCCTGATGGGGCGGGCATACGGCGCGCAGGGAATGATCGAGCTGGCCGAGCCGGCACCGTTGCCGTTCGAGTGGCAAGCACTCGCGGCGCACCTGGGCGTGGATCAGGCTTTGTTGCGGTAGAGCGACGGATCGACCGCGCGCACCATGGCCGCGCGATCCATCGGCACACCGATGAAGTCGGCGATGCGATCCACTTCGATGACAGGGGCCGTGACGAACGACCGGTATCCCACGCGCAGCGCCTGGACGTTGGACCGTGCCGCGATCCAGTCATGCACCTGCCGCAGCTGCTGCTCGTAGATCGCCTTGAGCCGATCGGGTGGAAGCGAGGCGCCGCTGCGCCCGCTTCGGGCAAGCATGGTCGATTGCGACGCAAGCACCTCATCGAGCTCCCGTTCCATGAACACGATCCGGTAGGGGCGGTCGTCGGGCAGCTCCGGCACGAGCATGTGGATCACCTTGACCACCTTGCCTGCCGCATCATCGAGCCATGCCTTGTCCGTCCGCAGTGCCTTGACCCGCTCGAACTCGTAGTAGCCCCGGGGGTTGTCTGGATCCGCCACACGTTGACCATCGGTCACCGGTTCAATGCCGCCAGCGTGGATGGCCTGCATGGCCAAGCTGGTTCCCGAGCGCGGAAGGCCGCTGACGACGATGACGGGATCGGGCATCGGGTGCTCCGTGCTGCACCCGCCTGGGAGGGCGGGGCAGGAATCGGGGTGACAGGATTTGAACCTGCGGCCTCTTGCTCCCGAAGCAAGCGCTCTAGCCAAGCTGAGCTACACCCCGTGGCTGGGTCGGGGAGTATAGGGGCGGCGGGTTGGATCCGCGCAGGCTGGGTCACGCAGCGGCTATCGGTACCGCCCACGAACCGAGTCCAGCACCGTCGGCGGTGGGAATCGTGAGCCTTCGATTTGGAAACCGGGACTTCTGGTCTAGGTTTGTGGGCCGTTGGCTTCGTGGGAGAGGCGTGCTTTCCTGCAACCCTGGGCCTGGCATGGGTGCATCCCATGCCCTGTTTCGTTCGATCGGCTGGCGTTCGGCCTGCCGGATCCGGCGATGGCTGGATCACCACCTTAGGAGACTGGAGAGAAGATGAAGAACCTGAAGCTTGAACTGCACTTCGCGGCGACTGCCGCGCTGTGCCTTGCCGGTGCTGCTGCCGCGGATGTGGTCTACAGCGGTCCGGTGAACTTCGTGTGCGCCGTCGACATCGATGGCTGCTACATCAATGTGGAGACCGGTGTGTTTAGCAACGGCCCGGGATCGGGCGTTCCGGGTTGGGATGTCAATCCTTACTCGACCAGCGGTGGGATGAATTTTTTCAACTCGACTGGCGGCGGCCAGCTTAGGCAGACCGGCCAGACCACCGGCCCTGCGGGCAATCTCGCTGCCGGTACGGTGATCAGCAGCACGGGGTCCTACAACACGAGTACTTCCAATGTGTACGCCACCGCTTCGGCTGGCTGGCAGTACAGCGCGACCAACATGATCGGCTTCAAGTTCGTGTCGTCGGCCGGTACGACCCACTACGGCTGGATGCGCTTCGACATGGGTGCATCTGGCAGCGCAGGGACGGCGATGACGCGCACGGTGGTTGACTACGCGTACGAGAGCGTCGCAGGCGCCTCGATCGTCGCCGGCAACATTGGCGGCCCGCCGCCGGCGTATGACCCGTGTGCAGCGACCAACCCGACGATTGCCAACGGTGCCAACAGCAAGTCGTACCGCGCTGACGCTGCGGACCTGTCGGTGTCCTGTGGAACGATCGACGGCGCGAACTATTACAAGTTCACCCCCGGCGACTCGGGCTCGTACACCTTCGAGAGCTGCGTGTCGGGCGCTGGCGTGCAGCTGGCAGTCCTCTCTGGCTGCGACGCTTTCGCGACCGAACTGGCGTGCGGGGCTCCGGCCTGCGGCGGGCTTGGCTCGTCGGCGACCGTGACCCTGACCGCCGGCGTGCCGGTGTACGTGGTCGCGGGCGGTTCGTCGTCGTCCAGCGGTCTGGCCTCGTCCATGAGCGTGGCGGTATCCGCGCCGCCGATCGGTGCTTGCGTCAACGCGGTGGTCGCTGGCTACGGTGACAACGCCTTCGACACGGGCGTGGGCAACAACGGTGCGCAGGTCGTCCAGAGCAACCTGGCCGACACGGCCACGACGACCTTCCAGAAGTCGCTGTGGTTCGCGTTCACGCCGACGGCCACCGGCCAGTTCGCGTTCAAGACGTGTGGTGCGAATGGTGACACCCTGCTGGCCATCGGGACGACGTGCCCGGGTGCGGGCTCGCGTTTCAACACGATTGCCTACAACGATGATGCGCCGCTGTGCTCCAGCGGTGGCACGGGCAACCTTGCCAGCTTCATCGATGCCACCAACAACGGCGCAACCGGCACGTTCGCCGGCTTCCCGCTGACGCAGGATCTGGTCGCAGGCACCACGTACTACATCTGCGTGGGGCAGTACAGCACCACGACGACGGTGACCGTGGCGGGTTCGCTGAACATCAGCGGCCCCGAAGGCAGCGCGTGTGATGGCGACTTCAACGGCGACGGTACGCGCGATGGTGCCGACCTGGGCACGCTCCTGGCGTCCTTCGGCTTCGATGCCGGCGGCGACATGAATGGTGACGGCGTGACCGACGGTGCCGACCTGGGCGCCCTGCTTGCGGTGTTCGGCACCGCCTGCCAGTAACTCGGCCCAGTCCTGAGGAATCGTGTCCGGAGGGCACCCATGCGGGTGCCCTCCGGCCGTTTTTGGGACACGCGTGGACAGGATGCTGGTTATTCCCAAGGTTGATGATGCTGGACCGCGAAATCGCCCGATGCCACGGGAGGCCCGGACGTCTCGAAAGGATGCGCGCATGTATGGCATGGTGAACCAAGCCCTTGAAGCCCTGGTGACGGAACGATTCGGCCCCGAAACTTGGGCCATCGTCCGCCAGAGGGCGGGGATCGTGGATCCTGCGTTCATCACCATGAAGCAGTACCCCGATGAGGTGACGTATTCCCTGGCGGGGGCGCTCAGTGAGCACCTCCAGGCCCCGCTGCCGGACCTGCTGCGGGCCTTCGGCGTGTACTGGGTTGCGTATGCGAAGCGGGGGCCGTGGGGCAAGATCATGCTGGCCAGCGGAGGCAGCACCTATGAACTCCTCGGGGCGCTCGACGCCATGCACGCGCGGATCGCGATCAGCTTTCCCGACCTCAAGCCGCCATCGTTCAAGGTGAGGGCCGAAGGCGACGCGGTCATCGTGGACTACCACAGCCATCGACCGGGGCTTGCTCCGTTCGTCGTTGGACTGGTCGAGGGAATCGGCACCCTCTTCGGCGAGACGATCCGGGTGGAGCAGCTTGCGTCCAAGGACGACGGCGCTGCGGCGGATTCCTTCAAGGTCTGGGCCAACAAGGTGGCGTGATCGACAGCCATGCACCAGGTCATCGACGAGCTCTTTCCGTTCCACGTGACGATCGGCGCTGCCGGCGAGATCGTCTCGATCGGACGCAGCCTGCGTCGCGTGCTGCCGCAGGCACAGGGGCGCTCGTTCGTCGACCTGTTCGAGGGCGTTCGGCCGAGCCTGCAGTCCGTCGCCGATGTGGAGCATGCGATCGGTGATGTCGTCCTGCTTCAGTTGCGCGGTTCGCCGCTGCAGCTGCGCGGACAGTTCGTGCGCGCCGGCGACGGTGCGATCGCTTTCGTCGGCAGCCCACGGGTGGTGGGGCTTTCATCCATCGAGGCGTGGCCCGTGGGCATCCAGGACTACGCGCCGCACGATGCGAGCGCCGACTACGCCATGGTGCTCGAGGCAATGTCGCTGCAGCTGAAGGACCTGGAATCGATGGTCGGTCGATTGCAGGACGCCGAGCGGGTCGAGCGCGCGCTTCGCGAACGTGCCGAGTCGGCCAACCTGGCCAAGTCGAACTTCCTGGCCAACATCTCGCACGAGATCCGTACGCCGATGACCGCAGTGTTGGGCTATGCGGAACTCCTGCGCGATCCAGATCTGGGGCGCGAGGAACGGGCCGATGCCGTCGAGACGATCGTGCGCAACGGCAACCACCTGATGCGCATCCTCAATGACCTGCTCGATCTGTCGAAGATCGAGGCGGGCCGCATGGACATCGACCGGCGCGAGTTCTCGCTGGTCCGGCTGCTGCGTGATGTGCGCGACCTGATGGAAGTCAACGCCAGTGCGCGCGGGAACTCGCTCGCGCTCCGGCTCGACGTGCAGGCATCGCACGACCAGGCCTTCGGCGACTCCACGCGCATCCGCCAAGTGCTGCTGAACCTGGTTGGCAACGCGGTCAAGTTCACCAAGGGAGGATCGATCACGATCGCGGCGGCCACCGAGCCGCGCGGCGAGCGGATCGCGCTGCGGGTCGCCGTGACCGACACCGGCAAGGGCATCCCCGCCGACCAGATGGGTCGGCTCTTCGAACCCTTCAGCCAGCTCGACCGTGAGTTCGTGCGTGAGCACGGTGGCACGGGGCTGGGTCTGGCCATCAGTTCGCGCATCGCGAACCTGCTCGGCGGACGGATCGATGTCACCAGCACGCCGGGCATTGGAAGCACGTTCACGTTCCACACCGTGCTCGATGCGGGGCATCGGTCGGCCACCGCGGGCGTGGGCGTGGCAGAATCGGCCGACCAGCCGCTGGCCGGCGTGCACGTGCTGCTGGTCGAGGACAGCATCGACTCGGCGCGGTTGCTCTCGACGATGATGGGCAAGGCAGGAGCGACGGTCGAAGTGCGCGGCGACGGACTGTCGGCCGTGGATGCGGTCGATGCGCAGCACAGCCCGGACGTGATCCTGATGGACCTGCAGTTGCCTGGGATCGATGGCATCGAAGCCACGCGACGCATCCGCGCGAAGGGGTGCCGGTCACGCATCGTGGCGCTGACGGCGGCCGCACTGGGTGCAGACCGCGAGCAGGCCCGTGCCGCCGGGTGCGACGGCTTCGCGCTCAAGCCGATCTCGCGCGCGGACCTAGTGCAGGCGTGCCGGGGCGAGCCCCAGCGTGGCCGGCTGGGCCAGCTTCGCAATCAGTGATGCACGGCCTGGACGCCCGAGGGCGTCTTGGCTGCGAAGCCGACACCATCGAGGAACTCGACCTGTCCCGTGGCCACGTCGTACATCGAACCGACGATCGCGATCTCGCCGTTGCGTGACATGGCCGCAAGCGTGGGACTGTTGTCCTTGATCCACTCGATCGTGTTGCGGACGTTGATCGTGGCAACACGATCGACGAACGCGCTGTTCTTGGCGGAGCGGTCATCCTGCGTGCGGGTTTCCATGCGCACGGCCTCGGCGATCGGCTCGACGATCGAGCCGAGGTTGGTGAGCCCGGTGGCTTCCACAGGGTCGACCCCTTGGTGCACGAAGTCGCACGTGGCCTTCACGGCCCCGCAGCGCGTATGCCCCATGACGAGGATCAGCTTTGCTCCGGCGACCTTGCACGCGAACTCGAGGCTGCCGAGTGCCTTGGGGCTGGCCACATTGCCGGCCAGACGCACGTTGAACATGTCGCCAATGCCCTGGTCGAAGATGAGCTCGGCGGGAGCGCGTGAGTCGATGCAGGAGAGGACCGCGACCATCGGGTGCTGCCCGGCTGCGGTGGCATCGACCTGGCGCACGAGGTCACGCTGCAGGCGACGGCCGGAGATGAACCGTTCGTTGCCCTCGCGCAGCAGCGCAAGCACCTTGCTCGGGGTGAGCGAAGCCTGCACTTCCTTCGTGCTGTGGTCGACGTACTGCACGCGATCATCGATGTTGTAGTGGTCCTTGAACCCGATCAGGCTCGTGGTGATGCCACGGGCCGGTGCGGTTTCCCTGACGAACTCGTTGATCTGCGCGACGACATCGGGATCGATGTAGTCGGTCATGCGTGCATCGAGCACGACCTGATCGCCCTTGCCGAAACCCGCCAGCGTGGTCGCCAACTGGGCCCGGTTGAGGAAGGTGGCCTGCGTGCCGAGTTCGACCCGGTGGACGAGTCCACCGACATGGTCTTCCTTGATGACGTGGGGTCCTGCACGCAGGTTGCTCCAGAGGACGAAGGCCAGGCTGGTGGCAAGGCCAAGACCGACCCCGAGCAGGAGGTCGGTGAAGACGATCGCCGACACGGTGACCACGAACGGCACGAACTGCGCAGGGCCGGTGGTCCACATGGCGCGGAAGATGGTTGGATTCGCGAGCTTCCAGCCGGTGAAGATCAGCACTGCAGCAAGTGCTGCCAAGGGAATGCTGTTGAGCACGGCCGGGAACAGCAGCACGCTGCCCAAGAGCAGGACGCCATGGAAGATCGCGGCGTTGCGGGTGCGGCCGCCGGCGCTGGCGTTGACCGAACTGCGCACGATGACGCTGGTCATGGGTAGGCCGCCAGCGAAGCCTGCGAGCATGTTGCCCACGCCCTGCGCGACCAGTTCGCGGTTGGGCGGCGAGACTCGGCGCTGCGGATCGAGCTTGTCGGTGGCCTCGAGGTTCAGCAGCGTTTCGATGGAGGCGACGACGGCGAGCGTGATGGCTGCCATCCACACGCCACCATTCATGATCTGGCTGAAGTCCGGCAGCGTGACCAGCGACGACCAGGTGAAGCCATCCTGACCGAACACCGGAACCTTGACGAGGTGCGTGGCATCGATGGCCAGCGAGGATCCGGTCCGGAGGAAGAGTTCGCTGGCCAGGGTCCCCAGGACGACGGCGGCGAGCGCACCAGGGAACAGCGACTTCTTGAGGGGGGTCTTGTCCCACACGATGAGCGTGGTCAGGGCCACCGCGCCAACGATCGCAGCCCCGGGCAGGAAGGCCTGAAGCGCGTGGATGAGTGCGGAGAAGGTGTTCTCGCCATCGGCCTGCATGAAGGACATGTCGCCTTCCCAGTCCTTGTCGTAGCCGATGAGGTGAGGGATCTGCTTCAGGATCAGCAGGACACCAATGGCGGCAAGAAGGCCCTTGATGACGTTGGTGGGGAAGTACTTGGCCAGGACGCCGGCCTTGGCCAGGCCGAACGCAAGCTGCATCGCACCGGCGATGAGGACGGCGAGCAGGAAGGTCTGGAAGGAACCCAGGCCGTTGATCTGCGCCAGCACGATCGCTGCCAGACCGGCGGCCGGGCCGCTCACGCTGACGTGGCTGCCACTGAGGGCGCCCACGACGATGCCGCCGATCACACCCGAGACGAGGCCAGAGAAGAGCGGTGCGCCAGACGCCAGCGCGATGCCCAGGCAGAGCGGAACGGCAACCAAGAACACGACGAGACCCGACACAAGGTCAGGAACGAGGGATGGGCGGTCCGCCCGGGCAGCAAGAGTGGTCATGGGTATTACGGAAAGAGATTCCGGGATTGGAGTGAGGTGCAGTCTAGGGCGCCTGGGGGGGCTGGGTTCGGCGAAGCTCATGATTCCGGTGCGCGCAGGCGCGGTGGCACCGCGCGCCATGCGGCGGAAGGGTGGCTCTAGGATCGGATCATGCTCGACTTGGTTCGACCTCTGGTGCGTTGGGTCCTGGCTCTGGCCCTGCTCTGTTCGGTGCCGGCACGCGGTGCCGAGGAAGCGATCGCGGACGAACCCTCTCCGCCCATCCAGAATCAAGACACGCCTCGCAACGTGGCGTACAGCTTCATCATGCTCGCCCGGGAGGGGGCATGGGACGATGCAGCGCTGCTGCTCCAGTGGCCTCAGGGCATGGACGATCCCGAGGCGACCCCAGAGAAGGTCGCGAGGGCGTTGAAGCTGCTGCTTGACGAACGGATCTGGCTGGACTTCAACGCCATCCCGGGAGAAGAGGCGAACGACGATGGCGCGCCAGTGTCACTGGGCACCATCATGGAGGGCGAGGACGAACTCGGGATCGACCTCGTCCGCGGCGCCGACGGTGATTGGGTCGTCGCCGCGACCACGGTCGAGGGCGTTCCTGCGATGGCCAAGTCAATGGGTGTGTGGTGGATCACCTCGCTGCCGGAATTCCTCGTGGACGTATCGGTCGCCGAGATCGAACTCTGGCAATGGATTGGATTGCTCCTGATTGCGGCAGCCGTCATGGTGCTGGGTTGGTGTGCATCGTTGGTGTTGCACCACTCCGCGCGCTTGGTCGATCGTGGTGGCTTGGGCATGCTGCGGGAGTCGATCGCCGTGCTGGCGGCCCCGATCGGCGTCCTCGCATCGTTGCTGGCCATGCGCATGGCCCAGGATTGGCTTGCGTTGAGCGTTCCCGCCAAGGCGAATCTCGCCGTCGGGTCCAAGGCGGTGCTCGTGCTGGCGGTCGCGTGGGGGGTGGCGCGTTGGCTGCGCGTGCTGACGCTGTCGATCGAGGCCAAGCTCGTGGCGCGAGGCATCGACGATGCCGGTGCGATCGTGCGCGTGGTGCGGGTGCTGGCGATGGCCATCGTCTACCTGCTGGGCCTGTCGATCGCGCTGCAGGCCCTGGGCATGGACCTGGGTGCGGTGATCGCGGGTCTTGGCATCGGTACCGCTGCAATCGCCCTCGCCTCGCAGCAGACGCTGGCGAACCTGTTCGGCGGCGCGAGCGTGATCGCCGACCGCGTGCTGCACCCGGGCGATACGTGCTCGATCAACGGCACGATTGCGACCGTCGAGCGCATCGGCCTGCGATCGACCACGCTGCGCACGGTCGACCGGACGCAGCTGGTGGTGGCCAACGGCGACCTGGCGCAGTCGCGAGTGGAGAAGCTCAGCACGCGCGACGGGTTCCGCTTCTCTGCGGTCATCGGCGTTCGCTACGAGACCACCGGAGATTCGATGCGCCGGATCCTGGCGGCGCTGCGTGCCAGGCTCGAGGGCGACGCGCTGGTCGATCCCGCGTCGGTGCGCGTGAACTTCATGGCCTTCGGGGCATCGTCGCTCGACATCGACCTGAAGGCCGTGGTGAAGACCACGGATGCGGTGATCTATCGCGCTGCGGTCGAGCGGATCAACTTGGACATCATGGACATCGTTCAGTCCAACGGGACGGGCTTTGCGTTCCCGTCGCAGACGGTGTACCTGGCGCGCGATGCGGCGCCGCAGGCGCGCTGAATCGGGCCAGGCACGGCAGGGATTGATGGGCCCCGACGAATCGGGTGACGTACCCTTGACGGCATACTATGCACGACATAGTATGTGGTCCGGAGGTGCTCCATGGCGACGATCGACGGCGAATTCCTTCGTGGTGCCGGCCCGGTGGCCGTGCTCAAGCTGCTCGAGCGCGGCGAGATGTACGGCTACGAGCTGGTCGAGGCGCTCGAACGGCGGACGGACGGGATCCTGGCCATGGGCCAGAGCACGCTCTATCCGATGCTCTACAACCTCGAGGCGAAGGGCTTCATCGCCGCCCGCTGGGATGAGTCCGGCGCACGGCCCCGCAAGTACTACCGATTGACGGCCGACGGACGGCGCAAGCTCGCCGCGGATGCGAAGAGTTGGCATCGACTCACGGTCGCCATGGAAGCGCTCGGCCTGACCAGCAGCATCCCGGGGGTGGTGGCATGAACCCTTCTCCACGAGTCGATCGGACCGAGTCCTTGCCCGCGGACATCACGGCCTTCATCGACCGCATCGTGCGCGCCACGCGCCTGCGCCGCGCCGAACGCGACGATGTCCGGGCCGAACTCACGTCGCATTTCGTCGAGGCGATGGCCGCCGGGGCCAGCGCGGACCGGGCGATCGCGTCGTTCGGCGATCCGGTGCAGTCGGCGCGTTCCTTGAGGGCCGCCGCCATCGCCAAGCGTTCGCCGATCGACCGTGCCCTCGGCCGCGCGCTCGTGGCGACGGGTTGGACCGTCGGGGTGGTGGTGGGTGCCTACCTGCTGTTCGCGCTGTATCTGGCGGCGAATGCGCCGCGGCCGTCGTTCGATCCGATCGAGCGCGTCGCTGAGCGGCTGCCCGTGGCTCCATCGGTGGACCAGGTCGCCTGGCCTGCGTATCGGCGGGTCCTGCCGGCGCTTGGGCTGACCGAGCACCAGGACGATGCCAACACGGCCACGGACCGGATCGATGCGGGTCCCGGTTGGCCGGGCAGGAGGCCGACGGACGAAGCGGGTGCCACCTGGGATGAGCAGGTCGCCTGGTGCGACGCGCATGCGGCTGACCTGGCGCGGCTTCGTGCGGCGTCGGCTCTGCCGGTCTTTGGATTCCCGTACGCCGCGGGCTTGACCGACGAGGATGCGGCCTTGTTCGCGCCCGGCACCATCGAGGCCAGCCGGGCGCTGATCCGCGAGAAGGACCGACCGTGGCGTGCGTTCGGGATCATGCTGCCGCACCTGGCCAGCATGCGCCAGGGCGCGCGTGTGCTGGCGCTCGATGCCACCGTGGCGGCCAGCCGGGGCCAAGGCGCCGCCGCCGTCGACGACCTTGCCGCGATCGTGGCCATGTCGACGCAGGTGCAGCAGCCTCGTTTCCTGATCTGCGACCTGGTGGCGGTGGCCATGCGTGCGGTGGCCGCGCAGCGCGCCGTCATCCTGCTCGAGGCGATGCCGAGTGCATTCACCGATGCCGACCTGGCCCGGCTGCAGGCGGTCATGCGATCGGTGCCCCGGGAGCTGGCCATGCTCGACCTGTGGGGCGAGCGGATCGGCTTCGAGGACGCCGTGCAGTGGCTCTACTCCGACGATGGGGACGGCGATGGGTTCTTCAACCCCACGACCGCGAACGTCAAGGTGCTCTCCTCGCTCGATGCAGGCAGCCTCGGATCGGAGGCTGCGGTGTCGCCGGTGCAGTCGGTGATGGTGTCGCTCGTGCGTCCGGGGGCCGCCATCTGGATGGCGGGGCGCAAGGACATGATGGACTTCTACGATCGGTGGTGCGAGGAGCTGATGGCGCGCCGAGACTGGACGCTCGGCACGCTCGCCACGGCCGCGCCGACCCAGACCGACGCGCCGCTGCGTACGGGCGATGCGGTCTTCAGGAGCCGCTACCTGCTGGCCGCGCTGCTGCTTCCCGCGATCGACAAGGCCAACACGGTGCTGGCTGCCGATCGCGCCCAGCGTGACGCGGTGGACGTGGCGGCTGCGTGCGTCCGGTTCAGGCACGCCAAGGGCGTGTGGCCCACATCGATGGCCGAGTTGGTGCCGGCGTACCTGCCATCGGTCCCGTCGGATCCATGGAACGGCAAGGCCATCGGCATGAAGGGCGATGGCACGGCGTTCCGGGTGTGGAGCGTGGGTGAGGACATGGTGGACCAGGGCGGCGAGCTGAGCATGGGATCGCAATCGCCGCGCCCACAACCCAGGTTCGGTTCGGAGCGCGCCCCGGCCTGCGACTGGGTCTGGTTCGCGCCGACGGGTTCGGTCGATCGCTGGTTCGAGGAGTGAGCGCCGCGGCTTCAGCCGTCACGAGCGTGACCGGTACCTTGTGCGCATGCCGTCGGAGGATGCATCGACCGTGGTCTCCGGAGGTGAGCGACACACCGTGTCGATCGGCGATGTCGGCCTCTCCCCGGGTGAGGTGCGATGGAGCGTCGATGGATCTGCGGTGGCGGTCGTCGACACGATCGATGGCCGATGGTGGCCGTGGTTCGACGACCAGTCGCCGTTGTTGGGCCTGATCGGTTTCCTGGCGGCGGCCTTGGTGCTGGTGCGATCGGTGGTGCGGCTCTTGCGCATGCCGCGCATTGCGGGTCGCGCCTATTGCCGGCGTTGCAACCATGACCTGGATGGGGGCAGGGGCGGCGAGCCCTGCCCCGAGTGCGGCTGCATCCAGCACGGACGGGAGCGTGCGGTGCCGACCTGGAGGCGCCGCGAGACGCTGCTGCTCGGACTGTCGCTGCTCGTGATGGTGGTTGGTGCAGGGCGCGTGATGACCCGGGTGCACTGGGCCCCGGCGGCACTGGGTTCACGCGGCGCGGCGTGGCCCGTCGCATCACTCGAATCCGTGAAGGGCTGGCCGCTCTGGCGGGTCTGGCAGCGGTCGCACCTCGTGCGTCGCGCCGTGGTGGCACGGCGGGATTCCTCGGGCCGATGGAGCGCCGGCCCCGAGGTCTTCCTGCCCGATGGGTGGTGGGAACTGTCCCACGACGGACAGTGGATCGCGGCGCTGCGCTTCGAGGCGTCATCCGGATTCATCCCGACGCTGGAGTGGTGGGCCACTGACACCGGCGAGCGCCGTGCGCTTGTCCTTGGCACCAACGCCGATGGCTTCTACAAGCCGTGCGGCTTCACGCCCAACGGTGCGATCGTGGTTGGGTTGCTTCGCTTGGTCACGGTCGACGATCCTGCCGGCCAGTCCACGACACCCGTCTCGATGCAGGTCGAGCTCATCGATCCGGTCACGGAGGCTCGGTCGTTGATCGGCGAGGGCACGATGACCGCGACCTGGGACGGCAGCGGCTGGTCCCTGCCGACGCTGCTCCTGGCCGCCGATGATGGATCGCCGCCGTCGTGGGGTGCCGCATCCTGCAGGCAGGGGAAGAGTGACCGGATCGGCGATCTGCGTCGAGGCAGGGGTTCCTTGACCGAGCAGGGCGACTATCCGCTGACGAACGCCCCGGGTATGTCAACGCCCCACAGCGTTCGCTTGCTCGACGATGGCAGCGTCCTCGAGATCCGCGTAAACGTGTGGGCGGCGGGCGGAGCCGGCATCGTGGTCAGGCGCATCGACCTGGTGGGCGGGATCGTGCTGGATGCGCCGCCGATCGTGGCGTGGAACGATCCCGAGTCGGGCGTTTCGATGGCACCGTCACCCGATGGTGCCGTCGGGGCGGGGGTCAAGGGAGTCTCGTGGCGCCGGATGTTGGTGGTGGCGCCACGGCCGCGGTGAGCGAGGCGATCGTGACGCGCGCCGTGGCGGTCACGGCATGCTCTTCACCGCGTGCCACGCGACGAAGGCGCCGGCACCGAGCAGGATCAGGGCGGCGATCCAGCGTCCGTTGGTGCGCATGAAGCGCTCGCAGGCTTCCTTGATCATGCCGCTGCCACCGGGGCGCACGAGCTCGACGATGAGCGGCGTGATGGAGGGCACGAGGGCGACCGCCGCAAAGAGCGCGACGCCCACGAACCGATCGGCCTCGACGGCGATCTGCATCGCCTGGTGGCCTGCGGCAATCGAGACCGACAGGCACTTTGGGTGGATGCCGACGGTGGCGAAACCGATGACGCCCGATCGCAGCGCTCGGCGCCACACGGGGATCTCGTGGCCACCCAGCCCCTTGAAGCGTTCGGCGAACCACCGCTTCACGCGTGAGGCCAGGCTGGGCCGAGTGCCCTCGTTCTCCTCGCCCGGCTCTTCGGCGATCGGGGCATGACGGACGGCACGTACCGCTCGCTGCAACCCGAAGCCCACGAGCAGGCCTGCGAGGAGCGCGCGGACGATGAACTGCGGCCAGGTGTGGTGGACCGGCGCGCCTTCGGCGACTGGAGTGGGGGCGACAAGGAAGCCGATCGTGAGGCCCAGGGCAATGCCACCGACCGCGCCAACGGCGTACATCAGCGCTGCGAGCCTGGGGCACTTCCGGTCGCTCGCCATGACGAGCCCGATGAGCAGGTTTTCGGGGCTGAGCAGGATCGCGACGCCGAGCGACAGGAGGACGGTGAGGTGGGCGGACATGGAACGCGCAGGCTAGCTGGCTCGGCGTGGGCGAGGCGGCCGTCGGCGAGCGGTCCGGGGCAGGTGGCGGTCAGGGGGCCAGGTTTGCCTTGAGGCTCGAGAGGCTGAGCTTGGCCCGCGATGCCGCCGACCCAGTCAGGGCAACGCCGAAGGGCTGGTCGGGATCGAGCGCATCCAGGGCCTTGAGGATGGTGGCTTTCGATGCTGCATCGAGCTTGCGCCCGGCAACGCCCTTGCGCATGATCGACACTCGTTCCTCCACGAGGCCGACGATGCCGGCACCGACCAACCCATGCAGTTCCGAGCCATTGGCGAGTTGGCGCACGAGGCCCAGGCATGCAGCGAGGCGTTCGCTGGCTTCCTGCTGCTTGCCGGCAACGAAGAGCCTCGACGCATCGCCGGTGAGGAGCCGTGCGGTGCCGCGCATCGCGCCGGCCGCCTTGGTGCTTGCCTCGATCTCTTGGGCCTTGGCACCCGCTGCATCGGCGGCGTTTGGTGGGATCACGGCCGTGCGCTTGGTGAGGTCGATGAGCTTGACCACCACCGGCTGAAGTTCGGACAGCGACTTCGTCAACTGTGCGACGGTGGCATCGCCGAATCGGGTGTCGGCGATCAGACCCTTGCTGTCCAAGGACAGGGCGATCCACGACGTGGTGCCGCGTTCATCCGCCTTGGGAAGTTCATCCACGAGCTTGACGTAGGCCTGGGCGAGCGAAGGATCTGGTTTCGGTGCGTCAGACGTGGTCACGGCCGGTTGCTTCGGCGCAGCCGGGGTCGCCGCCGGGGCTTCGCTGCCCGGCTTCGGCGGCCCAATGGGCGCGGCCGCCAGCATGACGATGACGAGGGGCGCTGCCACGACGGCGAACACGCGGTGGGTGCGGACTTGCCAAGAGCGTGCGGAGGCGCATCGATGGGCTGCAGGAGGCATGGATTCGATCCCCGGTGCCGCGCGCCCACCGAAGGTGGCCGCGCTCTCGAACGGAATGGGCGAAGAGGGATTCGAACCCCCGTAGGCATAAGCCAGCAGATTTACAGTCTGCCCTCGTTGGCCACTTGAGTATTCGCCCGACAGGATGTCATGCCCGCGCACGACTGCGGGGCGGGAATCCTACCTCGGGGCAGGCTTCCGGGCAACCGATTGGCGCAGCGAATCAAGCCACTTCACGCTCACGCGGGGCTTGTCCTTGCCCTTGGCGCGGTGGGCAATGACAAGGTGGATCCCGAACATCAGGGCCGCCACGGCCAGCGTGGCCGCGATGTAGAGCATCCAGCGGTGCGCATCGGACTCGAACTGCCGGCCGAGCTTGGCCACACCGACACCGATGAGCATCTGCGCCGGTGCAGTGATGGCCACGCCGCACATCTCGACGAGCAGCACCTTCCACCAGGCTAGGTGCATGAGCCCGCTCACGGTGATCATCGGCGTGCGGGCACCCGGGATGAAGCGCGCGATGAGCAGCGCGATCGCGCCACGCTTGTCCATCTGCCACTTCACCTCGAGCAGCGTGCGAGGGCCGATGAGCTTGAGCACCCTGCGGCTGCCGATGAGCCGGGCTCCGAAGTGCCGGCACATCCAGACCCAGCCGACGTCGCCCACGATGATGCCGGCCCAGGCGGCGATGCCGTACTCGGTGAAGAGCGGCCAGTCGACGGTGCCGGCTGCAGTGACCGTGCCGATCCCAGCTGGGATCAGGATGAAGTCCTCGCTCAGGTGCAGGCCGATGCCGCAGAGGACGAAGGCGATGAAGATCGCCAGCGCGCCGTGGCTGGCGAGCCATGCGCCGGCCTCGCGCAGCATGCCGCCCGACGCGGCGTCGGCCTCGGGGAGGACGGCGCAGGCAAGGGCGACGAGCAGGGCGGCACGCACGGATGGAGTATAGGGAGGCCACGTTCAGCCCAAACGAAAGAAGGCCGCCCGTGGGGGCGGCCTTCGAAGTCAGGCAGGTTGGTCCGGCGAGATCACTTCGCGTCGGTCGGGATGCGCATGCCGTAGAAGCTGCGCCACACGAAGAAGCAGGCGATCAGGCTGCAGGTCACGCCGATCCACATCTTGGCGGGGTGGTCCTTCATCGCGATCGCGATCTCGACGGCCAAGAGGCCGAAGAGGGTCGTGAACTTGATGACGGGGTTCAGGGCCACCGAGCTGGTGTCCTTGAAGGGGTCGCCGACGGTGTCGCCGACGACGGTCGCCGCGTGCAGGTCGGTGCCCTTGGCGCGCAGGTTCACTTCGACGATCTTCTTGGCGTTGTCCCAGGCGCCGCCGGCGTTGGCCATGAAGATGGCCTGGTAGAGGCCGAAGAACGCCATCGCGACGAGGTAGCCGATGAAGAAGTAGGGGTCGAAGAACGGCAGGCCCAGCGCGAAGAAGAAGACGACCATGAAGATGTTCGTCATGCCCTTCTGCGCGTAGACGGTGCAGATCTCGACGACCTTCTTGGCGTCGTCGATGCTGGCCTCGGCCTTGTCGAGGTTGATGTTCTCCTTGATGAACACCACCGCGCGGTACGCGCCCGTGACGACGGCCTGCGTGGCCGCGCCGGTGAACCAGTAGATCACCGCGCCGCCGATGAGGAGGCCCAGGAGGATCTCGGGGGTCACGATCGAGAGCTTGCCGATCACGAAGGTCGAGGCTTCCTTCAGCTGGGCCACGGTCGCGTCGGCGGGGGCCACCGACTTGATGAGGGCCAGGATGATGCCGAACACCATGGTGGTGGCGCCCACGACGGCCGTGCCGATGAGCACGGGCTTCGCGGTGGCCTTGAAGGTGTTGCCCGCGCCGTCACCCTTCTCGAGCGTGTACTTCGCGCTCTCGAAGTCGGGGGTGAAGCCGAAGTCGCGCTTGATCTCGTCCTTGATGCCGGGCTGGGCCTCGATGCGGCTCAGCTCGTACACCGACTGGGCGTTGTCGGTCACCGGGCCGAAGCTGTCGACCGCGATGGTGACGGGGCCCATGCCGAGGAAGCCGAAGGCGATCAGGCCGAAGGCGAAGATCGGGCCGGCGAACGAGTACGCCTCGGGCATGAGCGCCGCGACGTCCTTGTTCGTCGAGAAGTACCAGCCGATCGCCATGAGACCGGCGATGACGAGGCCCTTCCAGAAGGCCGAGAAGTTGCCGGCGACGAAGCCCGACAGGATGTTGAGCGACGCGCCGCCCTGCTTGCTGGCGTTCACGACCTCGTCGACGTGGCCCGAGCTGGTCGAGGTGAAGACCTTGGTGAACTCGGGGATCAGCGCGCCGGCGATGGTGCCGCAGCTGATGATCATGCTGAGCGCCCACCAGAGGCTCTCGAGCTTCTGGCCGTTGTACTCGATGCTGCCGAGCAGCCACTTGCTGGCGATGAAGGTCACGATGATCGAGATGATCGAGGTGATCCACACGAGCCAGGTGAGCGGGGCTTCCTCATGGAAGTCCTTCAGGTTGGCGTACTTGGCCTTGCTGATGGTCTCGTTGATGAAGTAGCTCGCGAGCGAGGTGACGATCATCAGCGCGCGCATGGCGAAGAGCCACACGATGAGCTTGCCGCACATCTCGCCGGCAGCGCCCTCGTTGCCGAGCGAGTAGGCAAGGAAGGCGATCAGGGCGACGCCGGTGACGCCGTAGGTTTCGAAGCCGTCGGCGGTCGGGCCGACCGAGTCGCCGGCGTTGTCGCCGGTGCAGTCGGCGATCACGCCGGGGTTCTTCGGGTCGTCCTCGGGGAGCTTGAAGACGATCTTCATCAGGTCGGCGCCGATGTCGGCGATCTTGGTGAAGATGCCGCCGCAGATGCGCAGCGCGCTCGCACCGAGCGATTCGCCGATGGCGAAGCCGATGAACGACGGGCCGACGAGCTCAGGGGGCAGGAAGCACAGGATGCAGATCATGAAGAACAGCTCGACCGACACAAGCAGCATGCCGATCGACATGCCCGACTTGAGCGGGATGCCGAGCACGGGCAGTGGGTAGCCCTTGAGGCTGGCGAACGCGGCGCGGCTGTTGGCCTGGGTGTTGATGCGGATGCCGAACCACGACACGCCGTAGCTGCCGAGGATGCCGAGCACCGACGCGGCGAGGATCACCGTCACGTCACGGAAGCTCTTGTGCTCGAGGTAGCCGAAGTAGAAGATGATCGCGCCGGCGATCAGGATCCACAGCACCGAGAGGTACTTGCCCTGCTGGATGATGTAGCTCTTGCAGGTCTCCCAGATGATGTTGGAGACCGCCAGCATGCTCTTGTGGGCCGGCAGGGCAACGGTCTGCTTGTACTGGATCAGGCCGAAGAGGGCACCCAGGACGGCGACCACGAGGCCACCCATCATGAGGTGCTTGCCGGTGAGGTCGCCACCGAAGGTCACGGTGTTGACATCCGGCAGCTTGAGGTCGGCCTCGCCGGCCATGGCCGAGGCAGTGGCGGCGAAGGCCGCCAGGGCGGGAACGATGAACGATGAGAGCTTCATTGGTTCGTGTCTTCCGTGTTCAGGACGGGGGCGGCCCCGTGAGGCGCCGCGTTTTTGAGGGGGCGGAGTGTACCGGACCCCTTCGCATCGGCAAGGAAGGACTGGGTTCGTGACGATTGGCACGAGCCCAAGGGTCGGCGGGGGCGGATACTTCGTGAAAAGTTTCTCGAAGTGGGGTTTGTGGTTTATAGGACAGTGACGTCCAGTCCGCTGGGCGCGACCTGCAGATCCACCTCGCGCGCGCCGGGGGCGGGCGGACGGTGGCGCAACCGATCGCGCACGCGATCCGCCGCACGGGCATCCTTGGCGACCAAGAGCATGAAGCCGCCGCCGCCGGCGCCGGCCAAGGTCCACGCCGCGAGGTCGCGCTCGACCGGCTCGATCATGGCCTCGATGGCATCGTTGGTGCTCGCCGGGTCCATGACCCGCTTGAGCCGCCAGTACTCGGCAAGGCGCTCGGCAAAGCCATCGAGATCACCGTCGAGGAGGCTGGATCGCATGGCCTCTGCGCCAGCCTTGAGACCTTCCACGGCGGCGACGCGGCGTGGATCGCGCAGGAGCCAACCACCCACGACCGTTTCGAGGATGTCCTTCGCCATGCGCTGCAGTCCCGTGTAGACGAGTACGGAACGCGCGTGGAAGGCATCGATCGTGTGCTGGTCGAGCGCGAGTCGCTCGACCGCGGGCCACTGGCCGCGGCCGGGATCGGTGCGCGTGATCTTGAAGCCACCGACGAGGCCGCCGACCTGGTCCTGCCAACCGCCGCGCGTGCCGATCATCTGTTCGAGCAGGCTGGTGCGCACGACGAGCCTCTCGATGGCGCTGCGCCTGCGCCGGCGAAGGTCCGCCTCGGCGCGACGCGCGGAGAAGTCTTCGCCGACCATGGCGGCGAGGGCGGCGAGCATCGTTGCACCGAAGATGCTGCTTGTGCCCAGGCCGCTGCCCTTGGGCACGCCGCTGAAGATCGTGAGGCTGACGCCGCCGCCGAATCTGCGCAGGTTCTGATGCAGCGCGCGGGAGGGATCGTTGGGCACGATGCCGGCGAGCACGAGCGCGGCCTTCGGCAAGGCATCCCAGTGCCGTGGATCGGCGAAGTCGAGCGCGGTGGCCGTGTCACGGATCGTGACGGCATGCCCTTGGTCGACGCTGTGGATCGTGATGACGGGCTCGGCCGTCAGCCGTGCCACGACCTTGATCGGGTGCGTGCCGTGCAGGAGCAGTGCCGTGTTGAGCACGGTGCCGCCCACTTCGTTGCAGATCGGTGGCGTGTCGCTCCAGCCGCCGGCCAGGTCAAGCCGGACTGGCGCGTGCGCGTGCACGGTCTGGCCCGTGCGGATCGCCGCGCGTGCGGGGCGATCCGGCAGAGCGATCGACTGCGCGACGGCTTCGCCCACGCTGCGCATGGCGGCGGAGCGAAGGTCGTTGGGCGGGACCGTGCCCGGCAACTGCCGAGCGACCAGATCCGCGAGTGCCATTTGCACGCGCGCCCGATCGAGGGGGTCACGGGCCTTGCGCGCGGCGTCGACGTAGCCCGTGGCCAGTTCGAGCACGGTTGAGGTGTCGGTCACCACGGCGTGCGCGGCAAGCGGGCAGGCCGTGGTTTCGCGGGCGATCCATGAAGGCACGTCGTGCGCGAGCGAGGCCTTCACGCAGGCGTGGTGATGCTCGACCATGGCACGGGCATCGGCACGCGTGGCCAGATCGGCCGCGCTCACGCGTGCGCTCGCTCGCCACGCTGCGCTGGGCCGTGCGTTGGTCCGGAGCATCCATCCCAGCAGGCGTTCCATCAGGCGCGGGTCGCGGGCGGCGTCGGCGGTGGACACGACTGGCCAGAGACAAGCGGTCCAGAGACTCCGTACGACCGTGCCCGGATCGAAGACATCGCCCGGATCGATGGCCCGTTCACGCAGGAAGGTCGCCAGGGTATGGCTGCCGAACGTGGCGCCATCCTCGAGAGCGGTCTTGAAGTCGTCGTCGAGTCCGTGGAGCACGCGCACGGCGCACCGGCCGCGCATGGGCACCTCGAAGGCACACCAGCCCTTGGGCAGCGTGATCGACCGACCGAGCTGGCCAAGCCCCACGAGCAGGTTGTTCCCATCCAGTCGCGCTCGATCCAGCAGGCACTCGACCAGCGCCGTGCGGCCAGCACCCACATGGTCGTGCGCCACGCGCGAATGCAGTCGGACCTGCGTGGTGCCGGCGAAGCGCCCCAGCAGCTCGACGTACTCCCTTGACGTTCCAGCGTGATCGAACGAGCAGGGGGCAAGAAGCGCTGCTTGGACGTGGCGCCCGCGAAGGCCACGGTGGAGCTGGGCCAGGTCATCGTTCCACTGCCCGGCAGCGCGGTAAGGCGCTGCGAACGCCTGCTTGGAAAGCCCGGGCATGGCGGCGCGCATGAGGTGGTCGTAGAGGTCGATGGCGGGTCCATCGCCGCGTGCGATCCTCTGCAGGAGCGCGGGGCCGGCGGCGCGCAACAACGCTTGGCAGCTGATGGCGCTGAAGGCGATCACCCCGGTGTCGACCAGCGACATGCCTTGGCGATCGATGGCTCCGGCCGAGCGTGCGGCTGCGAGCGATGGCTTCTGGAGTGCCATGCGCACCTGCGATCCCTTGGCCACGAAGACACCGTGGCGCGTGGCTCGTGAAAACGGCTGCGGGCTCGCAAGCACGGTGATGTCAGGGCCCGACAGGTCGATCGCACGGCCGTGAAGGCCCAGCATCATGTCGCCGGCAGCGACGATGACCTGACCAGGGCGCGGGACGATCGAGACGAGATCGCGCATGAGGCGCGCGAAGACGCTGTCGTCCGAGCCCGGTGTGCCGGGCATGGGAGCGAACACCTTGCCATGGGCGCTGAAGGCCGGCAGCCGTCGGCTGTCCCCGCCGCAGTGCACGATGGCGATGCGGTGACCGGCCAAGGCGCGAGCGATGCCGGTCGTGCGCGTTGCGCCGAAGCGACGTGCGGCCCAGTCGATCGCAAGCAGCGTGCTCGAGCCACTGCCGGCGCGGCGGCCTAGGGGATCGGGGAGCACATGGGTCTGCGCGATCCCCGGCAACTGGCCGCGCTCTGCACGCCACGCGAGCTCGAGCCGATACCCGTGCGCCTGAAGGTCATTCGACGCGGTGACGATGACAAGGTCGAACACCGGGCCCATGCGCGCGAGTCTACGGCGTGGCCACCACTACGCTCCCTGCATGCCGACCTTCGCCCAGTGCCTCGACCTGGTGGATGAACCCGCGCGCATCGCCGAGTACCGACGGCTGCATGAACGGATCTGGCCTGAGGTGGCCGCCGGATTGCGCGAGCTTGGCCTCTGCAACATGCGGATCTGGATCAGTGGCACGCGGCTCTTCATGACCTATGACGCGCCTGAGGGATTCGATCCCGCCCGCGACTACCAG
>Ga0315905_10000614_pt1 | contig 38591 bp, 11 predicted proteins | sample LakEriMetagenome_5_FD_203522 | JGI IMG/M metagenome (GOLD analysis project Ga0315905, IMG submission 203522) | Freshwater fungal communities from buoy surface, Lake Erie, Ohio, United States - Buoy 4 MA121 | ecosystem: Environmental > Aquatic > Freshwater > Lake | place: USA: Lake Erie, Ohio...
AGCGCCGCGGACGATTGCTCCACCGGGCTGATTCTGATCTCCTACACGACTTAATGCTGGCATATTATCCTAGTATAATTTTTTTATCTGGTAATTTAATACCAGTAGTTGCTTCAATATATTTGTCTTTAATACTATCATCTGTCATGGCAGATAAACTAATACTATTAGTATTTAGCGTTACCTTTGTACCCGGTTCTGCGGTAAACATACTAGGAATCATTTGCATACCTTCACGTCCGGGTGCAATAGATACAGGTTCACTGATGATAATATTATCACGGGTAATTTCAACTATTTTAGCGATAAGTTCTTCACCTGAGTTCAATTTGAAGGTGTATATTTTTCCATTTTCCATTATTTGCTTTCTGTTAATTTTTGCTTGAGTTCAGTGAACCCACCGATTAATTCTCCATCTAGGAAGATTTGCGGTAGTGTACGGGCAGTTGGTACTGCTTCTAAAAGTTGTTCTTTTGTCCAAGTACCGTGCATGATGTTTCGTTCTTCATACGTGATACCTTTTTGCGTGAGCAGGGCTTTAGCCTGAACACAGTAAGGACATGAATCCTTACTCCATACGATTGCTGTCATTATATTCCCTTATAATACTGGTAATTCTTCATAGTTAACTGTATCTGACATTACGCCAATAACATAGTTAGTTGATTCGTTTTCTTGCAAGGCAGTTTGTTTCTTGTTAATGTTTACATGTTTGTTGAACCAAGGGATTGGACTATGCTTGGGATAGTTTTCTGTATACTTTATACCAATTTCTTTCAAACGAGTAAATGCAGTAAAGTCTACAAAGTCTTTTAATATCTCTGCATTCAAGCCAATTACTACGCCCTTACTGAATAAATAATCAGCCCACTCTTTTTCTTCTTTAATAACTTCCATATACAATGCATACACTTCTGTACGACATTCTTCTACAATAGAAGCAAATCGAGGATCATCTTTGGTTACGTTATTAATCAACCAGGCTGTCCACTCAGCGTGAAGCAACTCATCTTGCAGGATCAAGGAGATAATGTTTCCGTTACCAATGTAAATTCGATTCTCTACCATAGCAAGACTTGTTGCAAAACTTACCATAAATCTAAATGCTTCTAATGCGTAAGATGCATGTAGTGCCATCCAAATAGCTTTGATATGTTCATGTTCTGTTACTTCACCACCAGTTTCTTTTAAACAATTAAGTTGATGTAAGTTTTCATAGTATCTACCGATACTAGCAGCCATGTCAATAATCTCTTTTGTATCATGTATCTTATTGAATTCTTCTTTAGGTACACCATATACATTACGAATGATATGTGAGTATGACTTACTATGAATGTTAGTCTCAAAAAAGCTCCAGTTACCCACTAGTGCTTCAAGTTCAGGTATACTGATTACAGGACTAAACACTTGACTAGGTGCACGACCTTGAATACTGTCTAGTGCTGTTTGTCTTAGTAGGTTGCTAGTAAAGATATGCTTGATAGCGTCACTAGAATCTTTGTGATCCATTTTATCTTTAGTCAACGAAATCTCTTCGGGTACCCAAAAGAATCCACGTGCTGTTTCTTCATACTTAGCAATACGCGGGTACTTTACTTCTTCAAAACGTTGTACTGTTACAGGCCCGGCTGGATCTAAAAACATTGTACGTTTGAGGTAGTTTGTTTGCTTACTTAAATTATATTGTTCTTTACTCATAATACACAACTTTCACAGTATTCGTCATCTTCTATTGCATCTAGCTTTACAAAAGGAATAATATTATTTTCTTCTTGTAGTGATGCCTTACTACCTACTTTGTTAATCAAACTATAATATATAGTTTTGATGCCCCACTTATATGCTAACATCAAGTTCTTAGCAATCAATGTGCCAGGTACTTTACCTTGGTCAAAAAATGCAGGGTTATAGAACGTATTTGTTGATAGTGATTGGTCAATATATACTGCCAATACTGCACTAGTTTTCAAATACTCTACACAATCCTTTTGATCCCACATCAACTGATACCGATTCTTTAATCGTCTGTATTCTGGTACTACTTGTACAAACGATCCAGCTTTACTTTCTTTAACACTGATAAGTTCCATTGGCATTTCGATACCATTGGTACTATTCAATACTACGCTAGAACTTTCAACTGGTGCTACTGCCATAAGTGTAGCATTTCTGATGCCATACTTCAATAGATTTTGGCGTAAGACTTCCCAATCTAAATTTGCACTAGGGCTAAAATCTGTTAGTTCATTGACGCCGGGGTTTCTACGCTCCCAGGGGAATATACCTTTGCCGTAGTACGTATGTTGGCTACGTTTACACGCACCTTTTTCCTGTGCTAGTTCTACGCTCATCTCAGTGAGGTAATATGCTTGATGTTCCATCCAACGTTTGACTTCTGCTAATGCATCAGCTTCACCATATTTGAAACTCTTACGTGCATGCCAGTATGCTAAGTTAGTAATGCCGACGCCAAGTGGTTCAAAATCTAAGTTAGCCAATTTACTTTGTACTGATAAGAAGTCTTGATAGGTTAATAGATTGCTTAAGCTACGCACTAATACACGACATGCTTTACGCATCTCTTGTGGAGTTTTAAATGCGCCCCAGTTTATTGAACCAAGAGTGCAAAGAGCAATTCGTCCCGTTTCGTCTTCAATTCTCTGGAAAGGGCGGGTGGGTAAAAGTATTTCTTGGCATAGGTTTGATTGATAAATGGGATCAAGTGTAGTATCAAACGGACCTTGATTGATGACGTTATCGATATTGACAAGATAAATTCTGCCCGTATCAGTACGTTCTTTAAGTATTCCATTTTTGAATATTTCAACCGCGGGTAGTACCTTCTTTTTCTTTGTCTTATCTTGTTCATATTTTTTATACAGTTTCTCAAATTCTTCACTGTCTCTGTAATATGCTTCATACAAATCAGGAACTTCATGCGGATCAAACAATGTAATATTTTCGTTGTTACGATAACGATTCCAGAACATCTTGTTGACTACAACAGAGTAATCCATTTGACGCACACGTGTTTCTTCTGTGCCTTGATTATTCTTTAACACGATTAAGTCTTCAAATTGATAGTGCCAGACTGGGAATGTAACTGTGCAACTTGCATTGCGTACACCACCTTGACTACAACTACGTAGATCACCAAACCATTTCTTTAAGAAAGGAATCATGCCTGTGTGTTTGATTTCTCCATTACGGATGGCGGCTCCTAGTGGGCGAATGCGCCCTAACTCTAACCCGATGCCAGCACGTTTGCTAGCATACTTTGCCATCATTTCTCCACTGGCGAAAATACTGTCCAAAGTATCATCCGAACTAATAAGTACGCAACTACTAAACTGTTTAGTAGTAGTACCAAGGCCTGCCAGCACCGGCGTAGCCAACGTGAAATGACCATCACTAGCACACTCATAGTATTCTTTAACATATTTTAATCTCTTATCTTTAGGTTCATTGTGGAAGGCAGTGGCGGCTGCAATTGCATAACGTACTTGCGGACTTTCAAAGACTTGACCAGTGGCACGGTTCTGCACTAAGTACTTTTCGGTTAATTGTGCGATAGCCGCATAAGTGTAATTTTCGTCCTTGCTGTGGTCAAGAAACAAGTCAATGATATCCCATTCTTCTTTAGTGTACCAGTCTAGTAATTCACTGGTATACATACCTTTTTCAATGTTTGTCTTTACGATATCATATAGGGGCGGAGGATCATAGGTTCCGTATACTTCTTTACGTAGCATAGAGACCTTCTGTCTACCAGCCACGTATTGATAGTTTACATTATTGATATCACTATTTTCACTTTCATCAATCAAATTAACCATTGCTTTAAGCAGTAGTTCATCAATTGTTTTTGTACTCATTCCATCACATAGTTCTATTTGTGCTTTGATTTCAATCATGCTAGGACTAACATTATCAATGCCCCTGCATCCATGTGCTACTTGTCTTTGTATTTTAGAAATATCTAAAGGGACGCTTTCCCCGTTGCGTTTAACTACGTGTATGTTCATGTTTTACCTATTATAATTTTAATTTTATCGATGACACATCTATGTGTCGCTTAATAGAAAAGTTGTTTGAATTGTTATTTACTACGGTATCGGGCCAGTAATTAAGTACATACTTAGCGCGGTCTACTAGGACTAATACCATATCTTCACCTTGCATGTCTATTGCTTCTACCAAATCTATATCGTTTATATTCATTAGATGTAGAGTATAACACATTCCTAATGCTCTTGCAACCGTACAGTAGGTATTTTCTACCAAAAGATCCCAGGGTCCGGGCCAGCTTTCACTGTCCAAAATATGTAAATGATGATTGACCAATGGTGCATTTTGCCACCATTTATCAATCTCCACACATTTGGTTTTAGTATCACTATGTTCTAGCGTTGATCTTAGGTTATACCAGCTATTCAGTCTGGTTTCATAGTTCAATTGAAATACATTCATCAGACTTATACTTATCTAAGGTTAGTTCCTATACATAGTTTTTAGATTAGAAGAATGCAAAGAATTCACCAGTCACCGGCATTACAGTAAACTCCCAGCCGGTGTTGTTACCAAAATTAAAATTAGTTTCATCAGTTGCGTCCCAATATGCGCCACCGGTTGCGTTACTGTCTCGTATTGATAAGTAATTTGCTGTTACCGTACCACTAGCTTTAGTTAAAGTAAATTGTATTCCCGGCTGAGAACTTTTAATCGTTACTACATTTCCAGCTGTTCCCGAAAAAGCAAAATTTGTTATTGTAGTAGTAGATCCTGCTTCAAATATAATTGTACTTGCCATATTATTTTACTTTTCTATTAAATTAAAACGTGATTAACCAAGTACCAACAGCAGTCCATCGATACAGTCTATATCCGCCTGCAACAGTTACAGTTGGACTACCTGTTGCAGATCCGACAGGGTCAGTATCTGCTGTCCGAATAATTACTGTTCCGGATGATCCGGTGTCGCCATTCGCAGGGTTTCCAGTGTGTCCCGCTCCATATGTTCCAGTAACTCCACCACCCATGTCAATAAAGATGCCGGCGCCGCCGTCGCCAGCGGTAGGTGCCGACCCCGTTCCAAAGTAACCATTTCCGGCTACACCGCCTGCGCCACCACCACCGCCTTGATGCCACCCATCACCGCCGCCCGAACCGCCTGGATTGCCATATGATGTTGCATTGACTATGGTTAATTTATTGCTTGCACCGCCTGCCGAACCAGTTATTCCACCACCGCCACCAGAGCCTCCGGCTCGTCCTGCACTACCCGGACCACCGCCACCACCGCCACCGTTGGCTTGTATCGTATACGAGATACCGGCTGAAGTAATATAACTGGCTCCACCGTCACCTCCACTAGTTGATACGGAAGAGTTTGCACCAGTACCAGGCAAACCGCCGGCTCCTACCGTTACGTTTATTACATTACTAAAAACTACTACATTGCCGCGGACAACGCCGCCACCACCGCCACCGCCGCCTTTGCCACCGCCTAATGGATTGCCGCCTGCGCCTGCAACTAATAAGTACTCAATAGCAACTGATCCAGTCACTAGATTCGCAATAAATGACTCGGCCGGTGGGGCAAAGTTTGTAGTATAACGTGCAAATCCCTTAGTGATGCGTAGATCGTCTATGTAACCAACAAATGTTCCATTGGGTGTTGATCCCCATGTATTTACATAACTAGATCCAATTAATAATCCTCTTGGACTAGTATCATAAGGCGTTACAGATGATGTTTGGCTAAATCCCTGAGTACCATTTACAAATCCACGGAATGATGTACCGGATCTAGTGAGTGCTATATGAGTCCACGTGTTTGCTGTTACAACCCCCATGTTACCCGCAGAAGATTCTCCACCAAGGTCATAACCTGTGTTAGTAGAACTTCCTGCGAATCTAGCATGTCCGGTCGTGCCATCAATATAAATTTCATAACTAGCCCACGCAATATTGAGTCCACCACCTTTGTTGATTAACATATGAGTGCCTGCGGCTCCATTCCAATAAACCCAAAACTCAATCGTAAAATCTTCAGGTAAATGATGTTGTGGTGTGTGAGGTATCAATAAACCATCCCCACTACCATCAAAATACATACTACTTCCACCAAACTTACTTTGTACTGTAGAAATTTGTGCATTACCAACTGTTTCTAAGTCATTTATCATTGCATAATCATATATACCAGCGTTTGTATAGTTTAATAATAAACTTGTATTTGCAATTGCTGTTACAGGTGTTGTTGGTAATGCAAAATTACCAGTGTATACTGCGGTACCTTTGACTAAACGAGAATTTGAAACATAACCAGAAAGATAATTTACAGAACTATCTCTGCCGCGACCAATATGTAATGGGCCGGTACTAGCAAAATCTTGCGTCACTCCTGTTACTGTGCCTCCAGCAACGCCGTCAAGATATATTGTTAATGTAGTTCCCGAACGAACTAGTGCAACATGATGCCAAGCATTTAATGAAACGATCGGGCCTGTAGTAGCAAAATAATCAGTAACCCCAATACCAGTCATTAATCTTCCATTAACATTATTTGTTGCTAGAAACCAATCAGTTGTTGACCCACCCTTAGCAAATACTGGGTTAAGTAAAGCGTATGAAGTTATGTAAATCCATGCTTCCGCAGTCCAATCCCCTGTACCCATTTGATTTGATGCGTTATTTGCTACTGCTAAATAATCTCCAGTACCATCAAAATATCCCGACCCACCTATTATATCAGTAGAGTAGATAGTTGCCGGAGAGAATGGTGAGAAACGTTGAACTGAAACATCACCGTTCTTTGTAATGGTAAAATCGTTTGATGAGGTATCAATCAATCTATTAGATTGGCAAGTTAATAAACTTGTGTTTGTTACAGCAGTTAATGGCGTTGTGCTAGGTACAAAGGCAGATGTATATAGTGCGGTACCTTTAACTATACGGATATTTGATACATAACCAGCATTGAACCCTTCATCTGGACTATTACAAATATAAAGTGGATATGATGTATTGTTAAAATTAGTAGTTTGCGATGCTTGGGCAACTTGTGTACCATTCAAATATAGTGTTGTCACTCCTGCATTTCTAACAGCCACAACATGTGCCCAGGTATTTAGTATGCTAGTAAATGTAGCAGAAGGACCGGGTTCACCTGAAACAACTTCAGTAAAAGCCATACTAGTATGACTTACATTTAATGACCATGTTCCGGCTGCCGTGCCTAGAGCCAGTCTAGTACAAATCAACCGTCCTGACGATGGAGTGGTTGAAGTTAAATAAACCCACGACTCAATTGTAAAATCACCAGTGCCAAACGCAAAAGCAATGTTAGCCGGAGCCGTTAAATAATCCCCGGTACCATCAAAGTAATTACTCCAATTATCACCGTATGGTGAGAATGTGCCCTGAGTTGTATTACCAAAACGAGTAATAGCAAAATTGTTTGTACTACTATCTAAGAACGTATTGTTTTGTGCAAGACTAGCACCATTACTAGGTAACAATAATGTATTATACATAAAGTATGGATCGACTATACCAAGAACGAACTGTGCTGCCGAACCTGATTGTATATCTGCGAAACTATTTGAACCTGTGACACTTAATATTCCCGAGTTAGTTACAAGAGTTCCGTAAGACCCTCCTCCGCCATCAAATGTAGAGCCTAAAGAATATATAGTATAATCTGATCCCGTAAATCCAGGGCCATATAATACTGACCAAGTACTGTTATAAGTTATTGATCCAGCGCCGGTAATAGACCTTGATCCAATACCATTAGAAATAACATTGTAAAAAATAAAATTAATTGAATCAAGATTTATTGTTCCAGCGTCTACTACTAACGTAGAAGTTTGAATGTATGCTTGATTAGCAGGCAATGTGAGAGTAACACCTTCTTTATTCACACCAATACCAGCTAGTTGTTTACTATACTGTGCTGTCCATGTTTGTGTACTGGTGAATACCGGAGTTAAATTAATAAACGTTCCACCTGAAGATAATGTCAACGTACTAACATTTATTCTTGTTACGGGTATAGTAAACTGAGTGGTACCAAAATTTAAGTTATTAAACCAACTACCAGAAGTAATAGTTTGAGCAGAGCTACCTGATCCAGTGAATGACAAATTAGGTGCATTCTCTGTTGATGCACCACCATCTGTGCCTGTACTACCGCTAGATGTAGTTAACTCATCATATATGGCAGCTACATAAGTAGCAGGAAATGCACGATTTAGTCCCCAAATAATTCTAACTGCACCACTACCGCCGGATCCGGCTACTTGAGTTGATCCTTGTGAGCCGCCTGATCCACCTCCTCCACCTCCGAATGCACCGCCGTTAGGATTGGTGCCTGCTCCTGATGTTCCGATGGTGCCGCCTGACCCATTTATACCCGGAAGCGCAGTGGTTCCTGCTCCCCCGGCACCGTTCCCGCCCAGTCCAAATAGTCCAACACCACCGCCACCACCACTTGATTCTATAGTTACGCTGCCGGAGCCGCCACCACCAGCACCACCGCCAGTGCCACTGGTTACATTGCCAGTGCCCGAGTCTGCACCATTTCCTCCATTACCAGCGTAGCCGGCTGCACCACCACCGCCACCTGCAGTTCCCTCGTTGTTTGAGCTTGTGCCGCCTTGTCCGCCTTGCCCGCCACCATCGCCTACGTAAGTGCCGCCTACTCCTCCGGCACCGCCACTAGGTGTGCCACCTGCCCCACCGTTACCGGCTACTGTGCCTGCACTGATAAAATAACTTTGTCCCCCATTACCTGTAGATGGTGTGCCATTGTATGCTATTGCAGGACCTCCGGCCCCAACAACAACAGTATATGTTTGACCTGGAATAACAGCAATGCTATTTTTCCATCCAAGGCCGCCGCCTCCGCCACCTCCGCCGGCTGGGCCATTGCCACCAGCCGCCGACATACCTCCTCCACCAGCACCGACTGCTAACACACTAACACTAGTAACGCCGGTCGGTGCAGTCCAAGAATAAGTTCCCGGAGTAGTATAAGTTTCTCCACCAGGAACGGGAAAATCAGTCCCGACAGAATATCTTCTAGTTCTATCGGCGGCCGCAGTAAATCCACCTGTACCGGTAAAGGTAAAACCAGTTGCAGTTGTTAGGTCAAGATTTACTACGGCAGATTCTGTTGTTGCTAATATAATATTATTAGTACCGAATACAATACTGCGAGTATTGGTGTTACTTGAAATAAATCTACCTATAGTTAAATTGTATCCGCCTAGATTTAATGTACCTGCAATTAGATAACACGCTGATGTTGCAGTATATGTTTGTGTGTTACCTAGTGTTAGTGTTACTCCTGCTCCATTTACACCAATACCACCTAATTGTTTACTGAACTGTGCTGTCCATGTTTGAGTTCTTGTAAATATTGGTATCATGTTAGTAAACGTACCAGCGGACGACAAGGTTAGTGTATCTACATAAACTATGCCGGCTGTTAGTGTACTGTTTATATTATTAAAATTCAAATTTTTAAACCAACTATTAATCATATATGGATCCGTACCACCTGTACCAGATACTGAGAGATTTATAGCATTTGATGCAGATCCGCCGGCTATTGTACCGGCATAATGAATTTGTGTTGTGGCTCTATTTATAGTTACAAATCCACCTGTACCTGTCCAAGTAAAATTAGTCATGTCTTTCATGTCTAATACTGTACCCGACACAGTTTGTGTTAATGAAATATTACCTGTGCCAAATGCTATTGAACGAGTATTTGTATTGCTTGAACTAAATGTGCTAGCTGTTAAAGTAAAGTTATTTAAATTTAATGTGCCTGAGGTTAATGTAGTAGTCAAGTTGACTAGCAATGCGCCTGCTAATGTCGTAGTCCCACTATGATTAATAGTCAATGTTCCATTAATATAGTTACCATTAGATGTAATAGTGCCACTACCAACCATTGTTAGATTCAAATTATAAATGCCGCCAGCAGGTATTGTTAATGAATTCAAGTTTAATGATGTTGCGGCAATAATGAAACTGCCACCAGTAAAATCAAGTTTGTTGAACCAACTACCACTTGTAAGTGTGGGATTTTGGGTGCCTGTCAAGTATAAATTAGGAGCATTAGTTGATGTCCCACCAGTAGTACCAAATACAAATGTCATATTTGATGTGGTTGACATAGAACAAGCGAATCCATAAGGGTTCGTACCAGCAATAGTGAAGTTAGTAGCATTTGCCATTGACAACAAAGTAGTATTGGGATTTTCGGATAAGTATATGACACTGGCTCCAGTAGTACCATAATCAATACTGCGAACATTACTATTACTTGAAACAAAACTGCCGGTCAATAGATAATAATTATTAAGATTTAATGTACCTGATGTTAATGTAGTTGACTGAGTAACTACAGTTTGGAAATTACCAAGTAATGTAGTAGTACCAGTATGGTTGATAGTTAATGATTGAACACTTCTGACATTAGCACTATTTGTTGTAATAGTGCCTGTACCACGCATACTTACATTTAAGTCGTTGTAAGAAATTCCGCTAGTAACAGTAGATAATACCAGACTGTTAATATTTACAGTAGTAATACCATTATTAATACTAAAAGCTGTGCTACCAAAATCAAGTTTATTAAACCAACTGCCAGTTGTAATTGTTTGCACAGCAGTACCAGATCCAGAGAAACTTAAATTAGGTGCATTAGTTGAGCTTCCACCTGTAGTTCCAAATGTAAATGTCCTTGCTATATTTGCGGCTGCGGTAAATCCACCAGTGCCTGTATAAGTAAATCCAGTAGCGTTAAGCATCGATAGATTTACAGTGGCGGATGTGGTATGTGCTAATATAATATTTTTAGTACCAAATGCAATACTACGAGTATTAGTATTACTTGAACTAAATATACCAATTGTCAAATCATAACCGCCTAGATTGAGTGTACCGGCAGTTAAAACACAAGTTGATGTTGTATTATATGTTTGTGTGTTGTCTAATGTTAATGTTCCACCGTCTAAATTAAAACCTATACCATCTAATGCCTTACTGAACTGTGCAGTCCAGGTTTGTGTTCTTGTAAATACCGGTATCAAACTAGTGTATGTTCCACCACTAGCAAGAGTTAGTGTATCTACGTTAAATGTAGATACAGCCGGTGTACATGTACTACCAGTGAAGTCTAGCTTTTTAAACCAACTACCAGTAGTTAGGGTTGGTATGAATGACCCCGTAGTAATCGATAGATTTGGTGCGTTGTTTATTGAACCACCGGTAGTTCCAAAGGTAAATGTTTTTGCAACTGTTGTCATGTCTCCAACAAAGCCACCAGTACCAGTGTAAGTAAAGTTGGTAGCGTCAGCCATACTTAATGCGCCACCACTACCTGTTACAGTAATAGTATTAGTACCAAATAGTATTGAGCGGACCCCTGTACCAGTAGAACTAAATCTAGCTACAGTTAAATTGTACCCGTTTAAATCTAAACTACCAGCCGTTAATGTAATAGTTCTAGTGCTATCTGATGTAACAGATAAATTGCTACCTAATGTAGTAGTACCGGTATGATTAATAGTAAGTGCTAGCAATGTAGTATTACCATTACCTATAATAGTACCAGTACCAACTATTGTAGCTGTTATACCAGAGAACGTACCAGTTGCAGACAAAGTTAATGAATCTAAGTTTAATGTGGTTGTACCTGGATTGAAAACAGTAGTACCAAAATCAAGTTTGTTGAACCAACTAGCAGTAGTCAACGTTTGTACTGCTGTACCGGTTCCAGTAAATGTTAAATTAGGGCTATTAGTTGCAGAACCACCAGTAGTACCAAATGTAAACGTTCTTGTAACATTAGCTTCCGCAGTAAATCCACCAGTGCCCGTGTATGTAAAGTTAGTGGCAGTTGCCATATCTACATTGAGTGCACCGGCTATAGTAGTTGACAATATGATATTTTTAGAACCAAATATTATTGAACGAGTGTTACTGTTATTTGAACTAAATGTACCAATACTTAAATCATACCCACCTAAATCTAATGCTCCATTACTTAGTTTACACAATGATGTTGCAATATAAGTTTGAGTACCATCTAGCGTCAATGTTCCCCCGGGTATGTTTACTACAAAACCAGCTAGTTGTTTGCTAAATTGCATACTCCAAGTTTGAGTCCTAGTAAATGACGGTGTTAAATTAGTGTAAGTACCACCGGATGCTAATATCAATGTACTTACTTGAACAGTGGCTACTGCCGGGGTACAAGTACTACCTGTAAAATCTAAAGTATTAACCCAACTGTTATCAGTAGTAGTTGGTACCGCAGACCCACTAGTAATAGATAAATTAGGTGCATTACTTATACTTCCACCAGTAGTACCAAACGTAAATGTTCTTGTTACTACTGCGTCTGAAATAAATCCCCCCGTCCCTGACCTAGTAAAGTTAGTAACATCTGCCATTGACAATACAGTTTGAGCGGCTGTAGTATGATTTAATATAATACTGCCTGTACCAAAATTAATTGAACGAACAGTAGCACCAGTAGAACTGAATATGCCAGTAGTTAAATTAAATGCTCCAAGATTTAATGCTCCGCCGGTTAATGTATATGTACCATTTGTAGAAAGTGCATAAGACTTGTTTAATATCACTGTTCCGGCTGTATGAACAAATGCGGAAACAGGACTTAATGTTCCAGCTTGGTAAGTAAACGACCCCGATGTTAGTGTAAAGGTAGAAGATGGTGTTATTGTACCACCAGTTAGAGTAAATGCGCCGGCAATCGTAAACGTAGTACAATTAAGAATGCCAAGGTTAGAGAATGCACCGGATGTATATGATGCGGCGCCTGAACTGGTTAAATTAAAGTTAGCAAAGTCAACATTACCAGCAGTATATGTTTGAGTTGTACATGTTAATGCACCGGCTAATGTCGTAATCCCAACATCGGAATGGTTAATAACCAAGGCTGCAATAGCTTTACCACTTGAAGTGATTATACCATTTGTTCTCATGGTAGCTGACAAATTAGTATATGTACCACCACTTGCCAATGTTAAACTATTAAGATTTAATGTTGCAATAGCAGGTATACACGTACTACCGGTAAAATCAAGTTTGTTAAACCAACTATTAGTCGTAATTGTAGGAATAGCTGATCCCGAATTGATTAATAGATTTGGTGAATTGAATACAGACCCCGACGTAGTACCAAATGTATATGTTCTAGTAATTGTTGCATCAGAAATAAATCCACCAGTAATGCTTGAATAAGAGAAGTTAGTAGCATCTGCTATTGATAATACTGTTTCGCCAGCCGTAGTAGTTGCTAATATGATATTGTTGTTACCAAATACTATAGAACGAATATTTGTGTTAGAACTATTAAACACTCCAACAGTTAGATCATGACCACTCAAATCAATTGTACCAGTTACTAATGAACAAACTGACGTTGCAGTAAATGTTTGCGTACCATCTAGAGTCAATATGTTGAACAATCTATTGAAACCAATACCACCTAAAGTTTTACTATGTTGGCTACTCCAAGTTTGTGTTCTAGTAAATTGTGGTATTAAATTAGTATATGTCCCCCCACTAGCAAGAGTTAACGTATCTACGTTTATGGTAGTAACCGCAGAGTTAATTTGACAGGTACTACCTGTAAAATCTAGAGTTTTAAACCAACTGTTAGTTGTAAGAGTGGGTATTTCAGCACCACTTGTAATAGATAGACTTACTGCATTGGAGAAAGTACCATCGGTAGTACCAAACGTGAATGTTCTTGTAACATTTGCTGCCGAAGTAAATCCACCAGTACCCGTGAAGTTAAAGTTAGTAGCAATTGCCATTGATAGAACAGTCTGAGCCACAGTAGGATGTACTAGTGCTACACTACCTGTACCAAATAATATTGAACGTACATTAGCATTGGTTGAACTGAATATACCAGTACTCAACGTGAATCCAGCAAGATTTAGTGTACCCGCAGTGAATGTATAGGTACTAGTGTTGGCTAATGTTAGATTGCTACTTAAATTAACATCACCTGCCGTATGAATAAATGATGTTACCGACGACAAGTTACAATTATTATAATTTAATGTACCAGATGTGACTGTGAACGTAGGTGTATTAATTGTTCCACCATTGATATTCACTGTTCCAGCTGACATTGTAAAACTTGTACAAGTTAAATTAATGTCAGTTAGTGTGCCTTGCGTGAGTACTACTGCACCGCCGTTGATAGTAAATCCTGCATAAACAATTGCACCCACAACGTGTGTATAGCTTGTACAAGTTATATTGCTTCCTAGTGTGAGTGTACCGGGAGTGTTTACTACAAATGCCGCAATAGTTTTACCATTTGTATCAATAACGCCAGTGCCAACCATGGTTGGTGATATACCGGTATATGTTCCTCCACTAGATAACGTTAATGCATTGAGATTCAATGTCGTTGTGCCTGGATTGAATAGTGTAGTGCCAAAATCGAGTTTGTTAAACCAACTGCCAGTTGTAATTGTTTGCACAGCAGTACCAGATCCAGAGAAACTTAAATTAGGTGAATTATCTTTTGTGCCACCACCTGTTGTACCAAACGCATATGTTCTTGTAACATCGGCGGCCGCAATAAAACCACCTGTTCCAGAAACGGTGAAACCAATAGCGGTTCCTATGTTAAGCACAACAGTAGCGGCAGTGGTGTGTGTTAATACAATGTTATTGACACCAAAATTTATTGATCTAAAATTACTATTACTCGAAGTAAATATACCAGTTGTTAATTGATATCCATTTAAAATCAAAGCACCTACTAGAAAATTGTATGTACCGGTAGTTGTAAGAGCATATGCTTTACTAATTGTTACGGTGCCTGCGGTATGGGTAAATGTAGGTACCGGACTTAATGTACCTCCACTATAGGTGAACGAGCCTGAGGCAATTACAAAACTAGTGCTAGGGGTAAGTGTTCCGTTTGTTAGATTAAAGACACCATTAACAGTCCAAGTTGTACAAGTGATAACACCTATATTACTTAATGTACCGGATGTGTGTGATGCCGAACCAGTAACTGATAAATTAAATCCACCAAAGTTAACATCGCCTGCTGTTTGCGTATACGTTCCGGCAACAACCAAGGCACCCGTGAACGTAGTTGTGCTTATATGATTGATCGTTAAGGCCGCAATAGTTCTACCATTACCATTAATTGTACCGGTATCCAACATTGTTGCAGTCAAATTAGTAAATGTGCCACTTGTTGGTAAAAGCATTGACTGAAGATTCAATGATGTAGCCGATGCAGTTGTAGATCCAGAAAGAGTGCCAGTGAAATTAGTCAAATCTAGTGTTTTAATCCAACCACCTGTATCAATTAATAGTTCTGTAAATCCACTTGTTATTGTTAAGTTTGGTGCATTGTTTATAGAACCACCGGAAGTAGAACCAATTCTAAAACGTCTGCTCGTATTGGCGGCTGCTCTAAATCCACCAGGGCCAGAACAACTAAAGTTAGTCATATCCGCCATGGTAACGTTGATGGCGCCGGATGTAACATTTGTTAATATAATGTTACCTGTATTACCTGAACCAAATAGAACTGAGCGTACACCCGTACCAGATGAACTGAATGTACCAACAGTTAGGTCAACTCCATCTAATAACAATACTCCGGCTGTTTGTGTATATGTGCTGGATACTGTAGCTGCCTTACTAAGTGTTATATCACCTGCTGTTTGAGTAATAACTGGAGTTGTCAATGCCGTAGCAAGCGCGCCAAGAGTAAACGATCCCGCAGTAATAACAAAGCTAGTACTACAAACAATAGAGCCACTAGTAAGAGTGAATGTTGGACCGTTGTGATTGAATGTCACGCAACTAACGGTACCAAAATTATTTATTGTACCATTATTGTAATTAAAAGGGCCACTGGATGTTAGTGTATATCCAGCTAAATCTAATGTGGTGTCAGTGACTTGCGTGTAAGTAGTTACACCTAATGCACTTGATAATGTAGTTGTGCCTAATGCCGGAATAGTGAATGTTAATAGTGATCTACTATTACCGCTGATAGTACTTGAAGTACCATACATGTTAACAGTCAATAGAAGATATGTTCCACTAGGATCCAAAATCAAGTTGTTAACTTTTATGAATGCAGTAGACGATGTCCCTTGATTTCCAGTGAAGTTTAATGTCTTAAACCAGCTGTTGTCATAAAAATCAAAACCGTTTACACTTGCATTAAATGTTAAATTTGGGGCATTAGATTCAGATGCACCGGATGTACTACCAAAACCAAATGTCTGTGCTGACCCGCTATTTGACCTAAAACCACCGGTACCTGTATAAGTAAAATTATCAGCAATGGCCATATCTAATACATTACCTGAACCGGTCAAGTATATGTAAGATGAACCAAAAATCACAGAACGGACCGTAGTATAAGAAGACGTAAATACACCAGTTGATAAAGATTGACCATTCAAATCTAGTGTAGGTGTTGATGTAGCTCCAAATGTAGTTGTACCAGTAACATACAATGTTCCAGTAGTTGCTGTTAACGTTGTAGTTCCAGGATGGTCAATTGTTAATGCGGCAATTTGTTTGTTGTTACCATTAATAGTTCCGGTGCCAGAATTTAAATTTACTGTTACATTACTATAAAGGCTGGTTTGTGTTCCACTCGGAGACAGTAGCAATGAACGTAGATTCAATATTGTGGTTGATAGAGATGTGGCGCCTGATATAGGATTTTGACTGCTAGTACAATTAAGTATGTTAAAATAACTTCCAGTAGTAATTAATGCTTCGGCTGATCCTGCAGTGAATGTTAAATTGGGTGCGTTTGATGCAGATCCGCCGGCACCACTTCCAAATCTAAACCGTCTAGATCGATCTGGCATGCTAACAGTAAATCCACCAGTACCAGTCCAGGTAAACCCAGTAGCGGTAGACATATTAAGACCATATGCATCAGCTATACTATTAATATTTTGAGTTAATGCAATATTTCCTGACCCAAAATCAATACTACGTGTAATCGCACTAGTTGAATTGAAGTATCCAGTTGATAGAGTAAATCCTGCTAAAGTAATCGTTCCACTATTAAACGCATAAGTTCCATCTGTAGTCGTTGCATATGATTTTTCTAGTATAAAATCACCTGCAGTATGTGTAAAGGTTGGTGTTGCTGACATTGAGGCTCCACTGCCTAATGTGAATGATCCACTAGTCAATACAAAACTTGTACTACAATTAATTGCACCACTAGTCAATGTAAAAGTAGGACCATTATGCGTGTAAGTTGTTGTAGTTATGGTGCTAGAGTTCACTATTAAAGTACCACCGGTATATGCAAACCCAGCCGATGCGGTCAAAGAGTATCCGGCTAAATCTAATGTTGTGTTAGCTACGTTGGTATATAATGCAGTAAAACCCAATGCACTTTGTAATGTCGTAGTACTGCCGCCGGGTATAGTAATTGTGTTTAAACTCTTACCATTACCATTGATAGTACTACTTGTACCATACATGTTTGCTTGCAAGAATCCATAAGAAGTAGTGACGTTAGCAGTACTTGACAATATTAAATTGTTGACATACACTGGTCTTGGTGTAGCCACTGAAGTAGTACCAACAATACCAGTACTACCTGTACAATCTATTTTGTTGAACCAACTATTGCCGGAAATCGTTGTATTTCCTGCACCTGTATACACAAATAAGTTAATTGCGTTAGATGCACTAGCACCTGAGGTAGAGCCAAAATCAATCGTTTGATTTCCAGTAGCATTGGCTTTAAAGCCGCCGGTACCAGTCCAAGTAAAATTATCAGCAGTGGCCATCGATAGTCCACTTGAAGTGATAATAAAATTACTACCAAATGTTACTGTTCTTGCAAGAGCGTAACTCGAACTAAATGCCCCGGTTGTTAGGTCGGCTCCGCTCAATACTAGTGTCGGTGTTGATGTAGTTCCGAGTGTAGTTGTACCAGTAACAGTTAATGCATTTGTTAATGTCGTGGTACCTGCATGGTCAATACTTAGTGTAGCAATTGTTTTACTATTGCCACTTATAGTACCCGAAGTTGTCATCAATATCGTTGCGTTAGTATAAGTACCTCCACCTAGTGATAAGTTAGTGACGTATAACGAAGTGGATGATGCGGACGTAGAGCCAGATAAGGTGCTAAAACTACCGCCGGCACCACTTACAAATGTTAGTGTGTTGAAATAACTTCCACTAGTAATTAATACTTCGGATGAACCGGCAGTAAATGTTATGTTAGGTGCATTAGCTACAGTTGCACCAGAACTACTACCAAATCTAAACCCTCTAGAGTTAGTCATATTACTAGTAAACCCGCCGGTACCAGTCCAAGTAAAATTACCAGCGTTGGACATATCAAGTACCATCTGAGATGCAGTAGTATGTGTCAGTGTAATATTACCGGAACCAAAAGCAATTGACCTTACGGTCGAGTTGTTTGAACTAAATATACCAGCACTCAATGTATATCCAGTGTCAACTCCACCATTAGTTAAATCTAATATACCAGCATTTAACGTATATTGTCCGATAGAAGTAAGACTATAACTTTTACCTAGAGTAAACGTACCTGCATTTTGAGTAATCAATGGTATAGCACCTAGAGTTCCACCAGTACCCAATGTAAATGCCCCGGCTGATAATACAAAACTTGTGCTACAGTTGATAGTACCGCTACTTAGAGTAAATGTAGGACCATTATGTGTGTAAGTTGTTGCACTAATAGTACCAGTACTCATTGTCAATGTACCGTCTGTATACGTAAATCCAGCATTAGCTGTCAAAGTATAACTGACTAAATTTAGTGTAGTATTTACTGTTTGGGTGTACAATGAAGTAGTTGTAACTGAGCCCGCTAATGTTGTAGTGCCACCTGCAGTAATAGCAAAGGTGTATATACTTTTACCATTACCATTAATGGTGCTATTCGTACCGTACATAGTTAATTGCAACCAGTTATATGCACCTACTGCCGCAGTAGAAGATAATATCAAATCATTGACATTTATTATTGTGGCAGTAATGGTAGAACCAGTACCAACAATACCTGTACTACCTGTACAATCTATTGTATTAAACCAACTACCAGTTGAGAGTGTGGTAACGCCTGCACCTGTATATACAAATAAGTTAATTGGATTAGCTGAACCGCTGTTACTAGTACTTCCATAATTAATTACTTGACTACCGGCAGCGTTAGCTTTAAATCCGCCTGCACCCGTATAAGTGAAATTAGTGGTGTTAGCCATACTAACACCAGCAGTAGTAACAATAAAATTACTACCAAATGTTATTGTTCTTGTAAGAACGTTGTTTGAACTAAATATACCAGTTGTTAAATCATATCCACCAAGATTTAACGTTGGAGTTGATGTGACAGCAAGAGTAGTTGTTCCAGTCACAGATGTTGCACTTGTTAATGTAGTAGTGCCTTCATGGTCAATTTGTAATGCGGCAAGTGGTCTACTGTTTCCACTAATACTACCAGTAGCTTTCATTAATGCGGTTAAATTGGTATATGTACCACCTGATGCCAATGTTAGATTAGTAAGATTTAGTGATGTGGCTGTTGCAGTTGCTGATCCAGATACTGTACTAGAACTACCAGTACAGTTTAATGTATTAAACCAACTACCAGAATCAATTAATACTTCTGATGCGCCCGCTGTAATAGATAAATTAGGTGCATTTGTTGTTGCTCCAGCAGTAATACCAAATATAAATCTTCGTGTGACTGCCGCAGTCATATCTGCTGTAAAGCCACCGGTGCCTGTCCAAGTGAAGTTAGTAACATCACTCATTGATAAGTTAGTAGAGGCGGTACTATATGACAATAAAATATTACCTGAACCAAATATAATATTACGAGTATTAGTATTAGATGAAGTAAATCGACCAACATTTAATGTAAATCCAGATACATCTAATGTGCCGGAAGTAAAGTTATATATGCTAGTAGTTGCGGAAAGGCTATAACTCTTAAGAAAAGTTACTGTTCCTGCAGTTTGAGTAAAGGTTGGTGTTGCGCCCAGTGTTCCTAATGCACCCAACGTAAATGATCCAGAATTAATTACAAAACTACTACTGCAATTTATAGCACCACTGTTCAGTGTAAAAGTTGGACCGTTGTGTGTGAAAGTTGTAGTACTGATGATACCAGTACCCATTGTAATTGTTCCGTCAGTATACGTAAACCCTGCCGCCGCAGTCAGTGTAAAACTAGCTAAATCTAAGGTAGTATTAACTACGTGAGTACGTAATGTAGTAAGTCCTAACGCACTTTGCAATGTAGTTGTGCCACCGTTTTCAATAGTGAAGGTGTGTATGCTTTTGCCAAGACCATTGATAGTACTTGATACGCCAAACATGCTTGCTTGTAGGAACCCATAAGCAGTAGTAGCATTAGCTCCAGTTGCTAATATCAAATTATTGACATTTATTATTGTGGCAGTAATGGTAGAAGTAGTACCAACAAGACCTGTACTACCTGTACAATCTATTTTATTAAACCAGCTACCAGTTGTAAGTGATGCGGCGTTAGAGCCGGTATATACAAACAGATTAATAGCATTGGATGCTGATGCGCCACCAGAGGTACCAAAGGTGAACGACTGCGAGTTAGTCATGTTACCTCTAAATCCACCTGTACCTGTCCAAGTAAAGTTAGTAGCATCTGCCATTGCCACTCCACCACTAGTAGTTACAATAAAGTTACTACCAAATGTTATCGCACGTGCATTCGTGCCACTTGAACTAAACGTACCGGTAGTCAAGTCAACTCCGTTAAGAACTAGTGTCGGAGATCCTAATCCCAATGTTGTTGTTCCAACCACTGTTAATGCACCAGATATTGTTGTAGTACCAGTATGAGCGATTCCCATTGCGGCAATTGATTTACTGTTACCACTAATAGTACCTGCCGCAGTTATATTTGCTGTTAAGTTAGTATATGTACCGCCGTCCAATGTTAGATTTTTAAGATTTAACGTAGTATTTGTTGGAGCCGTAGTTCCAGTAGATCCATATACAGTACTAGTACTACCGGTAAAGTTTAGTGTGTTAAACCAACTACCAGTATCAATCCATACCTGTTCTGCGCCACCTATTATAGATAAATTGGGTGAGTTAGCATCTGAAGCTCCTGCAGTAGTACCAAATATAAATCTTCGGGTGATAGTTGATGCTGTCATATTAGCAGTAAATCCACCGGTACCAGTCCAGGTGAAGTTAGTAGCGTCGGACATTGATAGATTAGTACTAGCAGTAAAATATGACAATAAGATATTACCTGATCCAAAACTAATTGAACGACTAGTTGTATTGGATGAAACAAATCTGCCAGTGTTTAGCGTAAAGTTGGCTAGTGCTAACGTACCGGACGTTAAGTTAGTAGTACTGTTAGCTGACGTTATTAACGTGAAATTATCACCTAACGTAGTAGTGCCATCAATATTATTAATAGTCAAAGTTGTCAGGGTTGCATTACCGTTACTTCTGATAGTGCCCGTACCTCTCATAGTAGCGGTTGCACCAGTAAAAGTACCAGTAGGCGATAATGTTAAATTGTTAAGATTTAAATTCACACCTGGTAATGCAAATACAGTAGTACCAAAATCAAGAGTATTGAACCAACTTAATGCAGTGATTGTTTGTATTGCAGTATCGGTACCAGTAAATGTCAAGTTGGGACTATTAATAATCGAGCCACCGGTAGTACCAAAAGTATATGTTCTTGTTATATTCGCGGCCGCCCTAAATCCACCTGAACCAGTATAACTAAAGTTAGTAGCATCAGCCATTGACAATACAGTAATAGCGGCGGTAGTATGTGCTAGTAAAATATTATTAGTACCAAATTCAATACTCCGAATATTTGTGTTACTTGAACTTATCAAGCCAAACGTTTGATCGAACCCACCTAAGTTTAATGTACCGGCAGTCAATATACAACTTGATGTTGCTGAATAAGTTTGTACACTATCTAGTGTTAATGTTACACCTACTGCGCCTACGCCAATACCACCCAGCTGTTTACTAAACTGACTTGTCCAAGTTTGGGTTCTCGTAAAGACTGGAATCAAACTGGTGTATGTTCCACCTGTCGCTAATGTTAGTGTGTCAACATAGATACCAATAGTGGCAGCACTCATTGCCGGCGTGTTACCACTACCAGTGAAATCTAATACATCAAACCAACTTCCATTTGTAAATGTAGTTACTGCGGCGCCACTAGTAATTGCTAAGTTTGGTGCGTTATTTTGTGAGCCAGCAGTAGTACCAAATGTAAACGTTCTCGTTACTGCCGCATCTGATCTAAATCCACCGGTAGTACCTGTCCAGGTAAAGTTAGTCGAATCAGCCATTGATAGTACAACTTGTGCGGCGGTAGTATGTGTTATTAAGATATTATTAGTACCAAATACGATAGAACGAACACTAGCACCGCTAGAACTGAATATACCAGTAGTTAAATCAAATCCATTTAATGTTAACGTACCACTAGTTAATGTTGTAGTACCAGTAACTATCGTAGCTGCCGCATCATTGAGAGTCGTAGTACCTGCACTAGCAATAGTCAACGCCGCAAGTTGTTTACCGTTACTAATAATATTACCAGTACCAATCATTTGAGCAGTTAAGCCGGTAAAATTAGCACCGGCTGCAGCCGATGTAGTTAAACTGTTGAGGTTTAACACGGTAGCAGGTAGTGCAAATGCAGTAGTACCAAAAGAAAGTGTGTTGAACCAACTACCTGTAGTGAACGTTTGTAATGCTACACCACTACCAGTTAGTGTTAAGTTAGGTGCATTGGTTGTAGATCCAGCGGTAGTACCAAAGGTATATGTTCTTGTAATACTTGCATCTGCTCTAAATCCACCTGAACCAGTATAACTAAAGTTAGTACCGTTGGTTATATTAAGAACAGTTGTCCCTGCAGTAGTATGGTTTAATATAATATTATTAGCACCAAATAGAATACTGCGAATATTTGTGTTGTTAGAAGCAAATGCACCAACTGTTAAATCATTACCGTTTAAATTTAGTGTACCAGAAGTAAGAGTAAATGTATTAGTTGCCACAGCGAAAGTAACAGCGCCAGTTAATGACACTGTTCCTGTTCCGGCTGCAACAGTAAGTCCGGCAATTGGTTTACTATTAGTGTTAATACTGCCGGTACCAGACATATTTAATGTTAGGGCAGTGAACGTCCCACCGCTAGATAATGTTACGCTGTTAATGTTTAGTGTGGTTGCAGGAACAGCGTATGCAGTAGTACCAAAGTTTAATACATTGAACCAACTACCACTAGTTAATGTTACCAATGCTGTGCCAGAACCAGTAAAAGCTAAGTTAGGGGCATTAGCACTAGTGCCACCGGTAGTACCAAATGTCAGTGTTCTAGTAATATCTGCTGCCACTCTAAATCCACCGGTACCAGAATATGTAAATCCAGTGGCAGTTGCCATTGACAATACAGTAGTAGCGGCAGTAGTATGTGCTAATATAATGTTATTACTACCAAATGCAATAGAACGAACACTCGCATTATTTGAGTTGAAAATACCAATTGTTAAATCAGCACCACCTAAGTCCAATGTACCCAATACTAGCATAAATTGCGATGTTGCAGTATATGTTTGTGTGTTATCTAAGGTTAATGTTACCCCTGATCCATTTACACCAATACCACCTAGTTGCTTACTAAATTGACTAGTCCAAGTTTGTGTTCTTGTAAAGACTGGGATCAAACCGGTATATGTTCCACCTGTATCTAATGTTAGTGTGTCTACGTAGATACCAAGAGTAGTAGCGGTCATAGCTGGTACAGTTGTGGAACCAGTAAAAGCTAATGTTTTAAACCATGAGCCGTTAGTGAATGTAGTTACTGCGGCGCCACTGTTTATAGTTAAGTTTGGTGCACGTGCCGCAGTACCCGCAGTAGTACCAAATGTGAATGTTCTAGTAACTGACGCATTTGAAACAAATCCACCAGTAGTTGATGTTGTAGTAAGTCCAGTAACATCTGCCATTGACAATACAGTTTGTGCGGCAGTAGTGTGTGTTAGTAAGATATTATTACTACCAAAATTAATCGAACGAGTATTGATGGTATTCGAACTAAATATACCAGTTGTTAAATCAAATCCGGTTAATGTTAATGAACCAGCAGTTAATGTATATGTACCAGTTGCAGTTAATGCATATGCTTTACCAAACGATACCGTACCAGCAGTGTGGGTAAATGTAGGTACGGCACTTAGTGTTCCGCCATTGTAGTTAAAGATTCCTGTACCTGACACTACAAAACTAGTAGTCGGTGTAATAGTACCGCTAGTAAGAGTTAATGTTCCACCAGTAGTAACTGTAAATGTTGTACAAGTTATAGTACCTATATTAGATAATAAACTAGTAGCACCAGAATATGATACAGCACCCGAACATGTTAAGTTAAACGTAGCAAAATCAACAATACCTGCGGTTTGAGTGTAAGTAGTACATCCTAATGCACCGGCAAATGTTGTAGTGCTCGCATGATTAACTGTAAATGCGGCAATAGTTTTACCGTTAGGTGTTATAGTACCAATATCCATCATGTTCAATGATAAGTTGGTATATGTACCGGTACTAGATAAGGTTAAACTTTTAATATTTAAAAATGTGGTTGCAAGAGTAAAAGCAGTAGTACCAAAGGTAAGAGTATTGAACCAACCACCAGTTGTAAGTACAGGTATTGCAGTTCCTGACCCCGTAAAACTTAAGTTAGGTGCAGAAAGGTAGGTACCACCTGAAGTAGTACCAACACTATAAGTTCGTACTACTGAACAGTCTGCTGTAAAACCACCAGTACCTGACCAACTAAATCCATCAAGAACTGCCATTGACAATACAGCTCCACTGGCTGCGTTCAATACAATATTATTACTACCGAATGCCACTGAGCGAGCGAGGGAGCCTTCGGTCGCAAATGTGCCAGTTGTTAAGTTAAATCCGTTTAATGTTAATGAACCAGCAGTTAATGTATATGTACCAGTTGCAGTTAATGCATATGCTTTACCAAACGATACAGTACCAGAGGTATGTGTAAATGTAGGTACTGGGTTTAATGTTCCGCCATTATAGTTAAATCCACCCGCAACTACAAAACTAGTACTTGGAGCAATAGTACCACTTGTCAATGTGAATATACCGTTACAAGTCCAGGTAGTACAATTTATAGTACCAATAGATAATAATGTACCTGCTGTGTATAATGCGGCACCTGAACATGTTAAATTGAATGTAGCAAAGTTAATAGTACCTGCAGTCATTGTAAAGGTAGAACAACTTAATGCGGCACTAAAAGTACTAGTACCAGCATGGTTAATAGTTAATCCCGCTATAGTTTTACCATTACCAACAATAGTACCAGTACCAACAAAGGTTGCTGATAAGCCAGTGTATGTACCAACACTACTCAATGTTAATGACTTAAGATTTAAGTTAGTGGATGGAAGCGTAAAGTTTTCTGTACCAAAATCAAGTTTGTTAAACCAACTACCATTAGTCAATGTTTGTACCGGATTGTTTGTCACCCCACCAGTAAAAGTTAAGTTTGGTGCATTTGTACTAGAACCACCTCCGGCGTTACCAAAACTAAATGTTCTACTAAGTGGAGTGGCTTGAGCCGTATTCGCCCTAAATCCGCCAGTACCAGTACATGTAAAGTTGGTAGCGTTATCCATGGATAACGCTACGCCCGCTACTGTGGGTGGAGGGAAAATTATATCTGCTGTCCCAAAAGCAATACTACGAACGTTAGAATTATTTGAAATTAATTGCCGTCCTATTGTCATACTGTTGCCATTTAGATTTAATGTACCACTATTTAGGGTTAACGTGAAGTCAACATACCCAAAAGGGGACGTGAGTGTAGTGGTGCCTGTATGATTGATAGTTAAGTTGTTTAAATTTTTATTATTAGCAAAAATATTACCAGTACCAATCATATTAGCTGTTAATGAGCTATAACTGCCGCTGCCTAACGTTAAGCTACTAAGATTTAGCGTGGTCGACGGTACAGTAAAAGTGGAGCCAGTAAAATCTAATAGCTTAAAGTAACTTCCAGTAGTTAATGTTTGTATGCTCTCCGTACCAACTGTAGTATTAAATCTTAAATTAGGGGCATCAGATGCTGCCGCGCCACTAGCACTGCCAAACTGATAGGTATGCGTGGCGTTGCACCTACCAACAAATCCACCAGTACCAGTACAGCTAAACCCAGTAGATGTTGCCATCAAAAGAGTTGTGGTGCCGGGTGAGTTATCATTTAATAAAATATCTTTTGCACCAAAATTAATCGAACGAAGATTTGAATTACTTGAAGAAAAGATACGAACTGCTAAATCAAACCCATTTAGATCTAATGTTCCTCCAAAGTGCGTGAAAGTGCCTTGGGTGGTTAGGTTACTACCTAATGTGACCGGCCCCGCGGTGGCGGTGAATGATATATCTGGAAGCCCTTGGTTTGGCGCAGTAATTGTTTTGTTGTTGTACGGGATCGTAAAGGTGAGAGTACTACTGGCACTCCAAACCGTATTAAATAACAAAGTGAAGCTACCGAATACTGTAAGGGTACCTGTACTTGCAAATGTAACTGTCCCTTGCGTCACTATAAGGTCACGACAATTCAATGCACCATTCAATGTAACAGTGTAGGTTCCTACTCTGTCAAAGAATACATCGTCTACATTGGTTGGAACACTTGCGCCACCGGCACCACCTGAAGTAGCACTCCAATTCGTAGTACTAGTTGTATTCCAAGTCCCGGTTCCCCCTACCCAGTATCTATCTGCCATATTTTATTCTTCTAGTGTAGTGGTTGTGTCTGGTGATTCAGTAGGCATAGCGTTAATAATAGCTAGCCAATTGTCATATCTTTCTTGTTTAATTGTATCGATAGCAGTAGCAGATGTGCTATCATATTCTTCTTGTGTCATCCATATGGCATCACGATACAGTTTAGTATCCTCGCCTTTTTCGAAAATTATTTGCACTTGTCCGTCAATTTTATTAATAATATCTTCCATGTCCTACTTCCTTAATTATCAAAAACCAAAGTTTTTAGCCAATAAATGCCACTTGGTAGTTGCTTCATTGTATATAAACCCCATATAGTCATATTTATCATTTCCAGTAGACACTAAAGGTAATGCCAAATCAGCAGATCCAGCAAAAATACTATTCCAGTTCAGTGTTAATGAACTAGTCGATAAGAGTTTAAGCATCATCTTTTGTCCATCCACTGGTGTTCCAGTTGAAGCTATAGATAATGTTGAACCGGCAGTTTGTGTGTTTAAATGTTTAGCAATATCTGTGGTGTCTGAATTTATAGATATTGATGAAGTTCCATTTACTGTTATAATTCTTGATTGAATACTTGCAATAATACTAGTTGCGTATAAAATACCATTATAGTTTAATCGTGTTGTGGCAGTAGGGTTAGTGGTACTATTATTGAATTGCCCAGCAATAATAGTGTTTCCACTATATGCAACGAATGATGATGCATCAGTAGTTGCTGGCACTCCCCTATCACCGGGAATAGTTCCGGAAGTTAATACTGCGGCATTTCCAAAAGAGAATTGACTTGCTACACTCATTATATTTTCCTATTATATTAAGCCTGTGCCTCACCCCAACGTAGTAGAGTAGTTGCCAATGCTGTACCATTAAGAATCCTAACGTTAATAGCTAAAATGTCAGGTCCATTTGGATATGCACCTACTCCACCGAAAGGGCTGTTTGTCAATTCTTTTAGTTCGGTAAGAGCAATGTCGTTATTATTATTTGGAGTAGCAGAGAACGCAAATACCTGTTCTCCCGGGATAGCAAAAGTACCCGAAGACCAAACTATCGATGTACCTAGAGCAACTTGTGCGAGACTTGGTTGTCCACCCTGACTCTCCAAGTTCAATGATGACCATGTAGCACTAGTGAAATTCTTTGGGTTTAGTATTCCCTCAACAATAACTGATCCGGGACTTGATGCCGCATTATATGTTTGAATTGCAACAGAATTAAGTAGTAACTGACTTCTGTTTAATAAATCTTTACTACCTAAATCGCCAATTTGTGAGTTACTCACACTGGGTGCTAATCGAATCAAGAACATAGTAGTTGCTACAGTACTAATAGAAACGCTAGGACGCTGATAGTTAAAGATATATCCACGGTCTGTATCAAATAGTCCATCACAAATTAACGCACTACCCCAGTGTACTAACGTAGGACTACATGTATTAGAAACTAAAATAATACCAGTACTACTTGAATGAGATGCGGCGGCGCCTGCAGTAGAAGTTCTAAATGAACCCGATACCCATTGTACTAATGATGTTGATCTTGTACATCCAGTAAGAGTAGTAGATGTTTTGCCAGTATAGCTTATCATTTCATTATTAATGTAGACAGTACCTGCAGTAGGAAAGTAGGTAGTATCGTTTACTGTTAATGTGGTATCAATGTTACTACAAGAAGCAGTAAGATATGCTAGTGCCGGGCTCCCGTCATTATCTACACTATAACGAACCGGTAAATTACCTGTACGCATGTGTGCTTCCGTGTTAACGTTATTATTTTTTAAACGATGAGCATAGACCCAATTTCCGTCTGATCCGCGAACCATAAAATCAACGAAGCCGGCGCCGTACCATGTGTATTGTAGTCCCATCATCTGCATTTTACCAAGATCGATAGTGTATCCACTTGGGCCAGTGCCATCTAAACGGTCAATATTGAAATCACTTTGTTTAACACGTGTTTCCTGCACAAGAGAGGCTTTAACCCCAACAGCATTAACTACACCTCGATAGTCAGGGGTAACTGTTAATGCCGTATCACTTGAAACTTGTGTTACATACTGTGTCATACCACGAATAACAATTTTATCACCAGCCCTAACTTGTTGTGTAAACCTAGTGTTAGTACCGGTAACACTATTGGAATTTGAATTAATTGAGATCGTACCTGATAATTGTTGCGTTGCTTTTCTTCTAACTACAGAGAGTACTGAACCAGTGTGTTCCCAAAACATACCATTTTGGTCGTCAAAGCAGCCGGCACGTACAATTGCGCCATGCCAATTACTAACACTTATTTGCGCCGCAACATCCATTACAGCAGTAGTAGCACCCAATAGATTTGTCGCTAAAAATGCAAACGTGTAATCATCTATAATGTTGCTAACCGTATAAGTACCATTGTACCCGCTAGTGAGTACACCAGTCAACGTTATTTGTGCACCGATTTGTAATCCATGGTCAATATCATCTAATTTACAACTTACAATAGATCCGATTGCAGTACCACTTGCAGTTAACACCTGAACGTCATAACTAGGTCTAAAGATTGTACCAGTAGACCATAGTAAACCTTTACCTGACTGATATCGGAAATATTTTTTAGTTACACGAACCGTACTAGCACCAAATGAAGGTGTTTTACAACTTACAATAACACCCCCGTCAAACGGGCGATGTATAACTGAACTGTTTGATAATGCATATATCGTAGGAGTACCCGGAGTTACTATGCCTCCTGCACGTGCAGTAAAGGTAATACTAGTTAAGCTAGGTATGGAATTAATAACAAATTGACCAGTGGCTAGTAAAGGATTTGTTCCGCCTGCCATAGTACAATAGATAGGACAAGTAGGTACTAAACCATGATTTGAACTAAAATTCACTGTAATTACTGAAGGGTTAGCACCATCACTAGTAGCAGACGTAGTTGCTAAACTAGCACCGGTATATAGGTTGGCCTTCTTTAATAATGTAAAATCAGTAAACAAACTTTGACCACTAGAAGTACCAACTACACCATTAGCAAAATATCTTAATGTTGTGCTACTAGGTATATCAAATACAACAAAGTTACCGTCAGCACGACTAAAACCTTGAATAGCTGAACTTAAACCTGTAATATTAAGAGCTTGTCCAGCAAGAATACCGTGAGCAACTGAAGTGGTAACTGTAATTAGACTGTTGCTTGAACTAGTTGTAGTAAAGTCTGTTGTCATTACTGTAACCGTCAAATCAATACCTGGATATTCAAATATAGAAGGGTAGCCACGCATTAATCCGTAACCTGCCCATTTAGTTGGTTGCAGTCCATATTCAAAGTCAGCGTCAATCATAGACTGCGGATTTGATACACGCATACGTTCAATCGCATCTGTACCAAAGAACCATGGGCGAACCGTTATTCCGTTCTCTAATTCTTCATAAAAGATTTGAAGTGTGTCATTCGAATTTTGACCGGTCGTATCAAATCCCAACGTAATAGTGGTATAACCACCTTCTCGTTGTAAAATATTTGTAAATTCTGCTGTATTTTCCGCAGTGTATGTTACTGTTGTGCCCGCACAAGCTGAATCTGCAAAATTATATATAATTACATTTGTAGTTGTGTTAGTAATTACTAAAAATTGTTCTAAGCGTATATGTCCCGGGACTTTGACTGTGCCTACATGTACTGCTCCGGGGGTAAAAGTATACGATTTTGCTAACGTTTTTGCCATAATTCTTCCTTATCAGATATTTATCTAATATTTATATGCCTAATGCAATACTGATTGCAATACTGTAAGCCTTTAAACTGGTAAAGTTGATTGCCGGACTAACCATACTGGTTAACACTCTTACAATATCACCGTCTATACGAGCGTCTGATAATATAATAGAAGTTCCGTTTGTAGCTGTATAGTCAGCATTATTCATCTGAATACCATTAACAAACACAATTGCAGATCCCACGTTGTATCCACCGGTAATCGTAAACGTAGTTTGCCCAGCAGTAGATATAAATTCTTCTATCGCCCCAACACCACTTCCACCTCCACCTTGTGCTATCCAAGCTAAATTTCCCGTTCCGTCAGTTTTTAATATATGATTATTGGATCCACCGGCAATATGCAAATTAGCTACTGCACCCAAACTAACATTTGCTCCACTAAGTGCAACATTACCTGTAATATTTGCATAACCAGCAATATTTGCGCCAGTGTCAGAAACTGTTACAATTGTATTACCGGCTGATGTTACAGTAACGTTGCCACTCACAGTAGCAATATTTACATTACTTGTACCATTAGTAATTGAAGTGCCGCCACCGCCACCGCCACCGCCACCTTGTGCTGTCCAACTTAAGTTTCCTGCACCGTCAGTCTTAAGAACATAGTCTGCACTACCACCTGTTATATGTAAATTACCAACATAACCCAATGTTACATTAGCAGTGGTTGTAAAGTCTACTATTCCAGTTGCATTACTTACTGCCAATCCAGTTAAACTACCAGTACTAGTAATATTTGGCTGAGCATTTGTAGTTACTGTTCCAGCAATTGCTGAGTTAAGATTGGCAACTTGAGTTGTACTTAATACTTGAATTGGTGCTGTGCCAGTTGTTACTGTTGAAATTAACTGTCCAGTAGTACTGATGTTGCTACCATTAACATTACCGGTTGCATTGAGATAACCGGCAACATTTGCTCCTGTACCAGTAACAACCATAATATTAGCATTGCCATCAACTGAAGTAGTAACATTTCCGCCTGCCGCTACAATGAATATATTACTTGTGCCATTTGAAAGAGTACCGATGCCAGTTAATAAACTACCATTACCTATAAAGAATGGTGCACTGACATTACCTGTAATGTTTGCATAACCTGCAATATTTGCACCAGTTTTAGCAACAACTAATACGTTGGCTGTTCCATTTACTGAAGTGTTTACATTTCCTCCTGCAGTAGGTATGTTTACGTTACTATTGCCGCTTGACATGCTGTTTGGTGATACATCAACTCCCGTTAAGAACGCACCGTTACCAACAAAATATGTAGCATTTACGTTTCCTGCAACATTTACTGCTGAACCAGTTACTGTAACTACGTTGGCATTACCAGCACTAGATACTGTTACGTTGCCATTTAAGAAAGCTCTAACGTTACTAGTACCATTGGCTATAGAAGCTGCCGTTACACCTCCACCAGGAGCTGCCCAACTTAAATTACCAGTGCCATCAGTACTTAACACATAAGAAACAGTACCTCCGGCAATTTTAACATTACTAACATCACCTAAAGTAGTTGTGCCGTTAACAGTTAATCCACTTAAAGTACCAACACTTGTGATGTTTGGTTGACTATTTGTTCTTACTGTACCAGCGGTTGCTGAATTTAAATTAGCTACTTGGGTTGTTGAAGTCACTTCAAACGGTGGTGTACCAGTAACTTGTGTTGAAATATACTGTCCAGTTATGGTAGAATTACCTGCAACATTAATACCAGCGCCAGTAACTACGACTACGTTCGCATTACCAGAAACACCCATTGTGATGTTACCATTAAGTGCTGGAATGTTTACGTTACTAGAGCCATTTGAAATATTTGGACCTGTTCCTGTTGCCTGAACCCCGGTTAAATAAAATCCGTTACCTTTAACAAAAGAACCAGTTACATTGCCGGTTGCAGTAACATAACCATCAACGTTTGCGCCAGTTCCAGTAACTGTAACAATTGCTACATTACCGGCAACACCCATTGTGATATTACTAGATGCGGCAACTTGTACATTACTAGAGCCATTTGAGATGTTGGCTGGGCTTGTATCGACACCAGTTAATAAACTACCATTACCTATAAAGAATGGAGCACTGACATTACCAGTTATGTTGGCATAACCAGTGATGTTTGCACCAGTTTTGGCAACAACTAATACGTTGGCTGTTCCATTTACTGATACAGTTGCATTACCACCTGCAGTTGCAATACTTACATTACTGTTACCATTGGCCATGCTACTTGGTGTTACATCAACACCAGTTAATAGTGAACCATTACCTATAAAATATGTGGCGCCGATGTTTCCTGCAACGTTGACTCCCACACCAGTTACAACCATTACATTAGGATTGCCTGCAACAGAAGTATTGACGTTACCAGATGTAGTAACTTGTACATTACTAGTGCCGTTTGAAATATTAGCTGGACTTGTATCAACTCCAGTTAAGAACGCACCATTACCAACAAAATAAGTTGCGTTAACATTACCGGAAACGTTGACGCCTATACCAGTAACTTTTACTACATTGGCATTACCGGCAACACCCATTGTGATGTTACCGGATGCGGTAACTTGTACATTACTTGTGCCATTTGAAATATTAGCCGGACTTGTATCAACATCGGTTAAGAATGCACCATTACCAACAAAATATGTAGCATTAACATTACCGGAAACGTTCATCCCGAGCGTAGTAACTGTTACAATATTAGCACTACCGGCAACAGCCATTGTGATGTTACTAGATGTAGTAACTTGTACATTACTAGTGCCATTTGAAATATTAGATGGACTTGTATCAACACCGGTTAAGAATGCACCATTACCAACAAAATATGTAGCATTGACATTTCCCGTGACCGTCACGTTAGACCCAATAGTCATCGAAGGAGTAGTAGCAGTAAGAACGCCATTACCGTCATATGAGTTAGTAGTGCGAACTCTTACTATATTAGAAATACCGCCCATGCTGATTGTAACTGCTGGGTCTGTGTATTGTGCGGGACTAGTGTTTGGAATATATGCGGTTGCAAATGATTGTACAACAGCAGTGCCGTTACTAATGTTAGCTGGGCTTGTATCGACACCGGTTAAATATGCTCCGTTACCAACAAAATATGTAGCATTTACATTACCAGCGACATTAACACCTAGTGTAGTAACTTTCACTACGTTTGAAGTACCACCAACACCCATTGTAATATTGCCGCTACCTGCAGGGATACTTACATTACTAGTGCCATTTGAAATATTGGCTGGGCTTGTATCAACACCTGTTAAAAATGCACCATTACCAACAAAATATGTAGCATTTACGTTACCGGCAACGTTTACTGCTGAACCGGTAACTGTTACTACAGTGTTACCAGCAGATGCTATAGTGACATTACCATTAGCTGTGGCAACACTTACGTTACTATTGCCATTTGAAATATTCGCTGGGCTTGTGTCAACACCAGTTAAGAACGCACCGTTACCTATGAAGTAAGGAGCGTTAATGTTACCTGTTACATTTGCATAACCTGCAATGTTTATACCAGTGCTAGTGAAGACAACTGTATTTGAAGTTCCAGCGACATTTACATAAACATTACCATTGGGTTGTGCCTTAACTGCACTGTTACCTGAAACAAGACTGTTTGCAATATTAGCAGTACCAGCGTCAATATCAGTTAAGTAGTATCCATTACCCTTGATATAGTTTGCGCCTGCATCAACATTGCCTTTAATTATTATACCTGTAGTTGTTGCAAGTAAAACGTTAGCGACTCCGCCAACTGTGATTGTTACATTTCCGTTTATTGCAGGGACACTAACGTTACTTGTACCATTACTTACATATGCAGGGGCAAAACTTGTTTGAGGTATCCAGCTTAATACTCCAGCGCCATCTGTTGCTAGAATTTGACCATTACTACCACCAGCGATATGTAAGTTAGCTACTGCACCCAATGTTACATTACTTGTATTTGTAAAGTTAACAGTACCGTTGCTTGTTAGATTTGATAGTGTACCAACACTTGTAATGTTTGGTTGAGCGTTTGTGTATACTGTACTTGCAACTAGTGCATTTCCCACTTGACCTGATACATTAGCACCGGCTACACTATTTGCAGTCGTAGCGTATGATACTGCACCAGATACATTAGCACCAGCTACTGCATTAGCAGTTGTCGCATATGTTGCTAAGTTAGCCGTACCATATAGATTACCAATAAAGTAATTTGCAATAACTGCATTGCCTAAGTTAGCATTACCACTAGTAATATTACCAGTAACGTCTAAGCTAGTTAGTGTACCGACGCTAGTGATATTTGGTTGTGAACTGTTTACTATTGTACCCGCATAATTTGCGTAGTTTGAATTAGCTGATGTGATGCTAGTTAATAAACTACCATTACCAATGAAATAATTGGCTGAGGCTGCATTCCCAAGATTAGCGTTAGTTGTGGTAATGTTGGCGAAGGTAAAGTTACCGGTAGAGTCTATGTTGAACGATTGTAACTTTGTTAATGCCATTTGATAATTCTCGTATTATATATGTATTTATTCTTTATTAAAACGTCTTGAATTCGCTTGTTGGGGCGGTAAAGTTACTTGTATAACGTGCATAACCTTTTGTAAATCGCAGATCATCTAAATAGCCAACAAGATAAGCCGGAGTTGTTAACATACCAACTGCTCCGCCGGACTGTGTGAAATCTATACCATTTTGTGCAGAACTAGTAGCTACTACTGCTCCATTAACAAATAATTTAACAGTACCCGATGCTCTTGTGGCTGCTACGTGGTACCAAGTACTAGTAGAAGGTGACCAAGTATATGATACTGCATAACTGCCGGAACCATGACGAGATGCCTTCAAGGCACCTGCTTCATAACCGAACCAGAATGGCCCGTTTGCACTTGACGTATTATTTGTAGTTTGCCAAAAAGCACAAGTCTGCACAGTACTGAAATTTACCCAACATTCTACTGTATAATCTTCTGTAGCACCTATTGCATATACAGTATTGGAAGGGAAACTCAAATAATCCCCCGTACCATCAAAATACATACTACTTCCGCCAAACTTACTTACTGCTGTACTTAGTTTTGCATCACCAACAGTTTCCATGTTATTCATCATTGCGGCATCGTAGATACCAGCACCGGTCATATTGAGTAACAAACTACTATTTTGTACTGCGGTTAATGGGGCGGTCGGCGGTACAAAGTTTGCTGTATATACCAGAGAATTAGTAACTCGTAAATCGCTTATATACCCCAGTACACTATTTGTACTACTATATGCAAAAGTTGATAATGTAGTAATAGCAGTGCCAGAACTACCAGTACCTACATTAACTCCATTTAAATACAGTGTATAATTATTTCCAATTGTACGAGTTAGGACAATATGATTCCAAGTATTTGCCTTTACTCTAACATCACCGCTATTTAATACATTAGACACTCCAGTAGGAAGGTCAAAACGGATCTGTCCTGTAAAAGCACCGTCACTGAGATTTAACTGCATATTACCACTAGCAATTATACTAGTGTATGTACTTATTACTTTGGTTGAATAAATCCAAAATTCCAATGTAAAGGCTGTGCCCGCAACAGTAGGTAAGTATGAGCTTCCAAAAATTAAATGATCCCCACTACCATCAAAGTAACCACTACCACCAATTGTACTTGGTGTATAACCATTAGTTGTTGTACTTGTAAAACCGAATGGGTTTTGTTGTGTTGGTTGACTATTACCAAATGCAGTAATCGTAAAGTTGTTTGTACTGTTATCAATAAATGTCGGTGATTGTAATGTTAATAAACTTGTATTCGCAATTGCTGTTAGTGGGCTTGTCGGTGGGGTGAATGTTGCGGTATAGACGGCTGTCCCATTAACAATTCGTAGGTTGGATATATAACCTGTAAATGGTGAATTAACTGTTGGATTAACGGCAGCTCCAATAATTGTAGGTGAAGTATTTGTATAAATTGCTGATGCGCTTGTAGATGTAGTACCAGCAACACCGTTTAGATATGGAGTAAAAGTGCTTCCGTTTCTTACCAACGCTACATGAATCCAAGTATTTACTGAAATATTACCAAAAGATACCCCACTTGCAATATTCCATGTGCTACCGTTTGAACTTAGGTAGTAGTTTAGAGTACCAGTTGAGGCTGTGTAAAGGGCGTAATTTGTAGTTGATCCACTTTGATATGCACTAAGTAATTGTTGCCCAGATGCAACACTTGAAAAATATGCCCAAAATTCAATTGTGAAATTATTACTACCTAATTGCCCGCCAGCACTATATGGAGCACTAACATAGTCTCCCGTACCATCAAAATAACCACTATAACTTGTTGGGGTTAATGATGATGGATTGAATGGACTAAATCGTTGTACACTTGTATCACCGCCTTTTGTAATAGTAAAGTTGTTTATACTGTTATCTATAAAACGAGATGATTGGCAGGTTAATAAAACAGTATTTGTTATTGGTGTTAGTGGTGTTGTAGGTGGTGTAAATGTAGTTGTATATAATGCTGTGCCTTTTACTATACGAAAATTTGAAATATACCCTGGAAAGTAAGAACCATTAAATGATGCTTCTCTGCCAATGTTAAAAAAGGAACCAGCATTTAAATAAGGTTGAAAATTTTGATTAGCGGCAGTAGCTACAACAACGCCATTTAAATAAATTTTTGTTGTACCACTGCTTCTAACTAGAGCAGTATGATTCCACACATTACGTGTACAAGCAGTAGTTGCTGTAAGTAAAGTCACAGTAACTCCATCTGGGTACATACCAAAGTTTAAAAATCCTGAAGGATCTATGTAAAAATAGTAACTACGTCCAGAAGATGCACCTGTTGCAAGACCAAATAACATTGGATAGTTATCAAAACTTGCACCAGTATGATTAAACCAACACTCCACGGTAAAATTACCAGTATTAAAATCAAATGCAGTATTATATGGAGTAGATAAGTAATCAGTTGTACCATTTAAAGATGCAGACCAGTTACCACCATAAGGACTAAATGTACCTTGAGTAGCATTACCAGCACGTGTAACTAAAAAGTTGTTTGTACTGTTATCTAAGAAAGTACTATTGTTTACTGGTTGATTATTTTGCAGTGTTAATAAACTTGTACCACTGATAGCGGTTAGTGGTGCGGTTGGCGGAGCAAATGCTGATGTATATACTGATGTGCCCTTTACCAAACGAACATCAGCAATATAACCATTCATATAAAAGAAATATGCCCCTCCAAATTCATTTCGCCCGATTGATAACGGGCCACTTGTAATATTACTTAAATTGCTAGTTGTCGTGGTAACTGACACCGCACCATTGATATACAATCTTACGGTTGTTCCGTCTCTGACAAATGCAATATGATACCACGTGTTAGGTGCAAGAGTAGATGGGTTTGTAAATGTAGTTCCTGTTGAATTATCAAATACTAACAACGTTGTTGATGCATTATGTTCAACACACCATCTTACTGTCGGATCCTGTTGATGGGATATAGGTGTGTATGTGCCTAAAGATGCATTGAAATATACCCAATATTCCATAGTCCATGTAGTATCGCTGCCTAAATTTAGAGCTGAATTATACGGCACGGATAAATAATCTCCAGTACCATCAAAGTATCCACTACCATAACTACTATAACTACTGTTTGGTATGAATGGATCGAATGAATTTACTGTTGTATTACCGTTAACTGTTAATGTAAAGTTGTTTGTGCTGTTATCTATAAATCTATTAGATTGGCAGGTTAACAAACTTGTATTTGTAATTGCTGTTACTGGGGTGGTACTAGGTGTAAAGTTTGCGGTATAGGCTGCTGTGCCGTTTAATACACGGAAATTACTAATATTTCCTAATAAAAATCCTCCCACGCCAACAC
>Ga0315905_10000615_pt1 | contig 38590 bp, 26 predicted proteins | sample LakEriMetagenome_5_FD_203522 | JGI IMG/M metagenome (GOLD analysis project Ga0315905, IMG submission 203522) | Freshwater fungal communities from buoy surface, Lake Erie, Ohio, United States - Buoy 4 MA121 | ecosystem: Environmental > Aquatic > Freshwater > Lake | place: USA: Lake Erie, Ohio...
TACCCTCATAGCGCCCTATCCAATTCAGAATGGGATCTTGCTGAGCCAAAAGACAATCGCTGCATAAAGCAGCGATTGAAAAAAGAAGAATTTTAAATTTCATTATTCTTTAATAAATGGAATTGAATCTAGTACCTTTCTATTCGATCGCAAAAGAACTTGGTATGTTCCTTTTGCCCATTTTTCTACCGGAACAACAACATGATTCATTTGGGTACCGTAGGAAGATGCAGGGATAAAATAAATGGTTCTTCCCGTTGCATCTGTTACAATAAATTCAACTTGCGATGGCGTATTTAAGGCAAATTGAACGTTGATGTTTGAAGTGGTTGGATTCGGAAATACAGATAAGATTTCCACATCTGCAGAAACTTCATCTACACCAATTATGGCATCATCATAGACAATAAAATCATCCAATGCCGCTTCCACCAATGAACCACCATTTAAATTCACTGTTGGACGCAAAGAATCACTCGCAATGAATTGAAATTTCATTTGATTGGTTGGGGTCATGTAGTCACTCACGTGGAATGCATTTCGTCTCCAACGCATATCACTCGTTAATGTATTTTCAACATAGGTCCAAGTAGCACCATTGTTGTTACTCATTCTCACCTGCCAGTAATCTGCATTTGGATTAGCTCCGCCGGGGGGACTATTGGTATACCATCTGTAATAAGAAACAATTGGGTTTGCGTAGCTCGATAAATCCATGGTTGTGGATTGCAAGGTTGTTTTTCCACCATCAACGTCGGCAACTCCAATTCCGCCCTGTGTGGGATCATTCGCTGTAAAGAAACAATATTCTCCACCAGGAGTAACTTGAGTTCCTGTTTGAACAACAGTACCGGGAGACACATCAACCGTTACTGATTCAATTGGAATTTCCAAATCCCAAATCCCAGTAGTTGCATTATCACCTGCTATTCCCAAAGACCACGTACCCCAATCTTCGTTGTTGTCGCAGTCATGTCTGCCCACTTCATCAACACCAATTAATCGTACATAAGGGAGAGCTGCAAAATTTTGCAAGTGAGCTGCAGTGGGCAATACAGAACCAATGGATCCATTGCTATCTGTTGCCGTGAAGAAATATTTTAGGATTGTTCCTACGGGTTGAGCAGGGAAATTTGTCACATAACTTCCACTCGCTATATTCATTGGTGTCATTTGCCAAGTTCCGTTATTGAATTGATAATGACAATTCACAGCCTCTAAATATTGCGTGTAAGGGAAGAATAAATCCAAATCTGCAGTCAATTCAAAGGTTTGCAATGCAGGGCCGAAAAGTTCATCGGTGTGACTCAATACAGCTGGTGAGATGAGTGTAATTCCATGCAAATAAAATCCTTGTACAATGGCATTTCCGTTCGGTGTTCCATTTGTTATATCGCCATCGTTATCATCTGCCAACAGAACATCTAGTAAAATATCTGTAAATGCTTCACCTTCGTTTCCGTCAGCCGCTTCAGCTTGCAGACCAGCGTATGCCTCAATAAACAAGGGCATGGTTGTATTCCAATCACCCCCCATGAGTAAATGCGTATCATACCAAGCCCCCATAATAATTTCACCGTCGGCATGTACCTCTCCTACCAAATCTTGTGGATACACTTTACGTTCGGTATCATATCTGCGAATTCCGTCTTGATTGTCTGTGTAAAAGCCGACGCCAATAACAGGATTGTCACCTAAAGAAATGGCCCAATAATCTGCATATCCTTCACCAATTGCTCCATTCATAAAAAAGCTACTTTGACTTTGATAATAGTTATCATTGATGCCGTGGCCATATTCATGAAAAACAACATCAGCAATTAAACTTGTGGCATTGCATCCATTACCTATTGCATAAAAATTAATGCTGCTTCCATCATAAAAAGCATTGCAATCTCCTGTAGTTAAATCTATGTTAGTGGGAAGTTGGAAATCCATCCCATTGAAAGATGGCATCCAAAATTTGCAATGGTCGTGAATGCGATTCACACTCAAATAGGCTGAAAGCTCTTGAATGGTCGCATTGGTTGTCATGTCAATGGTATTCAAGCCACCGGTCAAAGTCACATTCTTTTGTGGAATCACCCCATTTGTATTCACTGAAGACCACGGGCCTTCCAATCGCACAACAGCTGCACCCGGATTAGCATTGATTGTTCCTCCACCGGTTAAATTGGTTTGATAATCTGTACCTCCCTGAGTGATATAAATATTAGAAAGCCCCGAAGTAATAACATTACCGTATGGATTATCAAGATAAACATTGCCATTCACTTGTACATCTGCAACCAATTCTTCGTCTTGATGCGGTTTTACCGGACCACCACCTGCGTGAGAAACTGTGTTTTTTCTGAATAATAACTCGCCGTTTGCTGCGTCTACATAACACAAATAATGTTCGGGAATGTTTTGGTTCGAAGTTGTGCGAAATTTCACTTCATACACATAATGGTAAGTCATTCCGTTTGCCGAAGGCACTGGCAAAATGAAGATTTCAGAATCATTCACTTCACTTGATAGAATGGGCATAGTGGTTCCTATTGTGGCGCTTGCCAAAGCTTGAGAGGTAGCAATTGCATTCAACTGACCCAATTCAATGTTGGAATAAACTCCGAATGCGAACTGTGCAATCTTAGATCCTACAAACTTCACATTCACTTTTGAAAATAATACACGATGACCGTTATAGTATTGATCGAAATTGAATTGGGTGTATTTGCTGGTTGCAGTTTCCTTTCTAAATGACAAGGTCACATTTGCGTTTGAAAATTGATTTTTCAAGCTTTGCATAAATGCAGTTGCCGTTTCAACATTTGATTCACCTACAAATTGGAAAGGTTTTCCAAAAGCTTTGACAGGCATGCCCGTATATTCCGAAAAAACAGCAGACCACCGCTCGTGATTGTTTGCAAAAGACTTCCAAGCTATTGCGTTGGAAAATTCCATTTGTTTTTCTTTATGGAAACTGGCTTTTGATTCATACAAGCGAATCTCGAGCGGATTGGCACTGTGTTCGATTGAATTCTGCGCAGAGACAAAAATTGAAGCTAACGCGAATGATAGTAAAATGATTTTTCTCATGATTCCGAATTGGTTTTCGGAAGATGCAACAAAAAATTGAAACGGAAAAACTATTTTTTCTTTTCAGCTAACAAGGAAAACATAGACTGCATCAGTTCTTCGCGGGCAATTAGCTCGCGCTCCAACTTTTCTTTCTGAGCTTTCATTTCTGCAAGCTCGAGCTCGAGTTGTTCTGGTGATTTGTTTTCTGGGTTAGTCACTGAATGATTGATGGCACGAAGATAATTAATTCGGGCTAACTTCCAAAACTACTCTGAATCCTTTGTACAAATCGGTTTTTTTCTTTTTCATGAAATCACGTGATGAAATATCAAAGTTTTGTATGTACGCAGTTTCTATTCCATTGATTATTTCTGTACCATAATCTTCTCCGTCCATGGAATCATAATGCCCACCTTTCACTACACACTTTCTACCTTTAGACAAACCCTTTGGATTGTTGGTATTGGACACATAATAATATCTGTTGTATAAGTCTCCTGTGATTTCCTCTACGTTGCCAAGCATATCATAAATCCCCAAAGAATTCGGTTCAAGTAACCCGACAGGATGTATAATGCCCTTTGAGTTTTTAGCATGCCATGCCATTTTCGTCTTATCTCCAAAGCCATTCAAAAGTTTAGCAGATCCTATTGCACCACCCATTGCTGCCCATTCCCATTCTGCTTCCGTAGGCAAGCGGTATTTTTTTCCTGTTTTCTCAGATAGCAGGTAGCAATAGTACCAAGCATCGTAGTAATTTAAGTTGTTTACCGGACAAGTAGCGCAGACGGAAACGCTTGGATTGTACTCCATAATTTCTTCAAACTCTTTCTGGGTGACTTCAAATTTTCCAATTCTAAATGTAGATACATACACTTCTGTGCCTCCTTCCTTTTTGATTTGAGGGTGATTGAATGGACGCCCCATGAAAAAGACACCTTCAGAGACGAGAACTGTTTCAGGTTCGTGTATCACATTGCTTTGCCCGTATAAATTGGATACTGTTAACATGAGCACAACAACACTCCATAAGCCTTTAAAAAAAATTGGTTTCATAATATATTTGTTAATTGGTTTACAAAAGGAATGCGAAAAAGACAACAATTATTTTATTGACAAGCTTGCCGAAACATCATGAAGAAAAAAACAATTGAAGCTATATTGAATGAGGGATGTGGCCGCTGTGAGCATGAGGGAACTCCAGCATGCCGCATGCTAATTTGGAAAAATGAATTAGCCGTTTTAAGAGAAATTGCACTCTCAAGTGGTTTAGATGAACAAGTGAAATGGGGAGTCCCTACGTATACGTATCAAAATAAAAACATTGCCATACTGCACGCTTTCAAAGAGACATGTGGACTGTCTTTTTTTAAAGGAAGTTTGCTTGATGGGAAAAGTGAACTGTTGGTTCAACCTACAGAAAATTCTCAAGGAAGCAGACAAACACGCTTTACATCAGTAGCGCAAATTCAAGAACATGAAGCAGAGCTTAAAATGTTGCTATTCGAGGCCATTGAATTGGAAAAGACTGGCGCTAAAATTTCGTTTAAGAAAACAGAGGAATATGATATTCCTGAAGAGTTAGAACAAATTTTCAAAGCAGAACCTGCCTTCAAAGAAGCTTTCGAGAAACTCACTCCGGGAAGACGAAACGGATATCTCTTGCATTTCGCGCAAGCAAAACAATCGAAGACGCGCACAGAACGAATTCTTAAATACATGCCGCTTATTTTTGACGGCAAAGGCATGCATGATGACTATCGTGCACAAAAGAAATCTTAACTGCAGTTTGGGCAAAGACCAGAAACGGTCAAATTCACTTCATGAATGCGGTATTTTTTAGGCAATTGAATATGAGGTTCTATTTGTTCAATACACGTAACTTCCGAACACGATTCACAACTGAAATGCACATGATTGTGTGTATGCTTGGCGTGATTGTCACATGTATGGCAAAGTGCATAATTGATGACCCCGTCAAAATTCACAATTTTGTGCAACACCCCCTCTTCTGTTAATCTTTCTAATACTCGATAGACGGTAGCCCGATCACATTCATTCTTTAATTGCTCATAAACAAACGCATGCGTGCATGCCGCTGAACTTTCAGCGAGGGTTTCAATTACCATTTGTTTTGCTCGGGTATTTCTCATACAGTTTTTTTTATTGCAATTTAGTTGCATTAGTGAAATTGATGTTTACATTTGCAATTCAGTTGCAAAAATAACATTTTCATGATTCGTTTTTCACTTCTCATTTTAATCTTTTTTATCATACCATCTCACTCAATTCATGCTCAATCAGACTCAGTACCCCACTTGTATCTGAATCAGATTCGGGTATCAGGAATCACTTCAAAAAATCAGTTAACAAATCCCATTCAGATTGAATCTAAATCGTTGAATGATCTTCAATCGACCCCCACATTAAACCTTGGCGATGCCATTTCTAAGATGCCAGGTGTATATACGGCCACTTCTGGGCCAGGTATATTCAAGCCTGTCATACGCGGCATGCAAGGAAACCGGATTGTTAGCGTGTGGAATGGCCTAAGAATAGAAGGGCAACAATGGGGAGGCGATCATGGACTGGGACTTTCAGAATTGGGCCTTGGCAGTATTGAGGTGATTAAAGGTCCTTCAAGTCTCATTTATGGATCAGATGCTTTGGGTGGTGTCATCTATTTCAAAGACGAAGATCATCCTAGTAAAAACAGCTTTCGTATAAAAGCTAAATCGCAATTCAATACCAATACCAATGGAATTGTGAATCATTTTTTTTATAAGCAAACCAAAAGCAAAACACAATGGCACTGCGGGGCACGTTATGGGAATCATGCCGATTATCAGCTTCCAAATGGTAAGTTCCTCGAAAATTCAAGATTTGCTGAATTCGGTGTGAATGGAGGCCTCGCTTATAATTCTAAATTCGGTACGCATCAAATGAAATTAGCTTACTCCAATTTTAGAGTTGGTTTACCCGGGAATTCACACGACACCCTTTTAAACCCGTTACTTTTTCAAGTCAACACTCGGGAAAGAAGCTATACCATACCTGTGCAAATTCAGCAGAATCTATTTCTATTGAACGATAACCGTTGGTATTTCGAACGAAATGAAATTCAAATTCTTCTCGGATATTCGAAAAATAATTTGAGTGAATTTGAGGAAAAATGGACCATTCCCGGTATAGATCTGCAGCTCACAAATTCATTGATACAAGCCAAGTGGCTGTTTATAATGAATGAGAAAACACGAATTGTATCAGGTTTTCAAAGCATGTATCAATTCAATACTTACAGTGAGAATGCGACTGAATTTTTAACACCAAATGGTCATATTCTAGATTTAGGCATCTACAGTTTGATTGATTGGAATGTTCAGAATTGGTTTCTTCAATTGGGAGCTCGTGCAGACATGCGCGAATTAAAAACTTCCGATTTGAACTTCATTTCCTCCGAATATCAAAGAGCCTTTAAGGCGAGTAATTATGCCTTGAATGCACTTTATAATTTTGGGAAACACCAATTTCGTGTGTCAACCTCTAGCGGTTACCGAGCTCCGAATTATGCTGAATTGTTATCCAATGGAATTCATCATGGTGCCTTGCGATTTGAGATTGGTGATTTGAATTTGAAACCTGAATATGCAAATCAAATTGACCTTTCTGTCAAGTTCAATGGTGAGCATACAGGGCTCATGATTAATCCGTTTTTAAATTCCTATCGCAATTACATTTTCTTGAATCCGATTGACTCAATCATATCAGGATTACCAGTTTACACCTATGAACAAACGCAAATAGTAAAATTTTACGGAATTGATATTGCGTTGCATCATCACCCCCATTTTTCACATGGCTTGCATACTGAATCGAATTTTTCAATTGTTCTACCACACGGTTCACAAGAAGTTGCGCTACTTCCCCAACCCCGATTGACAGAAGTGATACAATACACTTTTCAATCAAAACGCAACTTCCGTCTGAATCAAATAACCGCTGAATTCAATTGGTGTGGAAAGCAAACACATGTTGCTCGTTTCGAAACGGCATCACCCGCCTACTACACTATAGATGCTTCCATTGAGTTCGCCTTCGAAAAGAACCAATTAATGACACTCAATTTTGGAGTTAAAAACATAACCAACCAAACGTATATTGATCATTTGTCACGATTAAAAAACTTGGGGATTCCTATGATGGGAAGAGGATATTTTCTCACACTTCAATTCGACATTAATTCAAAATAACAATGAAAAACAACTCACAATTCTATTTTTTCATTGCAATAATTGCAACTTCAGCACTACTCTCTTGTGGTAAAAATAAATGTCACGAATGCCACTACGATGGAATGAATGGCATTGTGGAATTGGGTGAACAATGCGGAGATGACATTGAGGCATTAGAAGCTAACGGATATACTGATTCTACTGGAACTTACGAAGTTCATTGCCACGAACATTAGATCATAGTTTCCATAGAAAAAATCTATATAAGTATAGTTATAATTACTTTCTTGTATAACTAAATCTTGAATACGTTTGCTCCGAAACAAAATTCAAGAAACATGAAAAAAACGTTATTATCTGCTCTTCTGCTGGTGTCTATACAAAGTATAGCACAGCACCATGAAGGACAAACGGGATCATGTCCTTTTCATCCAACGGCTTCTCCCGTTAAAACAGAAGTTATTGGCGGTGGAAAAGACAATGGAGACTGGTGGCCGAATGCGCTCAACTTGGAAGTGCTGCGTCAGCATTCAAGTTTGTCTAATCCAATGGAAGCGCAATTCAACTATGCAAAAGCATTCAACAGTTTGGATTATTTCGCATTGAAAAGCGACATCAATACCTTATTAACGCAAAGTCAAGATTGGTGGCCCGCAGATTTCGGGAATTACGGTCCGCTGTTCATACGAATGGCCTGGCACAGTGCGGGAACATACAGAACAGGTGATGGTCGCGGTGGTACAAGATCTGGAATGGAACGCTTTGCACCTCAGAACAGTTGGCCAGACAATGCGAACTTGGATAAAGCCAGACGCTTGTTGTGGCCTATCAAGCAGAAATACGGAAACAAAATTTCTTGGGCAGACCTTATGATATTAGCTGGCAATGTGTCCTTGGAAAACATGGGATTCAAAACATTTGGTTTTGCAGGTGGGCGCGTAGATGTTTGGGAACCAGAGCAACATGTGTATTGGGGGCCTGAATCGAAATGGCTCGATGACCAGCGATACACAGAAGGAAGGCAATTGGAAAAACCCTTGGCTGCTGTGCAAATGGGATTAATCTACGTGAATCCTGAAGGTCCAAATGGCAACCCCGATCCAATAGCCTCTGCAAAAGACATTCGTGAAACTTTCGGTAGAATGAGTATGAATGACGAAGAAACGGTAGCTTTAATAGCGGGGGGGCACACCTTTGGTAAGACCCACGGCGCTGCAAGTGCGTCACATGTTGGACCTGAACCCGAGGCTGCTTCAATTGAAGCGCAAGGATTTGGATGGTTAAGTGATTACAACAGTGGTAGTGGAAAAGACGCTATAACATCGGGGTTGGAAGTTACTTGGACCTCTACCCCAACACAATGGAGCAATAAATTCTTCAATACGCTTTTTAATAACGAGTGGGAACTAACCACTAGTCCAGCAGGGGCAAAACAATGGGTTGCAAAAAATGGCTTTGCCAATGTACCTGACGCCTTCGACCCAAACAAAAAACACTTGCCTACTATGTTAACAACAGATTTGGCATTGCGCTTCGATCCCGTTTATGAAAAAATATCACGTCGATTCATGGAGCATCCTGAAGAATTTGCAGATGCCTTTGCGCGTGCATGGTTCAAGCTAACGCATCGCGATATGGGGCCAAAGTCAACGTATCTAGGCCCTGAAATTCCGAAAGAAAATCTGATTTGGCAAGATCCAATTCCAGCGTTGAATCATGCTGTAGTGGATACTAAAGACGTTGAGACTTTGAAAAAAGCCATTGTTTCGAGTGGATTAAGCATTTCAGAATTGGTAAGCACGGCATGGGCCTCTGCTTCAACATACCGTGAGAGTGACCGCAGAGGTGGCGCCAATGGTGCCCGCATTCGCTTGGCGCCACAAAAAGACTGGGAGGTAAATAATCCAACGCAATTGGCGAAAGTACTTGCGGTGTATGAAAAGATTCAAACAGACTTCAATGCGAAGGCGAAGGGCGGAAAAAAAGTATCGCTCGCTGACTTAATTGTTTTAGGAGGAAATGTGGGGGTTGAGCAGGCAGCGAAAAACGCTGGAGTAACAGTAGCAGTGCCATTTACAGCGGGAAGAATGGATGCATCGCAAGAACAAACAGATGTAAAGTCTTTTGCTGTATTGGAGCCGCAGGCAGACGGATTCAGAAACTATTTAAAAACCAAATACACGGTTCCTACAGAAGCCTTGTTGGTAGATAAAGCTCAATTGTTGAGACTTACGGCTCCGGAGATGACCGTATTGGTTGGAGGAATGCGCGCTATGAATGCCAATTTCGATGGATCCAAAAACGGGGTGTTCACAAACAAAAAAGATCAATTAACAAATGAGTTTTTCGTAAATCTATTGGATATACAAACCACTTGGAAAGCTGTCAACGCAGATGCTGAATTGTTTGAGGGACGCGATAGAAAAACGGGAGAGCTAAAATACATGGCTACTCGTGCAGATTTAATATTTGGTTCAAACTCTGAATTGCGCGCGTTGGCTGAGGTTTATGCGAGTTCAGATGCAAAAGAAAAGATGGTGACTGATTTTGTAAAAGCGTGGAGTAAGGTCATGAATCTTGATCGATTCGATGTGAAGTAGGATGATTGGTTAGGTTGAGAAAGCCAGCAGCCATGCTGGCTTTTTTATTTCAAATCTTTTATCTTTTTTTCGGTGTAGACAAATAGAAAGACTATTCCAGATACAAGAACAGTGAGACTAAGGCCAACTTCCAAGCCTTCAGTTAGACTGAATAAAAACCCCAAACCCGCAAACAAAGACATAATCACACCTTCTAGAAGCATGACTTGAGATGAGATTTTTTGAGCGGCATCCCAAGCCTTTTGATTGCTCATGCTTCGCTTTGTTCTATATCCGTATAACCCATTGATTTTTTTTGGCGGAAACAATAGGGTTAATAACGAAATAACCACAAATAAGGGACCTACAAGAATTAAAGGAAACATAATAAAAAAGCAATTCCAGCAAAGAAACAAAAACATCATCAATAAAAAAGCCTCTTAAATCTAAGAGGCATTTTTACTTCAGCGGTCCGGACGGGACTCGAACCCGCGACCCCATGCGTGACAGGCATGTATTCTAACCAACTGAACTACCGGACCGTTTTCTCTTTCTTCAAAGAGGCTGCAAATATAGCACGTATTCTTTTCTTTGCAAATGAATTTAAACTTTTTTTCTATTCCCGAATCCCTTGTGACAAACATCCATTGGCTTCAATGGTGACTGTACCACTCCAGTTGTATTTCGAGTCAGACGCTTTGTAGTTGTATGTTCCGGCAGGTAAACGAACAACCAACGTTCCATCATCACCGCATGCTGGAGAATAATTCTGATCTTCGAAATACTGATCCAATTTCCCAACATAAATTCCTTCAATATAGAATGACACGTCTCCTGATCCACCATAGTGTGAATAGAAACTTACCGTTCCTTCGGTATCGGCCTCTTCATATAAATCCCAATCCACCTCATCATTGGTTACTCGTTTGAAAGATGCCACGTCTAATTCAGTAATACAAAATTGTCCATCTTCGCATGTTCCTTCAATCAAATCAAAAGAAGTTACTGAACTTGGAATACGATCGAAACATACCAAGAACGGACTTTCAGAGCCCCTGTAAATCCAACGCGGATCGTTTTCATCAGTTGGCAAATCGGTATAATTCGCATAGTATTTTTTTCCACTTACTCTGTCAATCAATGTGTATTCCTTCATGTAAATAGAAGTATATCTACTTGCATAATCTTCAGCCACCGTGTAGGTAAAATAGAAGCATGTCTGCTCTTCCCAACTGGCCATATAATCTAAAACCAACTCAGGTTTGTTACCTGGGAACATGTTAATTTCATAAGTAGCATCCTCACCAGAATACGTCTCATCGGTAGTTAAATCAATATATTCGCCGCCAAGTGCCAGTAAATTCATTAACGGTTGCGGTTCGGAATTCATAAAATCCAAAAGCAATTGTAAGTAAGATCTTGGAACCGCAAAATTGATATTTTGTCCTTCTGTGTATTGACTCACTGAGACTCCGATTAATTCACCTTTTCCATTCATTACCGGTCCACCACTTGACCCCGGGGAAATGGGTGCGGTCATTTGAATGTGCTTGATTCCGTCGAAATCACGCAAGCCGCTAACAATGCCATCTGAAATGGTAGCTGGTAAACCTTTGGGGCTTCCCATGACAAACACCTTTTCACCTGGTGTAGGTGAGCCACTGGCCATAGCAATCTTGGGTTTATCTAATCCTACTACATGCAGTAACACCAAATCTGCTTTTTGATCAACTCCCACGTAACCATCAATTTCATATCGGGTTTGACTGTTACTTAAAAAACAATTGGCTGTTACAGCACCCTCAATGACATGATAATTGGAGGCAATTACATTTGGAGCAACAAAAAATCCGGAACCAATGCCCAATTCGGTTTCAATGGTTACCGTAGAGCCTACTGTATTTTTATAAATGACAGTTGCATCTTGACCAAGTGAATTCAATACAAATGCAACAAGCAGAACAAAGCTTACACTTATTTTTTTCATGATGAATAAGAAATTTCATCACGAATATAATCAAGCTATTTGCACTCCGCTTTCATTCAATGAAATTCGTAGCTGTTTATTTCTAAACAACACGTTAAAGGTTAGACTCTTCCATTTTTTCGGTAACAAGGTGTGTTCAAAAACCAATTCTCCATTTTTCACACGCATTCCACCAAAACCCATAACTACAGACATCCATGTACCTGCCATAGATGTAATGTGTAAGCCTTCATGTGCCTCATGGTTGTAATCATCAATATCCAATCTTGAGGTTCTTACATACATTTCGTAGGCCTTATCCTCATAACCCAACTTCGCTGCTAGTATGGCATGGACACAAGGCGATAAGCTGGATTCGTGAACCGTCTTAGGCTCGTAAAAATCAAAATTGGCTTTGAGTTCTTCCATGGTAAAGTCTTCTTCAAAAAAGAAAAACCCTTGCAATACATCTGCTTGCTTTATGAATATGCTGCGCAGAATACGATCCCAGCTCCAATGCTGGTTAATGGGGCGTTCCTCTAATTTTAAATCGGCAATGCTCAATTGCTCTTTATCCATGAATCCGTCTTGCTGCAAAAAGATGAGACTATTTTCAAGCTTGGGGTAATACATGTTGTCAATCCGTGTTTGCCATGCAGCACTCTCAGCATGAAAGTCCAAATTCCACTTCTTACACTTTTCATTGAACAAGGTGGCATTTTCTGACTGAAGCTTCTCCCCTACTTCTTTGGTATATTTCATGCACCAAGCTGCTATGTAATTCGTGTAAAAGTTATTGTTTACATTGTTCTCATATTCATTCGGCCCCGTTACTCCAAGCATAACGTAGGCTTGTTTCGCATCTGACCAATTGACCCGTTGCGACCAAAATCTGGCAATTCCCAATAACACATCAAATCCACATTCACCCAAGTGTGCCTCATCTCCAGTGTATTTCACATAGTTATAAATGGCATAAGCAATGGCTCCGTTTCTGTGAATTTCTTCGAAGGTTATTTCCCATTCGTTGTGACACTCTTCTCCATTCATGGTTACCATGGGATACAAAGCCGCTCCATTCGTGAATCCCAATTTCTGTGCATTTTCAATGGCTTTATCCAATTGTGTATATCGGTAAACCAAGAGTTGTTTGGCCACGTGCGATTGTCGTGTACTTTGATAGAAAGGAAGGCAATACGCCTCAGTGTCCCAATAAGTAGACCCACCGTATTTTTCTCCGGTAAATCCCTTCGGACCAATATTTAATCGTGCATCTTGACCGGTATAGGTTTGATTGAGATGGAAAATATTGAAACGAATACCTTGTTGCGCTTCGTCATCACCTTCAATGCAAATGTCGCCGAGTTCCCAAATTTTATCCCATGCTTGAATGTGCGCTGAACGCAATTCTTCGTATCCTACAACTGCAGCTTGTTGTGCCTTGTTTGAAGCTATTTGAGAGAGCGATTCAACTTGTTCATTCAACGAACTTACAATGGATACATATTTATGAAAGACGACAGACTCGCCCGATTGGATTTGAATTTTTGTAGTTGACTCAATACGATGTGCGTTTTGAGATGCTGACCAATTTGAATTTTTACTATCATGAACTTCCATGGCCCATGCCACTTGAAAACCTGTCTTCAACGTTTCAGCTTGAACTGAACCTGCGTTTTCATTTGCCTGAGAACGAATGCTTTCCCAAAATAACTCATCATAATTGCTATCGTGATTTCGAACTTCAGCTTCTATAAACGAGTGAACAGAAAGAACTACATCTTCATCTAAAGTCTTTACCTCGTAACGAATAGCTGCAAGATCATCATTGGCCATGCTACAGAATCTTTCAGCAACGACCTGAATTCTTTTTCCGTAAGGAGAAGTTGCAATAAACGAACGTTGAAGTAAGCCCTGCTTCATATCCAACACACGTTCAAAGGACTCAACATTCCATGTATTCAAGTCGAGGATTTCGTCATTTACATGAATACTTAAGCCAATCCAATTTGCTGAATTTAAAACTTTGGCGAAGTATTCAGGATAACCATTCTTCCACCACCCTACACGTGTTTTGTCTGGATAATAAACACCCGCTATGTAACTACCATGCAAACTTGGACCAGAGAAGTCTTCTTCATGATTTGCACGTTGACCAAATTTACCATTCCCAATGCTGAAAATACTTTCAGAGCTTCTTTGCAAATGGGAATGAAAGGAATCTTCAATGATTTTCCACGGGTCAGTTTTCAAATATTTTATCATAGCGCTTGCAATTCGTGAGAATGCAAAGTAAAGAAAGTGTACTTCTTACACCAAGTAAAAAATGTTCACAGTTCGAATTGAATGGCCCATGCAGTGGCCTCATAAATGGCCCTTTTTGCGTCTAATCGTTCATTGGATTTCGCTCCACCAAGTACCACATGATTCGTTTCATTAAATTGAAGTGGCAGAGTAGACTCTTGACCTGTGCAGTTTATAACGGCTGCAGGTTGCAGCATTTCGGTGATATAACCTTTCGTCATATAAAAGGCGCCATCACGAATTTCCATGTTTGAAACGTGTGAATGAATTTGAGTACCCAATTCGGCTAGTTCTGTGCGGTGCGACCATACGGTTGTCTTTCCCAATTTGAATCCTAACTTTTTTCCTGATCGTTGAACGAAATGAATTTTTCTTTTCGCCACTCGCCAAACTTTTTCTTTGAGTGCGCCAGGGAAATGTAGGGAAGCATCAACTCCCCAATGGTTTTGGTAATCCGTTATTCCCTCTGGCTCTGAACCCAAGAGACTTGCCACATCCATAGCAATTCCTCCAGAACCTATAATAACTATTTCTTTCCCAAGTGATGACTCTTGCTCAATGGCCTCAATGTAGTTCAACACGGGAATGGAATGATCTGATTTCAATGAATTCAATTCTTTGGGAACAACACCAGTTGTAATTACATGAAAGTCAAAAGCCTTTTCAAGCCATGCAGCTTCGCTGCAATTGAGATGAATGGGAATATGCAGTGCTTTCAATTCTTCAGCATAATACCGAAGTGTCTCGTTCATTTCTTCCTTCCCCGGAATTTGGGCTGCCCATTTAAATTGTCCTCCAATGGCATTCGATTTTTCAAACACTTCCACCTGAAACCCACGTTGACTCAAGGTAATGGAAGCTGCGCATCCAGCAACCCCGGCTCCAATGATTGCAATTCGTTTTGTATTTTTTGTAGGAATAATTTTCCAAGTCAGTTCTCTCGCAGCAAACGGATTTACAAGACATGATGCTGTTTCACCCGAAAAAATTTGATCCAAGCAAGCTTGATTGCATGCAATGCAGGTGTTGATGCGATGAGCATTTCCCGTTCTAGCCTTTTTTACAAACTGCGGATCGGCCAACAGGGGTCGAGCTAAGCTAACAAGGTCGGCCTTCCCACTTGAAATAATTTCCTCTGCTAACTCGGGCGTATTGATACGATTCGTTGCTGACACTGGAATGGAAACGTGTGATTTCAACCACGCTGCAGCCCAAGAATATGCACCTCTTGGAACACGCATACCAATTGTTGGAATGCGAGCTTCGTGCCAACCAATACCGGTATTAAAAATATGAACACCCTCTTTCTCCAAGGCTTTAGCCAGGAAAGCAATCTCTTCTTTTGAACTTCCATTTTCAACCAAGTCAGCAATGGAAATACGAAATATAAGAATGAAATTTTCGGATACCGCGGCTTTGATGGCCCGTACAATTTCTATGGCGAATCGCATTCTATTTTCTATTGAACCGCCATATGCATCTGTTCGCTGGTTGGTTCTTGGCGAAATGAATTGATTAATCAAATACCCCTCACTTCCCATGATTTCCACTCCATCATAATTTGCTTGCTCAGCGAGTTGAGCGCAATGAGCAAAATCTGAAACAGTCATTTGAATTTCTTCAATTGTGAGTGCTCTAGGCGTGTAAATATTGATGGGTGCTTGAATGGCTGAGGCGCTTACGCATTGGTCATGAACACCGTATCTGCCCGCGTGTAAAATTTGAAGTGCTATTTTTCCATCTGCATCGTGCACCGCCTTGGTTATGATTTTGTGCTTGTCAATGAGCGAGGGGTCTTGGAACATGATGGCACCCGGCCACAATTGACCTTGAACATTTGGTGAAACACCACCGGTAATAATCAAGGCCACTTCGCCCTTGGCTCTCTCTGCATAATAGGCAGCCATAGCTTCGAATCCATTGGGGAGCTCTTCCAAACCGGTATGCATGGATCCCATGATGTAGCGGTTTCGCAATGTCTGATTGGCTATGGTTAAAGAAGTAAGGGCGGTGCTCATATGCTTGCGAATGTAGGAGAAATCTTCTTCAATGAACAAGAAGCAATTTCTATTACTTTTGAAAGTGTATTTTTCACACGAAGTATGACAAGCAAGGGAATAAAACCAAAAATTGAGACACAAGGCATGGATATTTCCGTGGATTGTGTGGTATTTGGATTTGATAACGATCAACTGAAGGTATTGCTCATTGAGCAGAAGCAACCCATAGATACATCTATAAAAACGCAGAAAGCCGTACCTGGTGATTTGGTAATGGATAATGAAAGTCTAGATGAAGCGGCTGCCCGCATCTTGAAAGAGCTCACTTCATTGAAAGGCATTTATTTGAAGCAGTTTTTTGCGTTTGGTGATCCCAATCGGGTTCGTGGTCTTAAAGACCAACAGTGGTTGCGAACTTTCCGCGTAAATCCGGAAAGGCGCGTGTTAACGGTCGGATACTACTCCTTGGTTAAGCTTTCTGAATTTAAACCGAAAGCTGCCAATTTTGCGGGAAATGCCTATTGGGTTGATGTTTACAACATACCATCACTGGCCTTCGACCACAATGAAATTGTACACAAAGCCTTGCTGATGTTGCGACATGAACTAATGGCTGACCACATTGGATTTGAGTTGTTGCCAGAAAAATTCACACTGTCTCAACTTCAAAAATTGTATGAAATCATACTCGATAAAAAATTAGACAAGCGCAATTTCAGAAAAAACATTTTAAGAACTGAAACACTTACACCTCTGGAAGAAAAGCAGCAAGGAGTACTTCACAAACCTGCACAACTTTTTAAACGAAAGTTGAAATGAGAATACCTGCTTTACTTTTCACTTTATTGCTTGCCATTCAAGGCTCTTCTCAACTGCCTGAATGGGGAATGGCCTTTTTGCAAGACGAAGTTGCAACTATTCATGTAAGCATAGATATGGATACCTTATCGGCACTTGAAGACCCTGCCAATTGGGGAAATTCACACGAATTTCCTTGCAATTTGGTATATACTACTGCAACCGGATTTTCAGGATATAACCAAGTGGGTATTCGGTTGCGAGGCAACACTTCTTTGGCGGCTCAAAAAAAATCATTCAAATTAAAATTCGATGCATTTACACCTCAGTCGTTTTACGGTTTGAAGGAAGTGAATCTCATTGCAAATCAAAATGACCCAAGTTTACTACGCGCAAAATTGTGTTGGGATTTTTTCAGAGAAGCAGGAATTCCCGGAGCTCGCGTGTCGTATGTTCGATTATACATCAATGATTTGTACGCGGGATTGTATGTGAATGTTGAGCAGATTGACGAAGCATTTGCTGATACCTATTTCGATGACGGATCAGAAAATCTTTGGAAGTGTTTGTGGGGAAGTGACTTGGCTTTTCAGGGTACGAACCCAGAAACATATGCTGATGACAATTACAATTTAATTGAAAATGAGGATCAACAAGACTTTTCAGTCTTAGCCAATTTCGTTACCAAGCTGAATCAAACTTCGCTCATTAATCTACCTTGTGAAATTGAGCGTATTTTCAATGTTCATGATTACCTGAAAATCATGGCTGTTGATGTGCTCATTGGAAATTGGGATGGATACATTTTCAACAAAAACAATTACTACTTGTATCAGAATGAAAATACTGGCTTGTTGGAATACATTCCTTATGATTTAGACAACACATTGGGAATTGATTGGGTAGGAATTGATTGGGGTTCACGGGCCGTTTATTCGTGGAATGGAAACAGTACACGTCCTTTGTTTACACGCTTGCTGCAAGTTCCGGGGTACAGGAATGAATTTACAAATTACCTGCACGAATTGCAAAGTCTTTATTTCAATGCCCCCCAGGTATCACAACGCGCATTGAATTTCCAAAATTTAATTGCAACCGCTGCAATTGAAGATCCATTTCGTGAACTTGATTTTGGATTTACAAGTGATGACTTTTTAAATGCCATAGATGAAGCATGGGGAAATCATGTTGACTATGGTATTGCTGAATATGTTGATACTCGCTGGAATACCGCGGTGGTTCAATTGGATGACGTTCAGCCCTATGTGAGTATACACAACGTGAGGGGCCAACTTCAAAATGACAGTCTGCTGGTTACTTATCTGGCGAATACATTGCCTTCAGAGCATACCGTGGTTTACAGAAACATTTTAACGAATGTGTGGAACACCTTGCCTACTTCGATAGAAATAGGCCCCGGACCATTGAATGAGAAAAAATACTTTTCTTCCATATTACTTCCAACAGACAGCGTGAATATTGTTGTTGGTGTTATACCCAATGCTTGGCTCAATAGCATTGATGACCATGATTGCAATTTTCGTTATGTTTTTGGTCAGTTGAGTTCAACACCTATTGTGATTAATGAAATTGCTCCTGCAGGAACATTAAACGCAACCGATGCAGATGGCAATTCAGATTGGATTGAATTATACAACGCCGGAACTACAGCCGTTAACTTGAAATCGAAATTCATTAGTGATGACATTTCAAATCCAAACAAATGGCGACTGCCCGATGTGACCCTTGACCCCGGAGATTATTATTTGCTGTGGGCCGATGATCAGTATGAACAAGGCGTAAACCACTTGGGATTTAAGTTGAACAATACCACTGAAGAAGTTTCATTAGCTGAATTTCAGAGTTATGCCATTCGATACATAGATTCAACACATTATGAAAACATTGTGTTTAATGAGACTTGGGGAAGGTATTCAGATGGTGAATTGCCTTGGATTGAATTTTCGAACACCACACCCAACGCCTCAAATTTGTATATTTCTGTGGAAGATTTAGAGACTGAAGAAGTACGCGCCTATCCGAATCCAACTCAAAACAGACTTCATTTTTCAGAGAAACTTTCGGGCCGTGTATGTGATATGAATGGCAGCGAAATTCAAAAATTTCAAAATGAATTTAGCCTTGATTTAGAGCACTTGTCATCTGGGATTTACCTCATAAGAACTGAAAAATATCAGTTCAAAGTCGTGAAATTCTGATTCAACTGCGATTGGGCTGTTGTATCTTGCGCTCATGTATTATAGCGATTATCTACAACTCAACAGCATTCTGAATGCACAAGATTTAGAAAGTGATAAACAAGGCAAGCATGCCCATGATGAAATGTTGTTTATCATCATTCACCAGAGTTATGAATTGTGGTTCAAACAAATTCTATTTGAAACCAAGTCTGTTTACGACATCTTAGCCAAAGAAGAAATCAATGACAATAGTCCTGAACTTCAAGTTGCCGTTAACCGATTACACCGTGTAACAGAGATTTTACGGGTGCTGGTAGATAAAGTGACCATACTTGAGACCATGTCGGCTCAAGATTTTCTTGATTTCAGAGATTTATTAAGACCTGCTTCTGGATTCCAAAGCATGCAATTCAAAGTTCTGGAAACCTTATTGGGTTTGAAAATTGAGGAGCGTCATGGCCAAGAATATTTTACAAGTCAATTGCGTTCCGAAGATGCCAAGAGCATTTACACGCTAGCCAAAGAAACAACACTGCTTCAATTGGTGAATAACTGGCTTGAGCGCATGCCGTATTTCTCTGAATCATTTTGGCATGAAGAAAATCATTTTTTCGAGCAGTATCGAGCAGCCTATGCTCAGAGTTTAGGTGAAGGAGAAAAGCAAAACATGCAGGCTTTTGATGAGCTCTTTATGGGAGAAAACTTGGAAGGAAGAAAACTGAGCTTAAAAGCCAGACGTGCCGCTCTTTTCATTATGCTCTATAGAGATTATCCCATTCTTCAAAATCCATATCGCATCATGAATTTGCTGTTGGACATTGATGAATTATTGGCCACCTGGAGATGGAGACACATGAACATGGTTCACAGAATGATTGGCAATAGATCAGGCACTGGCGGAAGCACAGGAAAAGGATATTTAAGAGAGGCTGCAATGAAGCATTACATCTTTCAGGAATTTGCTGAGCTAACATCTTTTTTGGTTGAGCGCAGCAAGTTTCCTCAGCTACCTCCTACCCTTGAGGCCAAGTTGGGATTCACACGTTAGATTCGTTCTAGAACAAGCATGCACCAATTGTCTCTCACCTTTCTTGAAACCTCTTTGAATTGAGAAAAGGCTTGAAGTAAATGTGGGACGTCTGTTTCGTAAAACCCGCTGAGCAGTAGCTTCGATTTTGGCTTGCAAACTTGTGTGTACGTTTGGCTTTGATTCACCAAGATGTTTCGATTGATGTTCGCCAAAAACACATCTGATTCGATGTTGTTTAGGTGTTCAACCTCGCCAAGTTTTACTTGAATTTTCGAACATCTGTTGCGTTCAACATTTTCAATGGCGTTTTCAAAAGCCCACTCATCAATATCGATCGCCAAAACGTTTTTCGCTCCTAATTTTTCTGCCACTATTGCAAGAACAGCTGTTCCGCTTCCCATATCCACTACCACCTTATCTTTCAAATCAATATCAAAACAAGCCTCAGTCATTAAAAACGTAGTTGCATGGTGTCCAGTTCCGAAGCTCATTTTGGGTTCAATGATTACATTCAGGACATTCAACTTTTCTTCATGAAAAGGTGCCCGAATGTAACATTTATCTCCCACTGATATAGGTTCAAATTGAGACTCCCATGCGGCGTTCCAATTGATATTGGCTAATTCTTCTGTGGTAAATGAAAACGAAATTTGAGGTATATTCAACTCACGCAATTGCTGTTCCAATGAACTCGACCAATGCTGATTATCAATGTAAGCCTTAAGCCCGTCTTCGGTTTCTTCGAAACTATCAAACGCAAAATCTGCCAGGATTGCCGTGAGCACATCATTTCCAGGTATAATGGGATTCACTACAAAATGAACTACGGTATATCCCATCTTAAGACTCGTATATGAATTTAAAATCTTCGACTTTCAAAGAAGCGCCTCCTATGAGACCGCCATCTACATCTGGACAAGCCAACAACTCCTTTGCATTCGACGCATTCATACTTCCACCATATAAAATTTTTATTTGTGACGCACAAGACTGACCGAATGAGCGTTCAATTTCATTTCGAATGAACGAGTGCATCTCTTGAGCTTGAGAGGTTGTTGCCGTGACACCCGTTCCTATTGCCCAAACAGGCTCATAGGCTATGATCACATTTTTCATTTGTTCCGAAGTTAAATGACCAAGCACCTCAATGATTTGCTTCTGAATTACGGCTTCATGCTTTTGCTCATTTCGCTCTTCTATTGTCTCTCCAATGCAATAGAGCGCAATAAGATTATTTTCTAAAAGTCGATCTACTTTTTCTTTCAATACAGAAGCGCTTTCAGCGTGGTATTGTCTTCTTTCGCTGTGCCCTACTAAACTGCCCATGATGTGAAGAGACGCTAACATGGAAGCACTTACTTCTCCTGTATAAGCACCTTTTACATGTGCACTAACATCTTGAGCGAAAATAAAAGGATCTACAGCATTTGAGAATGCTGAAAGATAACAGGTTGGAACACACAAGGCAATGGCCTTATCATTATTCTCTATGGCTTGAACATCTCTGAAGAGCTCTTTGGCTTCAGTGAAGTTTAAATTCATCTTCCAGTTTCCTGCAATGAGTTTTGTTCTCATGGTTTTGTGTTTGTAAACGAAAGTACATCGTAAGCAAAAAAAAAGCAGACCGAAGTCTGCTCTTTTTCAACTAAACCCTATTTATTTCTTTATTACACGAATACTTACTGAAGAAACAGCATTGTTCATGTTTAGGAAGTAGATACCTGATTCCAATTCAGCAATGTTGATCTGAAGGAAGTTGTTTCCTGCTGAAACGTTGTTTTGAGAAGACATAACTTTCTTTCCAGTTAAATCATACAAATCAATTTGAATTAGGTCTGACATTTCTTGTCCGAATTCAATATTCAAGATTTCAGAAGTTGGATTTGGGAATACATTTAAATCTGCGAAAGCGATATTTTCAGAAACAGATACACTTGTCAAGTTCATTGTGAAGGTGTCTGTACAATTGCCATTCGTAGCTGTTAAAGTAACTAAATAATCTCCACCTGCTGCATACGTATAATTGGGATTCGAAGAGGTTGACGTATTTCCGTCACCGAAATTCCAAACATAAGAATTCGCGTTCGAGGAGTTGTTCAAGAATTGAATGGTTAAACTGCCATTGGTTTGAACAAATGAAGCATCTGCTGTAGGAGAAGCATTTACGCTTACCAAAACGGGCTGAGAAGCGCCTACACCGTTACATGCGTCTGCATTGGTAACGGTAACCGTATACAATCCTTCTTGAGAAGCATTAATAGTTTGTGTTGTTTCTGGCAATACATTTCCATTGAAACTCCACACATACGAATCGGCTGTTGAAGCTGATAGTTCTACAGTTGATCCTTCGCAAATAGTTGCACTTCCGTTCACAGATACTGTTGGAATTGGAGAGTCGCTCACGTTCACACTAATTGTATTTGAAGTAGCTGAACAACCATTTGCATCTGTGTATTCAACTGAGTAATCGCCAGAAGCAGATACAACAATTGAAGATGTTGTTTCATTGTTATTCCAAACATTACCCATCATTTCTGAAGAAGAAAGGGTAATGCTTCCACCTGTGCAAAAAGAGGTTGATCCATCGGCAGAAATGCTCACTGTAGGCAAGGCATTTACCGTTACGTTCACTACGTTTGAATTGGCAACACATCCGTCTGCAGTTCTTGCACTTACGCTGTAGTTTCCAGTTGCTGCTACAATCTGAGATTCTCCTGACTCATTATTGTTAGACCATGTAAAAGTAGCAGTAGTAGTTGAAACAGCTGACAATTCAATAGATTCACCTGCACAAAGATTCGTAGAGCCATTTGCATTCACTGTTGCAGTGAAGTTGTTGTTTATGGCTTGAGAGTAATCTGCATTTTGTGGATCCCATTCGGCCCAACAAGAAGTCCAATCATCTGTACCGATGGCTCCTCTGAAATTGACTGGGGTAAAAAATGCATCTTGAAGATAAGCGTCTGTAAAATCAGCTCCTGAATTCAAAATAGATCCTGTAGATAAAGAAAAATCTGGATTGTTCAAATTAACAGAGTTGAAACCCAATTCTGTAGTTGAATTGATTAAACTGTTGTTATTTGCATTGAAGAAATTGGTAATGTTGAATCCTCCGTTGATGTTATTTGGATTAGCAGAGGTTAAACACGCCAATGAATCGTTCATTTGGGCAATTACAGAATTCTTGAATTTCAACGCGCCGTTAGCAGCATTGGTTTGTGTTGAAGTACTCTCAATTAACAAACCTACAGGATAACCTGCAAACACGCTGTTGAATGCAGATGTTTCAGTTCTTCTGCGCAAATGCAGGGCTCTTTTGTAGTTTGAGTTTATGGTTGCATTGAATGCGTATGGACCAGAAATAGTTACGTTTGAAAATTTTGCTCTTGTATTTGGTGTAGCCGTAGAACCTGCCGCGTCGTTATCCGATTCGAAACCGTTTGATCCGCTTTGGTCAGCGATTTGAGGATCACGAATAGCGAGTGCAAATTGAACATTTCCCTGGTATCCGAAATCGGTATCAAAATCATCATCCCAGTTTCTGTATGCAATGATATTCTTCACATTGACATGACCACCAAACCATTCGAATGCATCATCACCACAATACGAAACTTGAACGTGGTCAATGGTAGTTCCGTTACCTACAGCGCACATGGTTAAACCGTTAATTTCTGAATTCGGTTGAAATGGAATTCCACCAAATTCAATACGCACATAGCGAATGACACCTGAATTGTCATTCGGTTCTGGATTTGCGCCACCACCATAGATAGAACCTACACCACCTTCAACAACGGCCTCGCCTGCGACTGTACCGTTACCGCCATTCGCCGGAGAGTTCACTGCACCGCGACCACATAAAATAAGTCCGCCCCAGTCTCCATAACTTCTTTGACCTGGCGCTTTTTGAGAGGTCATTACAATAGGCTGTTCTGGAGTACCTTCAGCATGTAAATACGCATCTCTTTCAATGATTAAAGATCCCTTGGTTACCAAGTCTCCTTTAATGATTGTTCCTGGTTCAATAACCAACGTGTCGTTGGCTGTAACCTTCACGAATCCGGATAGAATGTAAATGTTGTCATTGGTCCAAGTGGTTGTTCCATTGACATCAATGTTCCCACTAACCACAATTTGCGCAAAGCTTCCAATTGAAGCACTCATGAGCGCGAGAGCGAGTAATACTTTTTTCATAGTTTAAATGTTTGCTGCAAAACTCCGTGTTCGATGTAAAGTCAATTGTGTTTTCTGCTTAAGTATTCTTTACCAGATCTCGAACTGTAGTTTAAGTTTCTTAATTCAATGTTATTTCCTTGTGGGTTTAATGTTTTCTCTGAATTTGTAACCAACAGTGAAACTCCAATAATTTCCGCGGTTAAAAGACTGCAATCGCTGATCATTAGATCTTGACAACACTCCATCTGCATTCGCATCTTGTAAATTCACAAAGTCTTGTTTTAACAGGTCTTGAACACCCAAACGAAGGGAAAATCCATTTTTAAAATTCTTCGTAATACTAATGTCGATCATATCTCGAGATGTCTCATACACCTCAGGAATATTGGGTATACCTACAATGATTACTCGAGGTCCAATTCTATTGTAGAGAACCACAATTTGAATTCCTAGTGAATCGTTATCGTAATATAATCCACCGTTAACAATGTAAGGAGACTGACCTACCATTGGACGATTGGGATTTAATCCGCTAGCCAATCCTTCTTCTGAAACCTGTATATCTGACTTAATTAAAGAAAGGTTCGCCAATACAGTAAGCTTATTTAAGATTGGATTTTTGGACATTTCAGCAAATGACTTGCGCACATCGAATTCCACACCGTAAGAGACCGCTCCCAATGCGTTTCCGGGGGCAAAGCTTCGAGTACCTCCAGATCCCACGCCAGGAACGAAATATGGTTCAATGGGATTATTGAATTCTTTGTAGAATAAAGCCGCGCTCACATATTCAGAACTTGAAGGGTAATGTTCAAATCTTAAATCCATGTTTGAATTCGTTGCGAAAGTCAAATTCGGATTACCCGTATTGATAAAATTATTTTCAAAATCATAGAAAGAGAAAGGTGCCAATTCTCTGAACTCTGGCCTATTCACCGTTTTTCCATAAACAGCGCGAAGTATTGATTTTTTATTGAGTTGATAAGAAACATTGAAAGATGGAAGAAAAACCAGTGAATCAAGACTTGCTTCAATTGGCGTATTGGTCACGTCGGCACTTGTTAAGACTTGTCTGTTTTGTTCGAATCTTAATCCACCGGTGATTTCAAATTTTTTCCATGGCAAATTAATCATGGCATAACCCGCGTAAAGATTTGAAGAGGCGTGGTATTTATCTGCACCTCGGGTATCCTCATCTAGCTTAAATCCGGTACTATCCTGCATGTTTTCAGGTGCCAATATTTCTCCGATTCCAAGCGTGTCTTTGCTCCAATCAAAATCAAAAGCATCTACCACATATCCTAAATTTCTGGCGCTAAAATCACGGTCCTTATCTTCAATGTAAGCTCCAACTTTCAATGTTGCGAACACCGGCTTTTCCTTGTCTTCATTGGTTTGAAACAATCTATGCTCATAGTTAGCTGAATACGTTCTAACATCTTCTTTCAACGCCATGAAAAGTCTACCTGAGAAAAACGGCTGGGCTACTGTTGTGAAATACGCATGATAATTTGGATCTGAATTATCCAATGGTGTGGTGTAACGCATGCGTTTCCAATCCGGGTCATTTCTGCGGGTTTGCGCATATCCCAAAGCCCATGTGAATTTACCTTTTTCTTTAAACAGCTCGTGTGCTCCGGTAAGTTGTGTGGTGTATAGTCTTCTCTCTGTGTATCTGAACGAATACTCCTTTCTATAATTTCCTTCTTCCATTGCTCTACCCGTTCTGAATGTGTTGCTTTGTTGTCCGTTCTGATTCAAAAAATTCTTGAATTCCAATGTTGAATTTTTGGTTCGAAGTCCCCAATTGTGCAGAATACCAACATTTGCTGCTTTCTGGTAAATGGCATCATTGAAAGCGAATACGGTGTCGCTCGATTGTGTAACCTCATCGAAAACATTGTAGTCCAACCTTTTTGACTCCAACATTTGAGCTGTTCTTGAGTAAGTAATTGCCGTAAAATTTCCAAATTGAACACCTTCTTTTTCGAATCGTTTTCCGAAAGACACATTGGCTCTTCTGTCGGGAAGCGCAGATTCTTCAGTAACTCCCCATGTATTCGGAAGCTGTTGACTCAAGATGTACCGATCTGCGTTGGAAGTTACATTACGCACATTGGTTGGAAAATCCGCCGGTAAATCGCGTGATCCGTTATCAAAGCCGAGTGCTTCCAAACTAGTGTTGCCATTTGAAAGAAAGGTTTTACCTGTTGTATTTGATCTATAATTGGTACTTAATGAAACATCTAAAGATGTTGAATAATCTGGGAAATTTTTGGTAAATACATTAATAGCCCCGCCAGCAAATTCACCTGGTAAATCGGGCGAGGGTGATTTGAAAACCAAAAAGCGGTCAATGGCCTGACTTGGAATTAAATCGAAAGAGAACGATTTAACATCGGGCTCAAGACTTGGAACCAAAATGCCATTCATCATAACGGCATTGTATCTTTCAGTCAAGCCTCTAACCATTACAAAACGGTTATCTATAACTGTAACACCAGGAATTCTTCGTGCAACTTCACTTGCATTCCGATCTTGAGACTTCTGAATTTGTACCGCACCTACTCCACTTACAACACCTTTGGCTTCACGAATCTCCATAATTACAGAAGCTTCCGAATTGGTCTGACGTACATCTTTAATTTCGATAACATTTCCTTCAAAAGCATCAGTCTTCATAACAACATCAAGCTTTACCGCTTCGGATCCAACAACCACTCCTGTAATTTTTTGAGTAGCATAAGACAGGGCTTTAATTTCAACGCTGTAAGTACCGCTTGACAATCCCGTAATGGCATACGCACCAAACACATCAGATGCGGCCCCTTTCGATGTTCCTTCGACCATAATAATGGCACCCACAACCGTTTCACCTTGTTGATTCACAATCTTACCTTGAATAGATTGTGCTTGAGATGCACCTGCAGCTAGCAGAAACATACTTAGAATAATAAAAAATCTCATGTTTGAAGTTTGGTGCGAAGCAACACCCTTAACATGACCTTCTTATAAAATTGAAGTTACGGATTGGTTAATTGAAATTCACTATATGTTAAGCCAATGTTTCCAATCGGAAGAACAACTCCAAAGACAATCGTTTGAAGTCAACCAATGCATCATTGCACAACCAATAATTCGAACGAGCACCAAAAATTCTTCCATCTATAACACCGGCTCTTTTCAACTCTCGTAGATGCTGTATGACCGTAGTTGGCGACATGCCTTCTACATGAACAATCTTACCGTCTATGGTACCGCCTGCCTTAATCATTTCAAGTAAAATGGTGATTCGCGCGGGATGACCAAGAACACGAGCATAATGAGCAAAATCATGCTCTAGGCCTTTTTTAGGCAAACCTGTTTTTTGCTCGTTTAACATGCTAGCAAAGAAAACCTTACTGTTTCACGTCAAAGTTTCATTTGCGTTAAGTTTTGATGAATGAAATGTAATCCTCTTAACACCTTAGTAACATTTATAAAACCGGGTTGATTTGAAGAATAAAACAAATTCGGAAGTAAATTCGCAGCAATTGAATTCATATGATAGAAGCTGCACCTTATTCGCCGAAAAACAAAATACGTATAGTAACAGCCGCAAGCCTTTTTGATGGTCATGATGCTGCCATTAATATTATGCGTCGTATTATTCAAAGTACAGGGTGTGAAGTCATTCACTTGGGACATGACCGAAGTGTTGAAGAGGTAGTGAACTGCGCCATTCAAGAAGACGCGCAAGCAATTGCCATGACCAGTTATCAGGGAGGTCATACGGAATATTTCAAATACATGTATGACCTTTTGCAAGAGAAAGGATGTGGCCACATCAAAATTTTTGGTGGTGGTGGTGGTACCATATTACCCGAAGAAATTGCAGAACTACAAGCATACGGTATTACTAGAATTTATCATCCAGATGACGGAAGAGCCATGGGCTTGCAGGGAATGATCAATGATTTAATTGAAAAATGTGATTACCCAACAGGGAAAGAAATCAGTCACAGTTCTGAGGAACTTCGCACCAAGAACCCCGCTGTTCTTGCTCAAATAATATCGGCAGCAGAGAACTTCCCCTCCGAACATGCTTCACTGTTAGAAGACATTCAAGCTATGGCTAAAAATTCAACATCACCTGTCTTAGGAATAACAGGAACAGGTGGAGCTGGAAAAAGCAGTATGGTTGATGAGTTGGTGCGTCGTTTTTTATTGGATTTCCCTGAGAAAACAATTGGCGTAATATCTGTTGATCCTTCAAAAAGAAAAACGGGTGGAGCCTTACTGGGAGACCGTATTCGAATGAATGCAATTAAAAATGAACGCGTGTATATGCGCTCATTAGCGACAAGACAAAGCAATTTAGCACTGAGTAAACACGTAGCAGAAGCAGTTAATGTGTTGAAAGCCGCTGCCTTCGATCTAATCGTTCTTGAAACAAGTGGTATTGGTCAAAGTGATACTGAAATCATGGATCACAGTGATGTGGCATTGTACATCATGACACCAGAATTTGGGGCGGCTAGTCAGTTGGAAAAAATAGACATGCTTGATTTTGCCGATGTTGTTGCTATAAATAAGTTTGATAAACGCGGTGCATTAGATGCCATTCGCGATGTGCGAAAGCAGTATAAAAGAAATCATCAACTTTGGGATGCTGAGGACGAAACCCTTCCTGTTGTAGGAACCATTGCCTCACAATTCAATGACCCGGGAACCAATGAGCTGTACGCTAAAATTCTTGATCAGCTCAACAGCAAAACACAAGCAAAATTCGACTCTCATTTTGAGTTAACGAAAGGCATAAGCGAGAAAATTTATATTATTCCTCCACAGCGCACGCGCTACCTATCTGAAATTTCTGAAAACAATAGAGCCTATGACAAATGGGCCTTGGGACAATCTGAGATTGCTGAGAAATTGTACGGATTGAAATTGGCAATTGACACTTTTGATTCTTCTTCACAAGACGAAAATGTACAAATTGCTTTGCAGCAATTGCATGCTAGTTTTGACCGAATCAAAATGGATCTTGACCCACACAATTGGAATTTAATACAGCAGTGGGATGAAAAGAAAAAGTCTTTCAGTGGAGATACTTACTCTTTCAAAGTAAGAGATAAAGTTTTGGAAGTAAAAGCCAATTCAATCTCTCTTTCACAGCAGCGCATTCCGAAGGTTTCCATGCCTAAGTTTAAATCATGGGGAGAAATTGTTCGGTGGTCGCTACAAGAAAATGTACCAGGAGAGTTTCCGTATACTGCCGGTATTTACCCATTCAAGCGAGAGGGCGAAGACCCTACTCGTATGTTCGCAGGTGAGGGTGGTCCGGAACGCACCAATAGACGCTTTCATTATGTTAGCTTAGGAATGCCTGCGAAACGATTGTCAACAGCATTTGACAGTGTTACCTTGTATGGCAATGATCCCGGATATAGACCTGACATATATGGAAAGGTTGGGAACAGCGGGGTGAGTATCTGTTGTTTAGATGATGCGAAGAAGCTATATAGTGGATTTGATTTAGCTGATCCAAAAACATCTGTTTCCATGACCATCAATGGTCCGGCCCCCATGCTCCTCGCCTATTTCATGAATGCGGCTATTGATCAAGCATGTGAAAAACATATTCGTGCCAACGGATTAGAAAAAGATGTTGAACGTGTTCTGAAATTGAAATGGGAAGACCGAGGCCTTGCTCGACCTAAATATCAAGGTGATTTACCTGAAGGAAATGACGGACTTGGTCTTTTGTTACTTGGATGTACTGGAGATGAGGTTCTTGATTCAGAAACATACAACAAAATCAAAGCAGAGACCATTTCTGTGGTCAGAGGAACCGTTCAGGCCGATATCTTGAAAGAAGATCAGGCTCAAAACACATGTATTTTCTCTACCGAATTCGCATTGCGTTTAATGGGCGATGTTCAAGAGTATTTTATTGAAAATAAAGTTCGAAATTTTTATAGTGTATCTATTTCAGGTTATCACATTGCAGAGGCAGGCGCCAACCCCATTACGCAGTTGGCTTTTACGTTAGCTAATGGGTTTACATATGTTGAATATTATTTGAGTAGAGGAATGGACATCAACGAATTTGGTCCAAACCTCAGCTTTTTCTTCAGCAATGGAATAGACCCTGAATATGCGGTTATTGGTAGAGTTGCTCGAAGAATTTGGGCGAAGGCGTTAGCAAAAAAATACGGTGCAAACGCACGTGCTCAAATGCTCAAGTATCACATACAAACGTCTGGAAGAAGTTTACATGCTCAAGAAATTGACTTCAATGATATTCGTACAACCCTGCAGGCGTTGTATGCTATTTATGACAATTGCAATTCACTTCACACCAACGCATACGATGAAGCTATTACAACTCCAACAGAAGAGAGTGTTCGCCGAGCTATGGCCATTCAGTTGATTATTAATAGAGAGTTGGGATTAGCGAAAAATGAAAATCCTTTGCAAGGATCATTCATTATTGAAGAATTAACTGATTTGGTGGAAGAAGCTGTACTTAGCGAATTTGACCGCATCACCGAGCGCGGTGGTGTTCTCGGCGCCATGGAAACCATGTATCAAAGAGGTAAGATTCAAGAAGAAAGTTTGTATTATGAAACGCTCAAGCATACTGGGGAATATCCGATCATTGGAGTGAATACGTTTTTATCTTCGAAAGGGTCTCCAACCATTATTCCAGCTGAAGTAATCCGAGCAACAACCGAGGAAAAAGAATCGCAAATTCAAACCGTTCTTGAATTACAAAAGTGCTATAGCCAAGAGGCACAGAACCAACTTAAGCATTTACAAAAGGTAGCTGTTGAACATGGTAATTTATTTGACTCATTAATGACAGCGGCGAAGTATTTGTCACTCGGGCAAATTACAAACACCTTATTCAATGTAGGTGGACAATACAGAAGGAACATGTAAATACATGTGGAAATAAAAAAGGCCCTTCAAAATGAAGGGCCTTTTATTTATGTCTAAACTCTACTATTTTTCTGTAGGAGCATATTGCACTTGCTTCACATTAACCTTAATTAATTCAAGTTGCTTTGCAACATCTTCTTTCATGTCTGTTTGCGCTCTTCCCTTCAACACGCTTGCAAGAAATTGTTCAACTTCAGCATACATGGCTTTCTTATTCAATGGCTTCGCAAATCCATGACCTTCATCTTTTGCTAGCAAATATGCCACTTGCTTTCCTTTGTCTCGAAGTGCCACAACAATTTGATCGGCCTCAGCCTGTTTCACTCGTGGATCATTAGCACCTTGAATGATGAGTAATGGTTTTACAATTTTATCTGCTGAAAAAAGTGGACTTGCTTCGCGAATGCGATTCTTACCCGCTTCTGTATTGGGATCACCGACCATACCGTATAGGAAAGCTCTTCCACTTTCCCAATATGCCGGAACTGATTCTAATAGTGTGAAAATGTTTGATGGGCCAACGATATCAACTCCACAAGCATACAAATCTGGAGTGAAGGCCAAACCTGCCAATGTTGCATAGCCACCATAGCTTCCACCCATAATTGCCACTCTGTTTTTATCAGCGATACCCTTCTCTACTAAATATTTTACACCCCAAGTAATATCATCTTGCATCAGTAGACCCCATTGGCCATCACCTGCATTCAAAAACTTTTTTCCATATCCACCACTTGCGCGGAAGTTTGGCTGAAGAACGGCATACCCTCTATTTGCTAAAAACTGCGCTTCAGGATCATATCCCCAAGAATCTCTTGGACCTTTTGGACCACCGTGAATGAGCATGACTACGGGTAGATTCTTTGGATCTATTCCAACGGGTAAGGTTAAATATGCGGGAATTTCTAATCCGTCAGAACTTTTGTATGTAATGGGCTGCATGGGGGCCAAATATTGCTCAACGGCCTTTAGTGCGGGTCTGCTTGTGTATTGAAACGTTAACTTCTTCGTTGAAGCATCATACAAATGAAGTTCAGAAGCAAATCGATCTCCAGAAGTTGCAATAAGCATCTTCGATTTGTCACGCGTAGTACTTTGAACTGATACTTCTTTACCTGGAAATTGCGATTCTAAATACGCGTAGAGGTTTTTGTAATAATCATCTCTCCAGTAGTTGACGGTTTTGTCTACCGTGTATGAGGTTCCCACAAATTTGTGTGATTCAGAATCGAAGATAGCTCCGCCAAAATCAACTTTATTCATTGGATCTCTTTCTACCTCAGTCAACTTTGAAGTTTCCCAATCCATCATGAAAAGAACAGACTTATCCAATTCACCTTTGTTAGAGACGAAGTAACAATTTTTGTTGTCTTCGGTCCATCCGGTAATGTAAGCCGATTCTTGAACGTTGAAATCATAGATGGGTGTTAGCTTATTGCCTTCACCTACTTTATACAGAATGGTGTTTCCTTTTTCGTCTGTTTTACTCATGGCTCGCATGGTTTCATTCCAGTCGAAATCGAATCCTGTAATTCGCTCGGTGTTCTTGTACAACAACTTCGTTTTTCCTGTTGATATTGAAAGTTCGTAGAGATCGTGCCACGCCGGATCGCGGTCATTTAGACCAACGTACATGATATCAGGATTCTTTTTACTTACCAAGAAAATTTGAGCCGCAACATTTTTCATTGGAGTCAGATTTCTCGATACCGGAAGTGGACCGCCTGCAGATTTAGCATTGGGATCAACGGCAAAAACATTCATGTTTTCATCGCCGTCATTGTCCTTTACATACAGAATGTATTTGCTATCGTAGGTCCAAAAATAACCATACAAAGGCCTTTTACTGTCGGTAATAGGACGTGCCTTTTCAAATGGCTCATCGAATCCTTTAATGAAGATGTTCATGATACCCTGATGTTCCTTCATGAAGGTAATGTATTTGCCATCAGGGCTAATTTGACCTCCAGCAATTTCAGGATTACCGAAGAAAAGATCACGGTCTAACAGTGGAACCGTTTGTGCGTTTGACATAAGAGAGGAGCTTACCATAAGCGCAAAAAAGAGTAACTTTTTCATTTTTAATTTTTAGAAGTTCAAATGTAACTCACATGGAACAATGGGGTGTCGAAAATATTGCTTAAAAGTAAAAGGACGCTCTTGGCGTCCTTTAATATGAATTGATTCTAGCTTATTTCGTAAAACGATCAATCACCTGAGGTGTTACACCAGTTGATGAGAAACCTCCATCATGGAAAAGATTCTGCATGGTTACCATTCGCGTCAAATCACTGAATAAGGCAATACAATAATCTGCACAAGCCAATGCGTCTGCGTTGCCTAGAGGAGACATTTCGTCGGCAAAACTGATAAATCCATCAAACCCCTTTACACCTGAACCTGCTGTAGTAACAGTTGGCGACTGTGAAATGGTGTTGATACGAACCTTTTTGGCGGCTCCATAATGGTACCCGAAACTTCTAGCAATGCTTTCAAGTAAGGCTTTAGCGTCTGCCATATCTGAATAGTCAGGGAATGTTCTTTGTGCCGCAATATAGCTTAAGGCAACAACACTTCCCCACTCGTTAAGAGCATCCTTCTTATAGGCCATGGCCAACATCTTATGCAGAGATACCGCACTTACATCCATGGATTGTTTATACCATTCATAATTTAAATCTGTATAGTGCTTACCCTTTCTAACATTGGGAGACATGCCAATGCTGTGAAGCACAAAATCTACTTTTCCACCAAAATGCTCTACTGATTTATCAAAGAGATTTTCTAAATCGGCTTCATTGGTTGCATCTGCTGGAATAATTGGAGCATTAATTTTCTCTGCTAGCCCATTAATTTCGCCCATTCTCATTGCAATTGGGGCGTTTGTTAATACAATCTCTGCACCTTCTTCTGCGGCTCTCTCAGCTACCTTCCATGCAATACTCATGTTGTTCAAAGCACCACTAATGATACCTTTTTTACCTTTTAAAATTTGAGACATCTGATTTGGTTTAGGAGTCAAAAATACATCTTTTATTGATTCTTCAGTTTGAATATCCGATGGCTTTCCACAGCCTATTGTTCATTCTCATTGCGATATTAATTTTCAACATTTCGCTTGCACAAGAAAAAATCGGTTTTATTCGTTTTAAGTATGTCAAGCTTGCCATTTAAAATTGAACTTAATTAAATTCTAATTTGCGCGATTCATTTACCAACTATGATTGTACACGTAATTGCAGACCAAACAAATAAAGACAGTTCCTTTTCAAAGGTTCTCATTGATTTTTTAAATAAGCAACAAGGACCGGTCATGTATGAAAAGCATTTTTCAGATGATCCATTAGAATATTTTTCTGTTCCTAAATATGATACTGAAAAACGGAGTTCTATCATTACCAAATCGCAGGTTTCAGTTAATCCGCGCAGTGCCATTGTTGTGGCAAAACAATTTATTGAAAAGAACTCTTTAAATCATCAAGATGTAATAATTGTTTTAACCGCAGCCGATATTCCCGGTAAAGGATGGTCAGGAACGCTGAGTGATGATGCTTCTATTTATTTCATAAACATAAATAAATGGGATAGCGTTTTTGAATCTTATGCTTCTCAAAACCAAAGGAAATTGAATACCGATATTCTTGACAATACCAATATTGATCATGCACTAAGTAGCAGCTTTCTTCCAGTTGGTTTTGAACTTTTGAATTTTGCTTTTATGCAGTTTATTCCAAGCATGTACTTCACTCATGAACTTCACCCGAATTATTGTCTCTTTCATTATGCGACCAAAAAAAGTGATTACATTGACCGGTTTCGGTCTGCCGATGTTTGTCCCTATTGCACCAATGAGTTGGAGTCTCATGTAAATTCTTTGATGCTTGATCAACTGCACCGCAGGCTAGATGAGTTGAGGAAAATTTGGAAAATGATGAATAATAGCTACGCGAAGCAAAATCCGTTCACCTTATTTATGGATAATCAATCGTATCAGTTCTTCATTCCTGAGCTCAACATTGAATTACCTTTTACGCCCGTAGAAAAAACCGTTTATTCTTTTTTCTTTGACCATCCCAACGGTATAAAATTTCAAGATTTCCCTCAGTATTTGGAAGAGCTGACTGAACGCTATTTAAAATGCACAAGAAGAACTGACTTTTCTGAGTGCACGCAACGTATGAAGCACCTCGTTCTCAATACCAATGACAGCCTTAGTCAAGCCGTTTCCAAATTAAATCGAAAAATTAGACAAACCATTGGAGAACGACATGCACAAAACTTTTTAATATCTGGGCAATCTGGCGAAATTCGGAAAATCAATTATGTTTACGACATTACAGATCGAAATTCAATTGATCTAATTGAATAGGTTTTAATAAAAAGCCTTTCACTTGAGTGTATGTCTTGGCACGTTGTTCGTCTTCGGGATCATTTGAGCTACTTACCACATAGATTGAACTTGAAATATGTTCTTCCTCTTTGTTCAATTCGTCTAAAAAATCCCAGGCATCCCATATGGGCATATTGATATCAAGCAAAATAATTTGCGGAAATTCTGTTGTTCCAATCAATTGGCTGAGGCCTTGGAACGCTTCCTTCCCATTCGAAAAAATCGATATTTGATCAAATTTACCTATTGATTCTATCAATAGCCGCGTAGTATACACGCAAATTGGATCATCGTCAATAATACATATATGCTTACTCTGAGCCATTTTTAAAACTTGCCGTAAATGTACTTCCAATTCCTTCTATACTCTCCACCTCTATCTTTCCCCCTATTGCTTCAATTTGATTTTTAATCATAAACAATCCAATACCTCTTGAATCTTTGTGCTCATGAAACGTCTTGTACATACCAAACATCTTTCTGCCATGCTTCTCCAAATCAATACCTAGACCATTGTCAATGAACGAAACATGAACATATTCGGTGCTTACTTCTGTCTTAATGTGAATTGTAGATTGCTGTTTGTTCGAGTCGGAATATTTAATAGCATTCGTTAAAAGATTCAGAAGTACACTATCAACGTATGCTTGAATTCCAAGAATAGCCTCATGTTCATCTATTGAATCTAACTCTATAAGCACATTGTTATTTGAGGCCAATGCCCGAACAGAATCTATTGTTTTAACCAATACACTTTTCAACTGTATTACCTCGAGTGTACCTTGTTTGTTAGTAATCATGAGTGCAACCTCAGACAAGTGATCTACCGTTTCAAGCAGATTACTTGACGACTTACTCAACATATTGATTACTTCATCTTGTATTGAATCACCGTATTTCGATGCAATAATTCCCGTCAAGACCTGAATATTCGCTGAATGTGATCGTAAATTATGTGAAACAATATGTGCAAAGTTTTTCAGTCTCAGGTTTTGGTTGTTGGTTAGGTTGAATAAAAGCTCCTGCTCCTCCTCATATTTTTTCTTTTCAGTAATATCATTTTCAATTGCGATGTACCCATAAACCTCGTTGTCAGCATTAAACAAGGGAACAATATTAAGAGCAAGCCAATATTCATTACCGAATTTCCCTCTATTCAACACTTCAACATTAACTAAAGCTTCATGTTTTTCCAATTTTTCACGAATGAAATCTGTAACAACCGGATTGGTTTTTTCAAATTGAAACATGCTTGGAGTTCTTCCAATTATTTCATTGCTGCTGTAGCCAGTTAATTTCAATACGCTATCATTCACCCACTGAATTTTCTTGTCTGCATCTGTAATTATTACGCAATTCGTTGTTGACTTCGCCACTAACGACAATTTTTCCAATTCTTCCGTACGAATACGAATTTCCTCTTCAAGTCCATCTGTAAGTTGTTTGTTTCTATTTCTGGCTTCAATTAACTTGGATTGTAATTCCAACACCGACTTTGAAAGATCACCTACTTCATCTTTAGATATTTTTATGTGTGAGTTAAGGTCATAATTTCCTTCACTCAATTGGTTGGTTAATACCTTCAATTGATAGATTGGCTTCGATAATCTCTTCGCAAATAAATAGAATGCTAACAAAGAAATAACCATGAATATTCCCAATGCAAGGTAAATGGGTTGTTGTTCTTTATTGATTAGCTCATCTAATTTCTCATTGGCATAACAGACCACAATGCGGCCAGATAATGTCTCTGTTTGAAAAGGTGCTTCACTGTAAAAATATTTAACAGTGTCTCGTTGTGTAAGCCTTTTTGAGTCAATATCAGCAGGAAATGATGCGAGAATATTCGCATCGCCAGAGAGAGAATCTTCAGCAATTACCGCTACAAATTCGAACTCTTGTTTTTCAGATGCAAAATCGATTGTCTTTTTTAATCCGAAAAAATCATCACTATTCAATGACAGTTCAACGCCAAGCGCAACTGTTTCAGCAAGCTCTCTAATTTCTGTTTGTTTCGAATTCTGATAAAATATTTTTTGTTGAGCCGGATAATAATAGCCTACAAAAAGAATGACCGAAACCATTGCCAATGAGAAAGGCAACCAAATACGAAATGATATGGTATGAAAAATTCTCAAGGCTGAACATTTAGTATCAGGTAAGATGGAATCTCTACCGGGGGAAGATTGACAACGGCAATTGCACCTTTGTTATATTTAACAAACTGCAGCGCATCTTGCGGGCTATCCACAAACACCGGAGGATTCGCTCTTCCCTGGAATACCAGTGACAACCAAAATTTTTGCATTCCTTGAACAGAGGTTCCTAAAATATTCTTTGAGAATTCAGAAGCAAAAGGCGATTTCGAACCGGGCAGAACAACCACTACTGATGCACCATTGTTCCATGAAGTCCATTCACCTTTAAAAACACTTTTCACTTCTCCTTTAGAAAAACTTTTTTTAGGCACATCATTTCCAATGAGCACATAGCCAGGACTCCATATCTGGCTCCATGCATTTGCCGTGAGGCAAAGCATTAAAAATAATGATATACAAAACTTTTTAGAATCCATACGCCAATTGAAATCTGAGGGTGAAATATGGATCGTACAAAACAGTATGATTGTCATGCGTATGAAGCATGCGATCGTATTCAGCTTGTAGTTTTAGTTGAAGGTGATAATTAAATTGGTAGCGGTAACCAACGCCAGCCTTCATTCTCCCCATGTGATACGTATGAAGATCATTATTCGCAACTTGAATGATATCTGCATAAACAAAAGGCGTGTGGACTTCTTTTACCGGTACTCCTATGTAGAGATATTGTGCAAAGTTGTTTGCTCTACCTAATGAGTCTGTTCGCGTAGAGTTGAATGTGGTTTCGTTTAAAATTTCAAACTTAGGTCCGAAATAAGCCAA
>Ga0315905_10000616_pt1 | contig 38546 bp, 51 predicted proteins | sample LakEriMetagenome_5_FD_203522 | JGI IMG/M metagenome (GOLD analysis project Ga0315905, IMG submission 203522) | Freshwater fungal communities from buoy surface, Lake Erie, Ohio, United States - Buoy 4 MA121 | ecosystem: Environmental > Aquatic > Freshwater > Lake | place: USA: Lake Erie, Ohio...
TTTTAGAGGAATTAACAGAAAGTTTAAAATCTGTTGAGGAATCTAAAATACAATACGAAGTTCAGAATAGAGAACTTATTCTTTGGAAGGAAGAAAGTGAAAAAATAAGTTTGGAATTACAACAAGAGATGTTGAAATCTGAGCAAGCAAGGGTTGATGCTGAAAATGCTAAAAATACCGCAGAAAATGATTTGGATGTTTTACAAAAAAGAACACAAACTCAATTGATTGAGAGGATTGTTAAAGTTTCATTGGGTGTAATATTGGCCGTTGGTTTTATTACTACAATTATGTATGGTATCGCATTATTTATGGAAAAAGATACTCAAATTATAGGTTCTACTTGGGCTAATATGTTTGGTATTTTATTAACAAACGCATTTAGTATTATAGGTACTATTATGGGTGTTAAGTATGCATCAAAAGAAACTTAATGGGTCTACATAAAATCAGACAATCTATCCACTAACACATCATTAAAATATCTTTCATCCACATCAGGATAATACCTATCGTCAAAATTCCATTTTGGTTTTTCAAAACCCCAACCATTAATTATTTCATCGAATATACATTCAGAATTGGTTTCGCCACAATTCTCTAACAATTCGAAAAGCGACTCATCACCAACGTTTTGGTCAACAAAAGATTGCAAATTAATCTCAATTTTGGCACCATTATCATTAAGTTCTAATACGGTTCCATACTCTTCTAACCTTGATTCCAAATGTTTTCTTAAAGCGTCAATATAAGCGTCAGCCTCTGCGTCACTTACTGCTGAAGATATTGCACTTCTGACATTATAATCATCATCCAATTCCTCAACCAATTCTTCAGTTGAGTAACTTTCGTATTCGCTTGGATTTTCCGCCAAGGAAATTAAATAACTTCTTATCTTTTCTTCGTTTTCTTTATTCAAATAATAATTTATTGAACTTCTCCAATCTGAATTATCATGTCCTTCCCAAATACTCCAAGCGTCGGTAAGTAACGTTTCAAAAAAATATGACTTAGATTCTCTTTTAACTCCTTGAGCATCAGTCCATTTTCTTCTTCCAATGACCCAATCTCCATCAACATATCTATCAATAACATTTGCAGGGATATCTAATACAAAACTCTGTAAACCCGGCATTTCAATAAGACCCATCTGTTTAAGTTTACTTCTTAAAGAATATGATTCAAAAAGTTCAGGTCTTTGTGTATAAAGTTCTTTAATGGTATCATCAGGTAAGTCAGTTATTTTAAAATCTAAATTAGATGCGTATTCTGAACCAAAACCTTGGATTAAATAATCTTCTTCTTCTCCCCCGCCACCTAAAACAAAAAATAAAGGTAAGATATATTGGTGAAATTCTTCTTGAGGTTTACTATTTTTTGGTCCCTTCAATTGATATAAAATACCATCATTACCAATTGATGCTGTTAGATGACTTTTATTTAATGTGAATTTCCCACCTGGTAATTTTTTATTTTCCCTTAACGAATATAAGTTATTATTAGAACCCGTCCTTCCGCAGTGACCCATTCTTTTACATTCTTCATCAGAAGTGTTGGTATTCAAATCGGCCCAATAAAAACCATATCCATCAGCATCTCTGAAATCTTTTATAATGGTATTTTCTTCTTTGTAATTAACATCACCTTGACCTAAATTTAATGAGTCATGCCATTCTTTGGACTCATCGTAGAGTTTTGTAAAAATCAAATCTTGGTATTGATTCAATCTACCATTCAATCCAACTCTCACCCAATCCATAATAGATTGTATCATTTGTTTATGATTTCCGGGAATGGATGGATTTTTATTTAGAGCCTCGATAACCGCCTTTTCTTTTAGAGTAGTGAACTCCTCTCTCGGCGAATTTTTCATAAAGTTAAAGATAAATTTTAAATATTTTTTAAAAATCATTACTGATAATCCACCACAAGTTCTGTCAAAAAATTCGGCATGTTCTTCTTTAAGTCCCAATTTATTTACCAAAACATCTTTTTTAGATGCTTCCGTGATTAAATTACGAACACCCATAATTTTCTGTATTTTAACAATTTTGGAATCTAATTTTTTCATAATTAAAATCTTAAAGGTTCTTTTTTGGCTTCATAAAAGTCAAAATCCCACTTTGAGCCGTATTTACGCCAACCCAAATTAAAATATGACTCGACTTTATCAATAACTTCTTTTCTTTTTTCCCATAGATATCCCCAATTATGTTCACCTTTTAGATTATTAAATGTTACGTTAATCTGAATAACTTCTATAGTTCTTTCTTCTTTAGGTAATTCTTTAGATGAGCCCAAATAAACATTTTTCTTTGTAAAACTTACGTCCATTACATCAGGAAATGACCTTAAAATAACTTGCTCTATAAGTGGAACTATTTTATTCATACCTAAACTCTAAATTTTGTATCGTATTTAGGTTTCGGTAACATATTTTGGTGTAAATCCCATTCTTTAATAGATTTTTTCTTGTCACCAATTAAAGAGTATAGTTTTGATAGTTTTTTTAACATTTCAGATGAAATTGATTTTAACTTCTTTTCCTCGAATTTGAAAAAGTCCATAGGATTTTTTTTGAATCTTTGCATTTCTTGACCGAATTTCTGATAAGCCTCTTCCTTGTCAGGATGTAATAAACCTGAAAACATCTCAAAAAAATCAGTTGTGATAAGTTCTTTATAACCAGATACAATGTTGTTAACGAGATTAATATATAATAATTCTAAGATTCTATTAACTTTTTCTTCATCAGTTTTATATAAGTCCACGTTATCAAATCTATTTAATATATCGTCAATATCGTCAATATAATTTAATAAATCTTTTTTAAGATTATCTAAGGAAAAGTTATTAATTTCTTGATACATTTTGTAAGTTTTGTTGGATAATAAAAAATCATAGAACATATCTTTTGATACGCCAGCCTTTTTCATTATCGAATTAACCTCAGCTGCTCTAACAACATTTTCTGTTGCGGATGCGAAATACAAATAATACAAAAATTTTCTTAATGGTGGAATATCAAATCTTGTTTGATGTGCACCAGAATATCTCGCTCTGCTTTTAATGGTTTCAAATGGTTTTTTGAAACCTTCATAAGCATGCATTAATTCGTGAGAAAATGAGGACTGTATTTCTAAATCCTCAATTTGAATCATATCCAAAACTTGTAAAAAACTTGTGTCTTTACTTTCAGGAATCGCAATACGAACTGAAAATTCTAAATCTTTTGATTTTTGGTTTATCAATACAAATTCAGGAAATTGTGGTTGCGCCATCATATGAATTCCCATACCAAGAGGTAATGGTTCATCCACTTCGTCTGTGGTAACAAAAATAAGGTTAAATTTAATGGACCTAAAATTAAAATCACCGATTTTAAATCTACCATTTAACTCATAATCATATTTTGTATTGGGGTCAACAATTGAATCGCCTTCTTCTTGGAGTTTTTGTTCAAAGAAATTGAAAACTCTTTTTGATACATTCTCTATGTTGGGTGGAACTCCTACCGCCTCAACTATGTTTTGTTTTGAAAATCGCATATTTTACCTTATTGAGATAAATATTACAAATTTTCCTTTTGTTCTGTATTGTATTCGTGTAAATTACCTATTTTTCGCAATCTCTCAATATCTTCGTCAGATACGATTGCCGTCTGCCCATCATCGGACATAACCATATAGGTGTTATCCTCTATTTTTTCTAAAATTGTAATTTTCATAACTTGGTAATATTAAAAAACCCCGATTTTTGGTCGGGGTTTTAGTTGATTACATCACCTCGACTACCTCTAAGTCAAAAAATAATTTCTTACCTGCCAAAGGATGGTTAGCATCCAAAACCGCAGTTGTTTCTTTAATTTCTTTAACTAATACATTGAACACACCTTGTGGACCATTAGCCTGTAACATCATACCTTCAAAAAGGTCTTCAGGTAACGCAGTTTTCTCAACCTCCTGATACATTTCCTCATTTACTTCGCCATATGCGTCAGTGGGTTCAATCTCAATAGTCTTGGCTTCTCCGACTGTCATATCAATTAAACCTTTTTCAAACCCAGGGATAAGTTGTCCTTGACCCAAAGTTACGGTTAGCGGTTGTCTACCTTCAACCATAGATGAATCAAATACTGAACCATCTTCAAATTTACCTGTGTAATTTACCTTTACGGTATCCCCGTTTTCTATTTTTTTCATATTTCTAATTTTTAATAAACATAAAAATAAATTCTTTTATTATCAACACCAAGTACGATATATTTATTTAGTATGAATATAATAATCAAAGAAAATCAATTACAGAAATTAATTGAACAAGTTAAAGTAGACAAAGTTGAAATGCTTGCGGACCAAATTTGGAATGCTACGTCAGGCATAGGAACGGATGAAGAAAAAGTTTATGACGCTCTTAAACAAATTACAAATTTACAATTTTTTGTTAAAGTCAATACTAAATTGATTTCTAAATATAAGGAAAGTTTTTATGATATTTTTAATTCAGCAATGGAATTTACCGATTCGGAAAAAAATGAGATTGTTAAAATATTAAACGCAAACAGAATACCACATAAGGTAAATGAAGATGGTGATGTTCAATATGTTAAAACAAAATCACAAAGTAATTTAAAAGATAATTCTCAATTAAAAAATGTCTCTGAATTAACTACATCAGAAAATCTTATAAAATTCTTGAAATGTGAGGAAGGAAAAGTCGGTTCAAAATGTGAACCTGTTTTACAATCATATAAAGTACCAGGAGATGTTTGGACAATAGGATGGGGACATACAGGTGAATTTGCAAAACCAAAACAAAAAATTAATCTTTCACAAGCGGAAAAAATATTGAGGAGAGATGCAGAAGAGGCATCAGACTGTGTTAAAAGAATTTTTTCAGATTGGAAAAGTAAAAATATTGAAAGGCGTATCACTCAGAGTATGTATGATAGTCTTACTTCATTAGCGTTTAATGCTGGTTGCGGTTCTTTAAGGGGTACCGACGCAAATAATGACGTTATCGATTATGTAAAGAACGGAAAATTTACTGATGCTGCAGACAAAATACTAACATTCAAATCAGACAAACCGGGGTTTTCAGGGTTGAAAACTAGAAGAGAAAAAGAAAAACAAATGTTTTGTAAAGAAGGTGGTTGTAACTCATAACCATTCAGGTACATAACCTGTTTTCCAAGCCAAGATATCTTTTTTGGCGTTCCTGTAATAATTTCTGTAAGACTCAACAATATCATCCACTTTGTATTCGTCAGGCATTGCCTTAGGTTGAGATGTTAAACCGATATCGGGAATATTTGGTCTATTAACCAAACACCATTCTAAAATGGATTTACTCTTATGTATTTTACCATATCTATTTTGATATTCATTACATAATGCAAATCCCAAATCTGTTAACCATACATAATTAGAATATGACTCACGAGCCCATATAGAACAAGGATGATTTTTATGACTTAATTTATAAGGTGCATCACCTCCTGTTGACCAATGGACACCACATAAAAGTTGGGCGGTTTCCAATATCATCTTGACACAATGCTTATCACAGTGGTCTTTGGCGCACTTTTCTACGTCGGTATCTAATACGAAAATATTCATAGCACAAATCTAATCTTTCTAAAGTTAAGAAACAATAAAATCATATAAAAAATGAAATTATATCATAAATTTTGATATTTATAGGTATGAGAACTCTACTTACCCTAATTTTAGTATTTACTTTTTCGTTACTTGGTTTATCGCAAAATAGCGAAATAACGAATATTCAAATGCTATCAAGTAGTCAAACAACTTCATTGTGTGACTCAACGATAGGGCCAATATACCAAAGTGCTACACCAATACCTACTTACGGGTATTTGGAGTCAAACGGTTATTGCTATTTCTTACCACAACCTCAAATCAGTTTTACACTCTGTTTCCGATTTGTTGCAATATCAAGTGGCGTGTATTTAAACTCAGGATTTACAGCGTTGGGTTGTACAACAGTTACATTTAACTCGTTACAACTTTGTGATAGAACTGATAATGTTGTAGTTGGTCAAGGACAATTTTTTAGTAATCTTATAATCGGACACGAATATGTGTGGTGCGTTGTTGGTACCACTTCGGGATTATTTTGTCAAGGACTAACCACTATATGTCCTTATTGGAATGAATCTTCTTTATTACCAGTTGAACTGACGTTATTTACCGCGACCCCAACAGATAAAGGTATTCTTCTTCGTTGGACTACGATGAGTGAATCAAATTCGGATTATTTTATTTTGGAAAAATCAAAGGATTTACTTACTTTTGCTGAGGTTACGCGAATAAAGACATCGGTTTATAGTAACAATAGGATTGATTACGAATTTTTAGATAGAGCACCATATGACGGAGTTTCCTATTACAGACTAATCCAAGTTGATTTGAATGGTGATAGAAAAATCTACGACCCAATTGTTGCAAACATAACTTTTAAAAAACCGGTTAGAATTATGGATATATTGGGTAATACTGTTGATATGAATTACAACGGAATGAAGATTTTAATTTTTGACGATGGAAGTGCGGTAAAATATCGTTGATATATTTATATGTATGAGATTAATAATAACGGAAGCGGAAAAAGAGGACATACTATCAAAATACAAAGACAATACCGAAGATAGGTTACTTACCTACCTACGTAGAAATTTTCCAGTATCCACCGTAGACCAACCAAGATATAACCCTGAAACTGATGATTATAAAGATGTCAAAGTTCCATTCATATTAGTAGATGATAGAGTTAGGTATGTGGAATCAAATAAAAAATATTTGGTTAATAAAATTTTTACTACTTTAGAGGGCGAATTCACGGATGTTTCTAATGATGTTAAAAGAAGAACTATAAAGAAATATTTGGATATGATTAATTTAACCGACTTCTAAATGGAAAATCTAGATAAAATACAAAAACTATTGGATATAGTTGAAAAAAAATATCTTTCTAAGATGTTTGAGAAACCTATTGCTTTTGAGATAGGTCAAATTAAATTAGTTAAAGACAAGCACTTTATCATAGATATTATAATACCAACTTATTACCTTAATAATGAACCATACCAGTCAAAAATTAACGAATGGTGGGGTAAATTGTTAAAGGTTCAAGAGTTTTATCACCATATGGATGGGGAAGGGTCAGTCAATTTTCAACCCATAGAAAAGAAATAGTTTCATAATCAGACACTTGATTTTTTGTGTTTTTTTGTTTCAAACCATATCTCTATCTTTGGAGTATGAAAAAGGTAAGAAATAAAAAACAGATTGTTGAAGCCACTTACGAGTGGTGTGTTAATAAGTTTGGTAGCCCTTTAAAATCTGGAATCGTTCCTGACTTAGAGGTCAGCAAGAACTATAGGATTAAAGGGCTCCAAGGAGAATACTCTGAACGTCTTATTACTATCTACGCTCACAACTGTAAATCCATCTCAGGATTAATCAGAGTGGTTATTCATGAATACACTCACTTTCTACAAATGCCAAAAATGAATGATATGTCAAAATATGAGAAACTCTGCAAAAAATTCTCATATGAAACACACCCAATGGAAATTGAGGCTTACGAATCCGAACTTAAACACTTTCGTAACTGTTTGAAGTATTTACAAAGAAGAAACGTTATATAATATGAGTGACATTATTAGTTATAAAAGTAAATTTGAACCGAGCGTAACGGTATTTCTCCTATTTAAGGAAAATGAAATGTACGACGAAATAAAACCATTATTTGACATTTATGGGTACGGTTTTGCATCCGCATCCGACAACTTGGTGTTTATAGATGGTGAAGAAGTAACGTCAGGCGAACAAATAGATGAAGATGTTTTGAGGTTTATTGAGGCTCACGAAGTATCACACATACTATTGGGTCATACTAATGAAAGAAACGATGATGATGAGATGGATGCAGATTTGGGAGCATACGTTTTACTTAAAAAATATAATTTTCCGGAATCGATAGAAATATTGGAAGATAATTTTGAAAGTCGTCATGGGGTAAAATTCAAAAAATCACTCATACGGAGGGTGTCAGATAAAATTTTTTGAGGTTCTTGATAAATTTTTAATTTTACGATATATTTATTAATCTCCGACCTCCTCATAGGTTGCCAAAATAAATACAAAACCCAAGAATTTTTTTCTTGGGTTTTTTTATTTAAAAACTTTTCGTACATTTGTCATATGAAAAAAGACATCAAAAAACTAAACATACCCGAGGATTCAGTTTGGGATAGAAAGACATATAACCCTTATGTTTTACTTGACCGTTGGGTTTATAACAATTTCAGAACTACTACCGTAGGAAATTACGTATGTGGTTTATTTGATAATATTAACGCCTTCGTAAGAGGTGTCAAAAATCTCATAAAATGGGGTCCGACTATCTATAAAGACTATGATTGGGATTATCGTAGCATCTACGATGTTCTTTACAAGAAGATTGAACTACTCAGAAAAAACATTGTTCAGAACAATCGTCACACCGGTGTAGAGTCCGACAACTTTTGGATGACCCTGTCTCTTAATCTTATTAACAAGGTAAAAGACGAGGAGTACACAACCGAGTATTTTGATTATATCGATAAGGATTTTTCTTTTGACAAAATTGATGAGGTGGACCAAAATGGTGGTAATCTTTATGAGATGAAAACAACTGTAATTAGTGACAATACAGAGGAATATGTAAAGAAAAACCCTTCCAAAGTAAGAATCCTAACCAAAAAGTTCCCAAACTTTGCGGAGGAAACCAATGAAGATAAGGCAATGTTAATTTCAAGGTACAAACACGACCAAGCAAAAAAACTTTTGTTTAGAGTCATTGAAACTAAAATAGATTATTGGTGGGATTAAATAATTTAGTATATTTGTGGTATGAAAAAGAAGATAACATTTATAAGTGATACACACACCAAACATAAGCATTTAACAAAAGACTTACCTGGTGGGGATATCCTTATACATTGTGGTGATATCAGTAGTCGGGGGTATATGTATGAGATTAAAAACTTCCTTGAGTGGTTTGAAGGTATCAAAGGGTACGAACATAAGATTTTTATCGCAGGAAACCACGATTTTGGGTTCCAAGATAATCCAAAGGAGTGTGCAAAACTTTTAACTGACTACCCTACTGTCACTTATTTGGAAGATAATAGTGTAATCATCGATGGTATCAAAATTTATGGTAGTCCTTGGCAACCTCGGTTCTATAATTGGGCGTTTAATGTTGATAGAGGTTGGGATATCGCTCAAAAGTGGGAAAAAATACCACAAGATACCGATATTTTGATTACTCACGGGCCTGTTTTTGGTATTCACGACCAAACCTACACAGGACAACGTGTTGGTTGTGATGATTTATTAAAAAGGGTTTTGGAGATTAATCCTAAAATCCATACATGCGGTCATATACATTATGCTCGTCATATAAAACAGATTGATGATACGGTATATGTAAATGCTTGTAATTTAGGTGAGGATTATATGTATCAAAATGCCCCTATCACGATAGAGTATGATTTTGAGATTAATAAGTGGGAGTTAATTTCCAATTAACTCCCTTTTCCAAATATAACCAAAAGCGGTTTTCTGAGTTCCTCTACATACCTCAATTATATCACCTCCTACATACCTTTTTCTATTCAACCAATCAGATGCTAATTTTACACTATCAAACTCAAATTGTAAATTACCGTTCAAATCGTAACAGTAAACTTTATTCTGTTCAATTCTCCGATTAATATATTCTTTTATACTATCAAATTTATTTAATTTTCTTGACAGACCAAAATTATCACCACCATAAATAAAATCTCCAAATTTTATTATATCTTTATTGTTTATAATTCTGAATCTTGAATGCTTATGACCGTTTTCATTTAGTATTTTGTCTGTTGTATATTTCTCAATATTCAAAAATCTACATAGGTTAATCATATAACCCCAATCTTGGTCATAAGAACCTGAAACTACATAATGTATCAATTTGAAATCTTTACTGTGATGGAAACATCCATCACCATCACTAATTCCCCTATAGAAATAATTTGAATTATCATTTCCTATAAACTCTAATAATTTATCTGGTGATTTTATCGACTTCTCCAAAAAACCCATCCCCTTCAAAAAATCAGTAAATTCTTTAATACAGATACTGATTGAAGATTGTTCTTTTCTACCTAACCTTTTCCTACTTTTAAGTTTAAAACTTGGAAATAGTTCAAATAAATGTATAATATCGTCAATATCATCTTTAACACATTCTAATATGACACTATTATATTTTTTTGAGACCGAAGAATCAGCCCACATATAACCCAAAATATATGACAATTCGGGACTAATTTTTTTTCTATTTAACAATAAATTCATATTGATAAATATTTAGATTTTTGGTATTATTCACTTAAGTTAAGGTTTTTTTAATAAAAAACACAAAGGGTATATATGGAAAAGAAAAAAGGATTACGCGCCATCGTAGCCGTTAATAATTTAGGGTACATAGGAAACGATAACACCCTCCTGTGGAAATGTTCTGAAGATTTGAAACATTTTAAGAACCTAACCACAGGGGGTAAGTTATTAGTGGGTTATAATACGTCTTTAAAGTTACCACCACTCAAAAACAGGGAAATTCTTGTCGATAATAGATATGAGAATAGAGAAATTCTTAATTTAGAGTGTGATTGGTGTATTGGGGGTAAAAAAACGTATGAAAAGTTCTGTCATTTGTTTACAGAGTTACATATTTCACATATTAATGATAGTAAGATAGGAGATACAACATTTCCTGAACTAAAAAACTTAAACTTAGATTGCAAAATCTTTAATTATTATTTTGAACCTGATTTATGGTATTCGTTGGAGTAGGACTCCGTATGGAATTTAATTATAAAATTGATATCACAGGGTTATAGTCAATGGGAGGTAATAATTTAACCCACTCAATACTACACTGATTAACTTCTTCAACGCTAATTATCCAATTATTATCCTCATCTTGAATGGGATTAAAGTAATTGTCGGGTACAAATTCAACTCCTATGAGTGAGTCTGCTTGTTCTGATGTGAGTTGGTAAACTTGTATCATAATTATACTTGACGGTTTAATATGGTTTGAAATGTTTGAACGATATTATACAATATGCTAGATTCCGAATCTGTTAATCCGGTTCCAATTGTGGCAAATGCGCATTCTCTATTTGAATATCTTTGAAAAACCCCATTTGATGATTGCCACGCTGAGATTGTAAAGGTATTGGTTGGAATTGAAGTACTTAAAGTTGTTCCATTGATTATTATACTATTATTTTTATATGTCTTGATTATATTACTTGCGGTCCTTGAAGTTATATAATAACCAGTTGAGTTTGTGTTCGTAGCAAATAAATCACCGCTTTGATTTATATGACCATATGTTCTATCTAAGTATCTTAATATAAGTACTGAATTAGGTACAGTATTAGTAGCGTTCCCAATATCATTAAATAAACCTGTTGAGTTAGTACGAGAATAAAATGAAATATGAGCACTATTAAGTAATGAATTAACACAAAATGTATTAGCATACGCATTTGTTCCATTTGGTAATACTCCGCTTGCTGAATGCGTCCAACCACCAACAAATGAAAGTCTAAACGCCGCATTTGTATCAAGTGGATTTTTTAAATTAAATTTATGTGTTGTTGCCGTTCCTCCTACAAAAGGATATATCGCATTTAGTTTATCCCATAATCCATTTAATTTCAATGAAAATGTGAGATAATTTATCGCTAGTCTTTGAGTGGAATTACTGATACTCGCCGCACTCAAAAATAATAATGCGTCATAATCAAATTGGCTTGTTATTACTCCTTTTTGTGATATCATAATTTTAAGGTGATAATTGCCCTACTACATACCATTCATTAGTACCGACTTTCATAAGTGTTGCCATTGAGTATTGAGCCGCAAGTTTTAAAAAATTTCCCGAACTCCTCAAAGTTACTCCAAGTCCTGCCACTATTGTAGTTTGTCCTGTCCCATATTGGGATATAGTTATTTGTGAACCAATACTAAATGTTACCGCACTGTTAGGAGGTACAGTAATTGTATTACCTGAAGATACATTCATTTCAATTACTAATGGATTACCCGAATTTACTGTAGAAAGGTCAGTTGAATCTAACGTTGAACTTGAAGTTAATCTTCTATATGTAATAAGAAAAGGTAACCCTTGATAAGTTGTTGCCGATATTGTTGTTGACCTAACATTAGTTAGTCCCGTTAAAACACTTGACCAATTCGCTTTACCATCACTTGTTACTGAGGTTAAAACTTTATTAACACCTTCTGTTCCATCAATAAGTTGTAAAGAATATTTGTTGGTTGGCTCTCCTTCACCAAACAAATCACCTACATTAAAATAACCCCCGATACCATTTGTAATATTAAAAAATGTTTGGGATGGTGAAACTTCACAATAAACACCATAAGCATTAGTCCCTTGTCCGGCAAGACCGTAAAGGGCTATTGACTCAGATGTATTTTCAGAAAATACTGTTAATGCTTTTTGGTTAGTACCGGTTGGACTATCAACAAGAACATTGCCCGTTATAGTTCCTCCTGTTAATGGTAAGAATGGTGTTGCGGGTAAATTTTGATAAGTCGTTGCCGATATTGTGTTAGCCGTTAATCCACTTGTGAAGTTTGTAGGACCACTTACAGTACCACCTGTAAATGAACTTCCTGTTGTTCCTGTAAAAGATATTGTAAGATTACCACTCGTACCGCTAATATTAATATTTTGACCCGCAGTTAACGTACTAATAGGTAGGTTTTGATATGTTGTAGCGTATATTGTATTTGCGGATAATCCGTTTGTAAAATTTGTTGGTCCCGATACTGTCCCACCTGAAAAAGTTGACGATGATGATGAGGTTGATGATGCTGAGAATACAATAGTATTTGAATTCGCACTAAAAACATTAATATTTATTCCTTGGAAATTAATGTTTCTTGTTTTGAATGAATTAAACATATCAACACCATTAATTTGAGTTTGGTTGAATGAATAACTAGTGTTAGCGGTTTCTACCCAAATACTTCCGTTCCAAGTATAAATTATACCATTGATATTTTTTTCAGCACCTACGTAAGGATATATGTTAGTGGACATTTTCTATAAATACCTAATTTTATTTTTTCAAAAAGCATCAAAGAAAAATGCAAAAAAACTTCCTTGTTGATTTTGTTGTGTTTGTGGAGTTAGTAAAAATTTTATAGGTTCTCCTTCAAACCAATATTCTTCACTACCGGTATCTAATGTAGAATTTAAACCTTTAAAAGGTTCTCCTTCAAACCAATACTCTTCTAAATTTGCGTTATCTATCTGTGGCATTACGATAAACTCCAATCATCTACGTTTATCCATCCTGCGGTTCCATCACAATCAACATAAATTTCAAAACCACCATTGTTGTAAGCGGTATATGGTATAGTTGCGGTTAATTGTTCCCAAGTTCCAAGAGCCGCAGACATTGTTGCTAATACTTGGTCTGTTTGACCTGTATAGTTAAATACGGAGGGTGAATAACCTAACATTAATCTTGGTTGAGCTCCATTGTAGTTGGCTCCTGATGCATCTGAAACCGATGATTTTCTAACCCAAACCGAAACTGTTGGTGTTTGTCCTGACGCAACTGGCATTATTTTTACAGGTGAAGTATGTTTGAATGTGGTTGAAAGTGGTATTAATCTTGTGGATGCGGTACCTGTGTAATATATAACACCATCATATTGAGATGCGTTTCCTGCTCTTGTGTATATGTAGTGATTATTATTTGTCTGTTGATACCTTTGTAATTTTACAGATTCATTGACGATTAAGTTTGTAAGTGTTGAAAATTTAGTGGGTGAATTTAATAAGCAATTCTCAAATAATATTTTTTTATCAATAGTGTTGGGGTTAATAACAACGTCAGCAGATGAATTGGTTTGACCCGTACCAAAAGTACAATTTCTTAATTGTACATCAAGTAAAGTATTTAGAACCATACCTCTTGTAGATACAACAGTAGTTCCTCCTCTCATATTACAATTATATAACTCAACACCTGTGGCGTTAGTTATGTATACACTTCCATAAAGTGCCGATAAATTACCCCAAAAATTACAATTGAATAATCTGATACTTTGTACTTGAAAAATAGCGAACCCTGGTGTAGTTGACGCAATTCTCCAAGCATTACAATCATATACATCTAATGACGAAAGTGTGTATGTTCCGAATCCGGCATTTGAAGAATGTACCGTACATGCCGATACAACTCCGTTAGATAACTTATCCAAGAATGTTGTTGCATTATTATAAAATACAATTGAACCAAAAGCAGAACTAACGGTTCCTGCCAATCCTGAAGCGACATTACCTATGAAATCTGTAAATTTCGGATTTATATTAATATTACCTTCAAACCCTGAAGATGCTCCTGTTGCTAAAATAAAATAATTGAAGTTGACGGTACATGCAGTTGTCGTAGAACCTACCGGACCTCTCAGAAAATATGCGCAATTATAAAAACAATTATAATCTATGTTTATCGGACCTGTTGCGGTTACTGACATTTGAGTGGAATTATAAAAACTATTATACCTAAATGTTTTTCTTGAAACTCCACTCAAAGTTAAAATCCCCATATTTCTGATTTCAGTTCCTTGGATGTTAACTAAATTAACACCTATATTAAAGACCCCTTGACTCGCATTTGAATTTCTAATCTTTACATTTCTAGTAAGGTTTATAACCTCCCCAATAACATCCCCCGAACCTCCGTGAGCGTTTGTTAATCCCGAAGTTACGGTAAGTGTAGTTCCTACGGCATCTGTTGATAATGTTCTCAAATCTTGACCCGTTGCAACCGCACCTGTTCCCGCCAAAACAATTTGGTCTCCACTTTTCCACCCTGTTGATATATTGGTGGTTATTGATGTTGCGGAAACCGCGGCATCGGCACCCAAAAGAGCGTAAGGATTTGTTGGATTTTCACCTCTAATTGATATTGACGCAACGTAAGTACCGAATGAAACCGACGCAGCATTACCATTTTGTTGAAATCCTTGAGATGCTCCTGAGAATTCTAAAACTGCGGTTGACGATGCCGGAATGGTAGCTGCCGATGTTCCAATATTCAAACTAGCACCTGCCGATTGCCAAATATTACCATTTAATCTTAAGTAATAATTTGTGGATGGTGATGTACCGTAATTTAAATAAGCGTTTGTATTAAGATTAATACCACCGAAATTCGCACTTCCTGACCCAAATGTCGTTGCGGATGTTGTGTTATCCATAGTTACTGTGTACTCATTTACCGTTGAGCCTGTAGTCCATTCTGAAACTATCCATAAGTCGTCGGTTGATGCCGGTACTTGTGTTGTTGATGTTACTATAAACCTATGAGTAGTGCTGGCATTCGCACCAGTATTAGACATTATCGTAGTTGTTGAACCTGCGGTATTAGACACCCTAATTGCGTAATTAGTTCCTGATGATAAAGAAGGTGGCGTCGGAATTTTTACCAAATACCAAGTACTGGATAAGGACCCCGAATTAAAATTTAAAGCACTTTTATTAATTGTGACAGATGTTCCCGCAACTTGAGCACTTGCAGTCACATTAAAAATATCAAATGTTAGAGAACCTATATTACTTGTACCAACAAGTCTAAACCCTATATGGGTTGCGGTAACTGTTGATGATGGTGTAAAAGTGCCGAGTGAAGTTGGTGTTGTTGTGACCGTATAATTGGTAGTTGAATTAGCCCCCGTTTGAAATGACTGTTCATTTATTACCCCCCATGTAGACGCACTTGTAAAATTTCCACTTGCAATTGATGCTAATTTTGCCATTACTCTAATTCTCCTTCCTGACTATCATATATTTGGTCTTGAGTTGGAACATTACTATTCATAGATAGTTCTACTTGTATCATAATCTCATTCGCTCTATTTTCCCAATCTAATTCCGATAATGAACCATCCAATTCAACCCAATCTTTAAAATAATAAACTCCGTCATTGTAGATTTTAATTAATCTAATTTCGGTATTACCATTTATATAACCATTTGTATATTCGTATGTAAATCCTGTCATATTAACTATATCCTTTATTTAATGCTAACACATCCCACTTATTATCAATTTCATTATAAATAACACCTAAATAATCTGTTGTGTTGGCTGCGGTTGATAATGTAACCGTGATTGGACCACTTCTAAATCCACTTGATAGCGTTAGAAGTTTATTTCCTGTACCATCTTGTCTTAATCTATATACTATCCTCTGACCTGAAAAACCATTTGTTGGTGTTGCGAGTGTTGTATTACCCGTTAATGTTAATGTGAATAAACTTGAAAGTGATGCGTTGGTTGATGCGGTATTTGATATTACCGTAAGTGCTACGGGTAATACTTTAACTGAATTTGAAGTAATTGTTGTGGCTGTAACTGCCGATACGTTTATAGTATCTCTCCAATTCGCTTTACCATCACTTGTTACACAGGTTAAAACTTTACCAACGCCTTCAGTATCATCCTTTAATTGTAAAGAATATTTATTGTCAGGTGCTCCGTAACCAAACTGACCACCCACTTCAAAATAACCTCCAATACCGTTTGTGATAAAATTAAATTCATCGGTTGGTGAAACATCACAATAAACACCGTAAGCATTCGTACCTTTTCCGGCAAGACCGCGAAGGGCTATTGACTGCGATGTATTTTGAGAAATTACGTTTAATGCAGTATTATTAGTACTTATTGGAGTATTAATAACGACATTACCTGTTATAGTTCCTCCTGTTAATGGTAAGAATGGTGTTGCCGGTAAATTCTGATATGTCGTTGCAGATATCGTATTTGCGGTTAGTCCACCTGTAAAATTAGTTGGTCCTGACACAGTTCCACCTGTGAATGAACTTCCTGTTGAAAATCCCGATATTGAGACCGTACCTCCACTATTGTTTATTAAAGACAAGGTTCCGCCGCTATAAGTTCCGCCGGTTATTGAATTAAATAATAAGTCAGAATCTAAAGTTGTTACTTCACTACTATTATTTAGTCCTAACAAATAAGGTGAAGTATTATCGGGTGATAAATTTATCATCGATACTGTTGAATTAAATAGTGCAGTATTATAAAATTCTGCAGGGCCATCTATAATAACCGAACCATCATAAGTGGCCCTAAAACTAGGACCACCCAAAGAATCACTCAAAATAGTAAAACCAGGTTTAATGATTCCGTCATTTATAATTACTTGGAATCCGTTAGCCAATCCTGAGAACCAAAGTGTGTTTCCTGATATACTAACATACCTATCACTTGATATTGTTCCGTCAGAATTATAAATGTTTTGAACATTAGTTAGACCACTTCCATTACCACTAAATGTAGTTGCTGAAATTGTGTTTGCTGTTAGTCCACCTGTAAAATTAGTTGGTCCTGACACAGTTCCTCCTGTGAATGTTGCGGAAGGTAAATTAAGATAAGTCGTTGCCGATATTGTTAAGGCGGTTAAACCACCCGTATTTGCGGTAAATCCTGGTGTTGATACCGATGAACCTGATATTAAACCATCGGCTCTTATGAATGATGTAGTACCTGATAACGGACCTGCAGATGACCCCTTACCTTCAAATAAATTTGTAACATTATCAGCAGTACCCGCACCATTTTGGATGGTTAAAGCCCCTTCTGCCGAATTTGTTACTATTTCAGGTGTTGATGAATTATTATAAGCCTGTTGGAGATTTGTTGTTGATATACCCCCCGCAGAACCTACCGTCTCTCCAAACTTTGATGTAAGTAAGAATCTTGCTTGTGTTATATCAGATAAATTGGTCGCATTTTTATTGACAGATAAAATACCAATTAATATGGCATTATCTCTAAAATTACTAAATGTTGTGAATGCCTCACTTTGAGATGCCGCAATTGCATCTGCCAATGAACCATAAACTTGTTGTCCATATTGTATTCTAAATTGACCATTCTGAACTAAATATATTCTTTGATTTGTTGATGAATTTGAACCACCTCCGACAGCCGTTAATACACCATTGTTATCATAAACTTCCGGAGTAATTAAAGTCGTATTTGATGCGGTTCCACCTGTTTGTGTCCTGTATTGGAATGTACAAGGGCTAGTTCCTGATACTGATAAACTATTTGGGTCTAATTTATTTGTAATATATCCAATTCCAAGTCCGTATAGAACACCAGCAGATGAATTAAAAGTTAAACTATTACCATTTGCTGACGGATATATTCCCCCATTAATTAACCTTATGGGTGTAAGTATATCTCTTAATTGAGAAACTGGAGATAAAGACGAGTCAGGTTCATTAAACGCATTTATCAAAAATTGTCTGTTTGCGTGACCGAATTTTCCAAGATATAAATTTTGTCTTCTTTGTTGTGGTGTTGGGAATGTTGTTTGTTGGGTAAGTGTTAATCCACTTGTAAGTAAAATGTATGTTTCGGTTGCCGATGAAACATATAAAGCGGTATTTCCTGTTGAACCAGGATATATAATAAGTCGGATTGTTGGATTTGCAGGTTCGGTTACATTATCAATAATCCAACCCTCAACCGGTCCAACATTAAATGTTGTTCCCGATGGAGTAGTAATTGATAATCCACTAAAATTGAAAATACCTGTTGAACTGTTGTTCGCCGCAAGTATGTTATTTTCTTGGGTTGTAATAATAGTACCCTCAATCTCATTTAATATGGAAACTTGTAATTTTCCTAAAGCCGAATTATCTAAAACGTGCCCAACTTCACATGTTCTACCTGTAAAGGAGAGGTCTGAATAAGACGCAAGACCGCCCGGTACTGTTTGAGATAAATAAATTTGTTCCCCAACTGTAAATCCTGTTAAATTTATATCTCTAACAATACCAAAAACCGTCATAAATCCAAACGACGAATCTGGAATATCGTGAGTCGCAATACCTGATATTTGAAATTGTACCGAATCACCTCCCGTGCCAACCGCTAAGGAAACTGTTGGGACACCTAATGTCGCACCTGTAACATGTAAAACCTGTCCATTATTAATTTGAAACCCTAAATTATTATAAATTCTAATTAAACTTTCTTGACCTAAATTTACCGTTACGTCATTACTAGGCGTAATTGGTTTATAAGATAAAGCGTTTTCATTTGAGTCAAAATATACAGTCCCTCCTGTTGGTGCGAGTACATTTGGTGTTGTGTCAAAATCAATATAATTAACGGTTAATCCACTTGTAAAAGTTGTATTACCTGTTACAGTTCCCCCACTTAACGGAAGATATGCTCCCGAAACCGAACTTCCCGTGTATGCTGATAAACTTATTGTAAATGACGAATAACTATCAGTCCTATTTTGTGAAAGTGTTATCACATTTGAATTCAACGAGAACCCTGTTACAAAAGTGTCGGTAGTTGATGTTCCACCTGTTGTGAATCCACTAATTGGTATCGTTGAACCTGAATTATTTATTAGATATAATGTACCCCCACTAAATGTACCACCCGTTACAGAATTTAAAATTAATGGTTGTGTAGTTGCGGTATAAGCGGTGAATCCACTAATGTTTAATTTATTATTTATAGTTGTTTCAGTGGTTGCAGTATAGGCGGTAAATCCACTAATGTCTAATTTATTATTTATAGTTGTTTCAGTGGTTGCAGTATAGGCGGTAAATCCACTAATGTCTAATTTATTATTTATAGTAGATTGTGTGGATGCGGTATAAGAACTAAAAACGTTATTAGTCACATAACCCGATAAACTTATATTAAATGCTGAATATTGGTCAATCCTATTTTGAGATAATGTAATTGTTTCGTTGTTTAGACTAAATCCTGTTACAAAAGTGTCAGTTGTTGATGTTCCACCCGTTGTAAACCCACTAATTGGTATTGTCGTACCTGAGTTGTTAATTAAATAAAGTGTTCCACCTGAATATGTACCACCTGTTACCGAATTTAATATTAATGGTTGTGTAGTTGCGGTGTAGGCGGTAAATGTAGGTGTCTGAACTCTATTGTCTATCTCAATCTCAAGACTTTCTACTTCACTATTGAAAGTATTAATATCAACTTTTGAATTTATAATCTGTTCAGTACTTGCGGTATAGGAAGTAAAAGTATTAAACGACGTTATCCCACTTACTTCAAAAGTATTGGTGTCGTTATAACTAAAAACTATAGAATTTCCTGAAACAACGCCACCTGTTACATATATGTCTTCTAAACCTGATATAGGTACGTTAACCCCATTTGATAATACAAGTGTTAAAGTTCCTGCAGAGTAATCAAACGTTCCTCCTGTTACCACAACACCTGATGTTGCTCCTGATACAGGACCCCAAATCGCATTTCCCGCAGCGTCGCATGTCAATACATAACCAGGAAATTCTGAACCATCAGAATAAGTAAAATTAGCGTTAACTGTTAATCCCGAAATGAATTTTGGATTTTCAGCAACTGAACCACCGATTCTATAAACTATTCCTGAAATTAAGTCAGATTGTAATACGTAATTATATGAGTCTTTTATTAACTGACCTGAGATATTTGACATACACTAAAAATTATAACCATTTTGATATCTTAATAAATACTTATAATTATAGTTATGGCTACAATATGTTACGCATGGGATGATGCAGATTTTAGTTGGGATACCGCCCCTATTACTTGGATTGAAGGGTGTTTAATTCAGAAAATACAAGAAGGAGGCTCTGTCAGACCTGCAAAGGTTTTGAAAAAACTAACCGAGGAAGAAAAAAAGGTCTTAATCGGTTTAGTTGTGAAATTACGAAAAGAAAATGGTTACGATGTTGAAGTAAGGTCAAATAAAGTAAAAAATAAAAAGTCCAAAGTTACAATAAAGGAAATGGAACTATTTATTAAGGAAGTTCAACAAATAAAAGTAAATGTAATATTCTAATATGAGTTATAAATTATTCACAGATAAGGTAAATAAGTTCCAGTGTTCTATACAAGTAGAAGGAACGTCTTTGGAAAAATCTCAAGCGAGAGTTATTTTGGAAATCAACGACGAAATGGCATACCTATTCAAAGGTAAAATCTTTGATAATGGTGTATGTGAATTCGAACTACCAAAATTAAAAGGTATATTAAATGAAGGAGATAAAGGATTACTCAAATTAGAAGTAATTGCTGATGATGTTCATTTTGAACCTTGGAATTCTGAATTTGTTGTGGGTGCCGATAAGAAAGTTAATGTTGTGGTTCAAGAACAAAAAGAAAACGACAAACCAAAAATTGTTATGAACGAGATTTCTCTAACAAGAGTTGAAGACAAACCAAAAATTCAAGAGAGAAGACCTCAACCTGTTCAAGAAACTAAAAAGGTGGTTAAAAAACCAATTCAAGATTCACCTTATCTTACAAAAGAAGATTTGTTAAGAAAGTTATTGAATAAAAAATGAGTAAATATGTAATTTCAGAACCTCAGTTTCTCAAGATTTTTGATAAAATGTTCCGAAAAGACTTTGAGAAATTATCAAGGGAAACCCATCCAAAATATGAAGGTATGGTTTTTTGGTTGGATGAATATGACTTACCAATCCTTGCTTATGTTTCTTATATCAACACACTCAAAGTCAATAACCAATTGCGTCTGAAACATTCGAGCACTTTTGATTTAAGTTTATCTGATTTTAGGAATGTTATGAAAAAATGGTCATCTGAAAATTTAAATTTGCCTGAAGACATCAAAATAGATTTTATGTCATAATTTTTTATTATATTTTGTCCATCATGGAATTGATTACAACAAAGATATGTATGTCATCCGATATCGGTGTGCATGGGAACTTATTTGGAGGAACAATGATGAGTTGGATTGATGAAGCGGGAGCCGCTTATTCATCTCAAATATGTGACACCCCAAAAATGGTTACAGTAAAAATCAACGAACTTATATTTAAGAAACCTATAAAAATAGGAAATCTAATTAAAATATACGGTTCCGTTAAAGAATTTGGTAAAACCTCAGCCACTATGAACATTGAAGTTAGAAAACATAATGTTTATACAGGAGAACAAACTGTTGTAACTCACACAGAAATCAAATTTGTAAGAATTGATGATGATGGAAACCCTTTACCAATATCTGACAGAGTTAAAAAAAGATATGAAGAAAGAGTTAGACAATTTGGAAGAGGTTTATTATCTTTTGAAGAGTTAGAAAGTTTTAAAAAATCTTAATATTATGCAAAAGTTTGATTTTAAAGATATTGTCTTGGTACCTGAGACCTTGACAGATATTTTTTCTCGCAAGGATGTCGACGTATTTACACCTGAACATTTTTTACCAATTATGGTTTCCCCAATGGATACCGTAGTTAATCACGAAAACTATAAAGTTTTTGAGGATTGTGGAATGATGGTGTGCTTACCAAGAGGTGTTAAAGTTCATCAAACAAATTCAAGATTATTTATGTCCTTATCATTAGATGAATTTGAAACATTCGTTGAGGACTATTCTGTTGGTATTTTCCCCAAAGGTAGAGTTAGTATCTTGGTTGATATCGCAAACGGACATATGAGAAAACTACATACTTTGGTTGATAGATTTTTGTCTCATCGTAGAGTAGATTTAGGTCACGAAATTATGGTTGGGAATATAGCAAATCCACAAACATATGGTGAATACGCAAAATTAGGTGTTGATTATATTAGAGTTGGTATCGGTGGTGGCTCAGGTTGTTTGACATCGGCCAACACAGGAGTTCACTATCCTATGGCATCACTTATCAACGAATGTTTTGAGATAAAAAAATCAAACGGATATAAAACTCGTATTGTTGCCGATGGTGGATTTAGAAACTATGATGAGGTAATTAAAGCAATTTCTTTAGGTGCTGATTACGTAATGTTGGGAGGTATATTAAACAAATCGTTAGAATCTTGTGGTCAAAACCACTTATTTAAGAAAATTAAAATATCTCAATCAATCGCAAACTACATTTGGAATAACGTTCCTTTCCTTAAAAAACACTTATATAAATCATTTAGAGGAATGTCAACAAAAGAAGTTCAGAAAAAATGGGGTAGAGAGGTATTGAAAACGTCAGAAGGAATTTCTAAATTTAATAAAGTTGAATATACGGTTCCGCAGTGGGTTAACAATTTCAATGATTATTTGTCTTCTGCGATGTCCTATACAGATTCAATAAATTTGGACTCATTTAAAGAATCACGACACGAACACATTACAGAAAACGCACTTAAACGATTTTACAAATAACGATATGTCAAGAATTCAAGAATTAAAAAAACATAACCCTCAGTGGTCAAAAAATCTTATTGACTATATTGAGATTATACTTAAAGGTACTAAAACAAAATATACTGAATTATTTGTTAATTTATTAAAACAAAATATTAACAGTTTGCAATATAACATAAAAGAATGGAGAGATGAGCTAATAGAATTTGGAATTGATAAATCAATTATAGATGGTTTTAATGATTTGGAGATAATCTATTTTTCAAGATGTATTCAGAACCTAATACCTAGACACGAATTTATAACATTTAAAACTTTTGTTGATTATAACGAAAAAAATTTAATTGATAATAAAGATATTACAACTATTAAATCATTCAGTGAGGTCAATGATTTGGTTTCTTTAGCCGAAATTAAGAATTGGAGTAAAGAATTAGAAACACAAGTTATTGTTGAATTGGACAACCCTGAAACAGGTTGGTTATTGATAAGACCACTAACATATGAAGCATCAAAAAAGTATGGTTCATCAACAAAATGGTGTACTACTGAAAGAAATAATCCTAACTATTTTCATAGATATTATAAAAATGTTTTGGTATACTGTATCAATAGAAAAACGGGATATAAAGTTGCGATGCATCATGCAGTAAATGATAATGAAACTAGTTTTTGGAACTCAACAGACCAAAGAATTGATTCTTTATTAACTGATTTGGATATGGAATGTAAAAATAAGTTAGTTGAGTTAATTAAGGAAGGTAAATCTAATTACGATTTAACACCTGAAGAATATAGAAAATTGGAGGATGACTATGAATTAAAAAATAGTTATTTGAACCCATTACCTATTGATATGTATCCGATAGAAAATGACTTGGTAGTTAGAGGTGAAGGAATTAGCCTTACAACGACAGGTGATAATGTAATTTCAATTAACGGAAATGGAGCCGCTACATTAACTTATAATGGAGCCGCTACATTAACTTATAATTATCCAGATTGGATAACAGATATATCGGCAGAATAAAAAAAGGGACTATAAAGTCCCTATTATTTTACCGTTTGAATTGATTTTGATTACCACGCACGACACGACCAATATCTTGCTTTGGTCTTTGGTCCTGGATTTTCACAATTGTGTCTTGCCCTAAATGACTTTCTCCTTTCCGGGTCACTCTTTTTGATTTTCATATTCGGGTCACCGAAATTTACTTTAACAATATTTCCCTTCTCATTTTTTACATAAACTGACCTTTTTTTGGGACCGCCAGGTGTGTAGAATGGTTTATTAAGAGTTACTTTTTTGCCCTTGTATTTTGATTCATTAATTAATTCGGTTGAGCCGTACTCATCCTCATAGATTAGTTTTCCTTTGAGTGCAGGAATTCTCTCGTCACGACTTTCAAATTCTTCCTTAAGAATTTTTCTTATTAAATAATCTAAGTTCATATCTTTGGTTTTATAATAAATATCATTTAATGTTCGATTTTAGTTTGTTTCATATTTAAAAAAATATTATTATTGTCGTATGGAGAAAAATCTAATATTACTTCGTGGGTTACCTGGGTCAGGTAAATCAACAACCGCTAAAACTTTTGGACTACCTACATTTGAAGCGGATGATTTCTTTTATGAGGATGGTAAATATAAGTTTGACCATTCAAAAATCAGAGATGCTCACAAGTCCTGCCAAGACAGAGTAAAGTTTGCAATGGAAAATGGTATCAATAAACTAATAGTATCCAACACATTCACGGAAGAATGGGAAATGGAATACTACTTTAATTTGGCAAATGAGTTGAATTACCGAGTTATTTCTCTTATCGTTGAAAATCGTCACGGTAGTAAAAGTGTTCATGATGTACCACAAGAATCGATAAACCGAATGAATAACAGATTTGATATAAAACTATGAGCAACATAAAATTAATTTTCAACGTTCTAATGCTATTAAGTAGAATCCTCATAGGACTTTACTTTTTCTATCAACTTGTAATGAACCTCAGAAATCCAATGGAGTATCCGTTGGAGAATCTTAATTGGTTTTTATATTTCTTTGTTTGGGAACTTTGGACGTACAACGCGATGACTAAACCAATCGATGATAACGAACCTGATAATAAAGAAGAAGAATAATTTATTATTTGCACTTTTCAAAGTATTTATTTGGAAAGTGCATTTTTTATGAAAATTATCAAACTAAAAGAAAGCGATTTAAAACGAATCGTACAGAGAGTTATAAATGAACAGGAAACATCTGATTCAGAAAAAACTGAGACAAAACAAAGATGTCTAACCACAAATACTCATTCTTTGGATGAGATTGTAGGTGATTCCGATAGTTTCAGACCATACTCTGACGCCATAACAAAAAGAAATGGTGGTGTTACAGGTATTATTGACACTTTAGATTTATTAAAAACAATCAGATTAAATAAAAATATCAATGATGGTGGCGAGCATCTATCATATGATTTACTTAATCACTTGAATAAATTCCGTACTAAAAACTATTACGACGAAACATCAAGTGTGTGTCAACCTGCGATTGAGAAAATAATAGAACTATACAAAGAAAATGAACACGGTGATGAACTTGTAAAAGATATTGAAAAAGTATTGGCTTTACAATCAAGAAACGATGAAATCACACCATCTCCAAGAACGAAAGAATATTTGAAGCGTTGTATAATGCTAATCAAAGGAAAATAATTCCCCAATTACTTGTGGGGACTTTAGGACCGTTATAGTGACGGAAAATTAAAAGGGACAATTCGCTACTGTCCCTTTTTTTATTTTGTTATATTTATAAAATAAAATTATTATGGCTGGTAAAACAAAAACAAATGGTAACTCAGGAAAAGTAACTTTTGGTGCTAAAAGAACAGGTAAAGCGAAAAAGAAATATGGACCAAGAGCAGCGAAACCAAAAAAATATAGGGGACAAGGTAGATAATAAATTTTTTTGTATATTTGCGTTATGGCAAAATCAAAAATAATTTCAGTTCCGATGTCTAATCACCAAAAATTGGTTGAGATGGGTAATTTAATTAAAGACAAGAAAGCAAAACGACTCTATTTTTGTATGGATGAGTTTTATTTTGAAGTAAGTAATGAAACCGCACCAACTAAAAAGAAGTAATGAATATTTATCAATGTGATACCCGAAGGATTAATAAAGTCGTTAAACAGAACATTTGAAAAAAAGACCTTTCATTATAAAGGTCCAATAGTTGCTTATTCGACTGCAGAGATGGAAGACGGAATAGAGTTTGACTACACACTTAAAATTGTTAAACAAAAACAAATGATTAGGATTGGTGAGTGGAAGGATTATTTAGTTGTTGACATTTTTATAAGAAATTATAAAGGCATGTTTTCTGACTTATTTAATAGGTTATATAACACCAATAGTTTTAGGTTAGTATTGGAATATAAATTAAATCAATTAATACAACGGTTAGGATTTTCTGATGATTTTTGGATTACATTAAATGAAATACATTTAGAAGAGAATGGACTTTGAAGATAGAATAAAAAATGTTAATGATAAATCTTTTGTTGATAGGAGAATCAATCAGATTAAGTATCTTATTTTTGAGAGTCTTTCCGAGAGTATGGGAATTTCAAAAAGTGATGTCAGTATAGATATGAAGCCTTTATTACACCACTCATATCATTCCAATAGGGTTACCGACGTTTGGAGTATCGAATTTTATCTAGATTTAAAAATTGAAGTAGACCCGGTTTTATCTGAAATGGCGTTTGTTTTTAATAGATTGGAAAAAAGTTTATATAAAGTATTCGAAAATGTTGGGATTAATCAATTTTTAGAATTTGTTAAAAATCCTGACTCTGATACACAGAGTGTTGGGGTGTTTGTTTCAGGAATTGAATTTGATATGCCGATTGTTAGTTTACGAATAGATATTGATTATGAAACAATTACTGTTGAAGGTGCTGGAGACCTCTAATTTGAAAACTTCTTGATAATTTTTTCAATAAATTCCTTAAGAGCGTTTCCACCAACGGTTAGAAAACCAAAACCTGCCAATCTCTGAGCAATTTTACCTGCATCTTCAGGACTTACAGTTCCTGATTGCACCATATCATAAATCATAGGTAATAACGGAACAATAAAGGTGTAAGACATTATATTACTTATTTTATGAGTTGTCAAATTTAAAGAACTCACAAAATCCAAAAATACTTGTTTTAATTCTCTTCCTTTTGCAAGAGCCGACATAAATTCTTCCGATAATCCCTTCTCCTTAATATTCTCAAGGATTTCCTTTATTGTGGATTTATTATCGTAATATAATATAGAAATTACACCCGTTAAAATAAGTGCAGAATCTGTGGTAGATAATTCAGAGTATTTTCCTTCCAAAAACTGATTAAGTGGCCCCATAAAACCACCGATTGATGCTCCCCAAGTTAACAAAAACTCCAAATTCATTTTTAATTGTTTAGAAGAATCTGATAAAACCTTTTTGGTTATATCAAATAACTTTTTGGTGTCTTTCGCAAGATTATCACTGAGACCCTCTACAACCAGAAATCTTTTTTGGTTTTCGTTTATTAAAATATCCATTTTCATAACTAATAAATACTTACAATATATTTATTGTTAAAAATATTATGAGTTTATTAAATCCTGAATTAAATGTTGGTGATAGAGTTGTCATAATGGATATGAGCGGCGAATCCGGTATCAAACCTGGTATGGGTGGTGATGTTCGTAGAATTACAAAAGTCTTTGGTACCACTCAATACGAAGTAAAATGGGATGATGGGTCTAGTTTACAGATATTATCTGATGTTGATAAATGGATGAAAGAGGAGGATTGGGAAAGATTAAAAAATAGAAGAAAAAAAGTCGATGAGTCAATTGACCCTGATTTTGCAAGAAAAAACAAAAACTTGGTACAGGATTTCGAGATGGCAAAAATGCACAAATTTTATAACGCATTAAGAAAAAGTAGTGTTATTAATATGTTTGGTTCAACACCCTATTTTTGGATGGGAAAAGATAAAATCGCTCACCAACACTTTTACGAAGATATGACTGATGATAGGGCGAAAGCGTTTGAAGAGGTCTTGGATTCTGCTGATGAGATTAAAGACATTCTTATCAGGGGTTCACTTAAAACTTTAGAAAGAGAAGGAAAAACAGTTACTTTGGATTCGGTAAAAAGAATCGCTGAAAAAAAAGCAAGACAAATAGTTTCATTTATTCAACAAGTATATTAATCAACCAAAAAAATTGGATTTTGTTCACATACGTGCATACCTAATATGTTATAGGCATAAAATTCGTATGCTTCGTCCTCAGTCATTTCATCTCTGTTTTGGAGAATATCTATAATCTTTGATTTAGAATACATTATTCTAAATATGCCACCAAATTCTTCAGTAATACCGACAACCGCTTTTTCTAAACCTGTTAATAATACAACACCATCAGGTAAATCTTCTAAATTAATACTCATATAAAAATCATACCCAATTTCTTTTCGATATCAATATATTTATTGATAAATTATATAACATGAAATCATATTTTTTAAACATACCAAACGAAGAGAGACAAAATATATTAGACCAACATAAAAATGTTTATGATGGTTATGTTACAAACTACGCAAAACCAAACGAACAACCTTTATTCGTTCAGGATTTAGCAAATGATAAAAACGGTATTACGGTTAATAACAAAGGTGAAGTTAGTGTCTATAAGAATATGGGTATTAATGAAAATATGGAATCACTTTTTGATATGATTGGTGATGGTGATGATGATTTAGAACACGGAACGTTCGGAGACGAAGATGAGGAACTTTGTTCACATTGTGGTGGACGTGGATATGACGAATTTACTGGCGACCAATGTGATTGGTGTGGTGGTTCTTATGATTTATATGAGGATGACGATTTATTTGAGGAAGATGATGATGAGCCGAATTTTGATGTTGATGTTGAGTTCACTGACGAATTGGAAGAAGATGAAAGTGAAATGGTCAAAGAAAATATCAAGGAATCTTTAGATTGGTTTAAAAGATTTACAAAATATAACTAATTATGGAAATTAAAGAAATTGTTAATCATTATGTAAATTTTACAAATGATATTTTGGAGGTAAGTTTCAGAACTATCGATGACGAAGATACTGAATTAAGAAACGCCGAAATACCTGTTGTTGAGATTATCGCTTTCGGTTATGATTTTATAAAAAATGATTCTACCCTACTTGAAATGTTTGATGATGAGGATGATGGTGACGATGAGTTTTTTGATGAATATTCACTTAATAAAAACGAGTCTTTAGACATTTATGACTTAACACAATTTTTAAATGAATATTATTTGGTCTATCCTGACCTATTACCAAAAAAAGAACTATTTTAATGAAAAAATTTATAATCACTGAGGAAGAAAAAAGTCAGATATTGAGTCTTTATAAAAGTAAAAAATTAATAATTGAACAAGAAGTTCAAGGAGGTAAGGTAGTATATAATAATATTACCACCTCTGATGATAAAGGTTTTAATCTATTTACAAAAGACGAAAGGGCTAAAACAGTAAAACCTAAATTTTACGTAGGTTCTGATTTTTTTAAAAAAACATTAGAATCTTATGAAGTTGTTACAGATAAAATAGACTCAAAAGATACGGAATCTTTGAGAATATGGAACATTCTTTTAGGTGAGGGAGGAGACCAAATTTTTGCGGCAAATTGTATATATTATGTACAATCACACGATTGGGTGGAAGTGGTGGAATTAACAAGTAAATTATCAAAAGAAGAAGAAGGATTACCTCCTGATACAAAATTTTTTCCAGGTTCAGAAGTCTCAATACCTAAAGAAGAGAAAACCAATAAGTACTTTGAGGATAATCAATGGATTCTTAATGAATTTGCCAAAAACGATTTATTAACAAACATAATAAATCCATTAGTTAGCGAGAAAAAAAATAGAGAGGGTTGTATAGATTTGATACAGATTGAAAGTTCTGCAAGTAGATATAGAAACACAGAAACTGCTAAGGACTTGTCGTTTTTGGAGTTATCACAAAAAAGGAATGACGCAGTTAAGGATTTCATTTACGAACAACTAAAATCTAAAGGATTTGAAAAATGGTGTAAAGGAACTGAAAAAATAGTTCAGGTAACAAATGGTTCTAATGGAGATGGTACATCAGGACCTAACTCTCCTGCACCAACTCCATTTATAATTAAAGGTCAACAGAAAATGGAACCGGCATCTAATGACGAATCCAAAAGAGATGAATTCGGTACACCTCACCCAAAACTTGAAGATTACGATGTGTACAAATACTCAAGACCAACAGTAAGAGTCGCTTATAAAGAAATTACTCCACCAACTGATAACGTAAAAGTACCTCAACCATCGATGGATACTAAAACAAAATATCAAGTGATTTTCAAAGGTAATGTTGGTATACTTAAAGTTCCCGATAATAAACCTAAACAGAATATCGGAACATCAAATAAAAAAGGACCTAGAATGAAAATAGATAGTAAAACAGTGAGTTGTCCTGTTTTCGGGTAATAATTTATCTGAAAAAAAAAGTTTCATCACCTGAAAAAACACCTATAAGTACATATCCACCGTCTTTAACTCTTGTAACTTTAAAAGAATAAGATTTGTTTATTATTTTATCTAAAATCTTTTTGTGGGGAGGAGAACTTAAAAGAATGCCAAATAATTCTTTTGCAATTTCATCCTCATTACCATAATTCCCACTACTTAAGTAAAATCCTGATAAAACTTCAGCAAAGTGACTTTGATTCGTGTAAAGATAAAAATGAATCACTCTTTGGTGAAAGGTTTGTAAACCATCAAAATTATTAGTGTGAGATAATCCAGTTACACTGTCTAATGAAGATAGAAATCTTAATTGACAAAAAGATAAAGAATCAAGTTCAGTCCTAACACTTGCGTTTATCTGCCTTTTTTTACTATAGACATTGTATAAATCACACACTTTGTCTTCAATCAATTTGATGTCTTGACCAAAACATACGTTAGTAATCAGAATAAAAATAAACAGAAGATTTTTCATTTTGATTTAAATTTAAACAAATATAAAAAAAATTACGGTCCTGTACGAGATAACTGTAAAGTAATTTCTTGTTTTGCTCCAATATTTGCAAATGGCCATTGTCCTGACGAACGAAGTGTCATACTTTCAGGTTGTCTATCAATCACTCTGAATACCCTTTTGGTTCCCTCACACATAAATTCTATATAACCATCTTCCCAACCCGAAGAACTTGTCATATCAATATAATATTGTTTGGTCCAAATTTTACCACCGAAACCATCAAGAACGGGTGCCATCGAAATGATATTATAATCAAATCTCCAAGTGGTAAAACCTAACTCTATTGTATCCATAGGATAAATTTCATCAGGATTGATATATGTTGAGCCAGGATAATATGTTGTATCATCAGATGTTACATTATTATCTATTTTCTGAAATGTAACCATATCAATAACGTATTCACCTTGCAGATTTTCTGCCGATGGTCGGTCATATCTTTCACAAGAAGATAAAAATAATACCGAAAATATAAAAATAAGTGTTCTCATGCTTTAAATATAAATTCTTTAGGTAAGTTTTTTTTACATTCTGAACCAACAGGGAATAATCCTTGAGAATTATCAACTAAAGTTTCATCGTCAGTGTCAATCATTAACCAATCGGTTGTCATATGGACCATATATTTAACCTGTTCAGGTTTCATAGGTTTATTACAACAAACACATCTTTCAGTATGACCTGGCTTTGACAACTCTTCGTTTTTGTCAAAATTCGGGCTTTGGTATAGTTCCATTGTTTTCATATCACAAAGTTACAATATATTTTGACATATACAAATATTTATAGCTATGAATTTTGATATTGATAATCTGATTAGTATAATGAAGAGTTCTAATTCAGTGGATTCTGAACTTGGTGAACAAGATGCTGCACCATCAGGCGGAGCCTCGACAAGTGGAGGAGGGGCGAAACCACCTTACCCTACTGTAACAAAGTGGGAGACAGGTTTAACAAGAGGTCCCGCAAACCAAATTGGTAATACCAAATGGTCCGATATTGTAAAATTAACTAGAGGTAAGGCCAACACTCTACTTTGATTTTGAAAAGGTTATCGTCCAACCGAATAACTTAATGGTTTTGGTATTCTTTTTCTTTTTTTTCTTATTATACAAATCATCACATAATTTTTTCATAGAAACTTTTAATGATTCTATATCTGATTGGAATATTCCTACGACTAATTCTTTTTTTAAATTGATGTTTTTTCTATCAATTTCATTCATATTAGTGGGATTATCCTCTATGGGATTGATTTCACCATAACAATACGAAGTATTGTCATCCATATAAAAAATACTGACTCCACCGACTTCTTCGGTTTCAATTATTTTTTTCAACTCACCTGTCTTTATTATTTTTACTTTACAACCAATCATATTATTATTTTTTATGATTACAAAGATAACTTTATTTTTAACACATCCAAAGTATTTATATCAATATGAGATTAATTATAACAGAGCAAGAGAAAAAAAGAATTTTAACTCTATACGGAATTATTAATGAACAGGGTATATCAACATCACAAATGGAAAACCCTCCAGAGGAACCTGAAGATAAGTCTAAGGAATATCCTAACTATTGTAAATACCCCGAATATGCGGTTGAGCCCGGTTCAGATGACGCCAAAAGTAGTGCAACGGGAGTCGACTTGTTGATTGATGGTTTTTGTCTATATCGTCAACCTAGTGAATATGAAACTGAATATACACGTTCAGGGATTTGGTTACCTTTTACCTCAGATACTAGAGTGGTATTTTGTAATGAAAACACTTATTTAGAAATGTATTCTAATATTATAAAACAAAAAGAGACTGAATCGGCTAAACTTATATTAAAATATTTGGATAAACAATCTATTTTAGAGCAACTCCAACAACTGTGGGTATCCGGTACGGTCTACAGATTTTCAATTGATGGGGTAAATTATCGACCAGCATATAGCTATGCAGTAGACCTATACCGAATCGTATTTGCAGGTTATTATGCGGAAGGAAGAGTCTCAAAAGAGACTAAATATATAAATCCAACTTGGAACGATACTAGAAGTGAATCACAAAGAATTTTAGATGATTGGTCAACAACAATAGGACTCGTTGCAATGGCGATAGGTATTGCAATTTCGTTTTATTTTACAGGACCTGCGGCAATTATTGCAGAAATGATTTTTAATTTTTCAGTAGCGACTCCTTTTATTATAAGAAATGTTCAAAAAGGTGAAAATACATCTGCATATATAGATTTTATTACCGCTTGGATTCCATTACTTAGGCTTTCACCCAAATATAAGGGATTCACAAGTCAAGAATTTAAAGAATTAGTTGAATTAATGAGCGGAAAAGGAGATGAATTATTACGTTCTAATAATGCAGAATTAACATCAATTTATGATAATTTATCAGATAGACAAAAAAAATTACTGTATCAATTGTTGAATGAAGATGAATACCATTTACAAAAAATGGTAAAGCAAATTGCTAGAGACAACCCTGAAGAATTTGAAAAATTTGTATTGGACGAACTTAAAAATATATCTAAAACTAACCCTAGTCAGTTTGGAAAAAAAGCGTTTTGGGATTCTTTATTCGCTAAAGAGATTCAGGTCGGAGGAGGAGAATTTATTTTAGGGATGTTTGGTCCAATGGCTCTTGGATGGGCATTTGATGATGAAGATAAGGAGGCTTTGGACGGATTGGAACTATCGATACCTGATAGGTATAAGCCCGATGTTGCGGCAATGTTATATAGTCTTCCTGAAAATCCGATGAAATCTTTCATAAAAAACAAGGAGGCAATGAAGGAAGTTGGAATTAATTTATTTCAAGTGGACCTTTTGTCCAAACAACTATCAGGATTATATGATACAAACTTAGTAAATAGAAGAATCGTAAACATTATCGTGGATACAATCAATGTAACACCACAATCAGTAGATATTAATGAAATACATAGTGATTGTACCGAAAAAAATTTGGAGGAAATTAAAGAAGAAGGTTGGGTTGAGTGGGACATTTGGCTAGACGGACTAGACTCGATATATAACGGAAGAAAAATTAAAGAAGAAAAATGCTTCAACGATAAAGATTATATATTATTTGTAGATTCACAAAACAATACAAAAACTGATATCGACCAAAATAACAAAGATTTAAAATAATAATAATATGAAAAAAAAATTATTAACAGAAGTTGATAGAATTAAAGAAATAATGGGATTACCATCAACTATTTTGACTGAACAAGTTTCTTTTTTGTCGAAATTAACTAAAGCTGGAGAAACATTTTCTAAATGGGCAAAATCATTAAATGGTGAGGTCAAAACAAGTTTCGATAGAAATGGACGTGTTACTGAATACACATATAATCAATTACCAATTCCAAGCAACGAATATAAAGAATTACTAGATATCTTAAAGAGTCGGAACAGTAAAAATGTTCAGGATTATTTTAATAATTTAATAAATACCAATCCTGATGATTGGCGAGTCCAATTCCTAATGGATGAAATTTCTAAAGATAATGAAGTTCTAAACGCCATTTATGATGAGATTTTGGATGCTGCAATACCTGATGATGTACAGGAAGAAGATTTTTTAAAAAATATTGTAATACAGATGAGGGAAAATGGTTTTCTGCAAACTGCGGAAACCCCAAACGCTGAAAAATTAGAAGATTTTCTTACTAGCGAAGGATTTAATTTCACTGACCCAACTTCTCCTAATTACATAAGACCCTCTACAAAAGACTTATTTTTAGATAAGATGGTCACACAAATAGATAATTTAAATGCTAGGACATTCAAACCAATAACCAGAAAACCTTTATTATCGACAACAGACATATCTGACATGATGAACGCAATGACTGATGATGAAATCACTATGATGAGAAATGTAATTAATCACCGATTTAAAACTATTTTTAGACCTTATTTTTTGACTAAAGTTGGTGAAGGTGCGACCACATTAACTAAAATCGAAAGAGCAATCAACAAATTAGACAGTCTATATCGATTAAATCCGCAAGACCCAAATATACCTGTACTATCGGAATTTATTTACAGAAATATAAAAAAAATGCAGAGTAAGGGAGGTGAGCAATTGAGTACTTTAAAACAAAATTTAAATGGGATTGTTAATGGTACCATAAAAGATGTTAATGGTAATATAATAAAATATGATGATGACTTCAAAAAAAATATTCAGGTAATTTTAGAATCGACAAAAGGTAAAACAACTGAACCATTAACTATGATTTTAGACATTTATGGTCAACTTTATAAACCAGTCAATGCACCGGTATATGAAACATTAATGGCAATAAAACAGTCTTGGATAAATGCTAAAAAATCTTACTATATTGGGTATAGCAGGGCGGTACGTAATAGTTTGAGAACGATTAATAAAAAAGTTCATGACCATTTTACAATTGATGATAACCAAATAAAAAAGGCTATTGATAAGGCGGCTGAAGAAGTTGAGCGGGACCCAAATCTATACCCATCATGGGGTGAAGGTCTTAAGAATACAACTCTATGGGGTTCTGAAAGAGGTTACCCAATATTTGATAATAAATTTTATTCATATTATACCTCAGCTCAAGGACAAAGTTGGTGGAATGGAATGATACAGGCATATTTTGAAAGTGTGTTTAGGGCATTAAGACTCCAATTATTTATAACAGCTGCGAGAATAGTTTTCGCTGCAACAGCCAATGCTCTTTCTGATAAAAATAATACAAAATGTAAAGACGGATTGGCAAAACTTATGAATGCCAAAAAAGCGGACCCAACCCAAGAAGTACCGGGAGTAGGATTAAATGAACAGGGGGACATTATATTCACAGGTGACACTATTGAGGAATGTAAATTTACAACTTGGCAACTTTTTTTATATAACAAAGATAAGGAATTTGATAATTTACTACCTGAAGGTAGAGAAAAATTATTAGATATGGAAGGCTCCGAATATATAGTTTATGCCTCAAAAATGATATTTGGAAAAAATTATGGTGACCTTGCAGGTATATTTGATGGATTTGGTTTGGGACCACAACTCGCCTATCAAGTTTATGATTTAGTATCTGACAACATCACCACTGTTTATGATGATAGTCCTGAAACAGTATCAAAAGAATCATTCCAAAAGGTGGTAGACGAGTATGAAAAAAAACTTAAGGACGAGAAGAAAAAAATAAAAGATGATGAAAATAAATTAACACCTGAAGATGAAAACAATATATTAGACCATTTCAGAGGTGATTCCACAGAAACAGAAAATACAAACGTAACAACAATTGACAACACTGAACAAGGATTTAAAAATTTTTTAAAAACTATCAATAAAACATATAAAAGTTTTAAAGCACAAGACCCTAACTACCCAACAAGCGGACTACCCGCATATGGAACGGCAACAGATAATACTGAATATGAATTCAAAGACGGTAATTGGCTATAAAATCATAAATGACATATATTTATTATAAAAAATAATTATGGCAAAATGTCCTGCGGGTTTTACACAAACGAGAAAAACTTCTTCTTATGGTAACTACGAAGTTAGGAAGGTAATTGAGGGTGGTGAAACGATTTATTGCGAGAGAAAAAAATCCTCATCTCCTCCACCATCCGAACTTCCAGATTGGGTTACGTCATCATGTTTGAACAATTTTGCTAGCACGTTAGTGAAGAAAACTAATGATATAGTGTATGAAAAATCTTCCAATAACCACATATGGGGATATTGGAATGATACGACCGACTATGATGGGAACCCTTTACCATCAGGTAGGTTCTATTTCAAATATACTTACAGTGATGGAGATATTGCCAGAGGGACTTGGGGATGTAATAATAATAAAGTTTATTTGGAAATGACAGGTTCGACTGGAACCGTAAGATATTGGAAAGAGGAAGAAAATAAATGGAAGGAATTGGTATCGGCACCCGCACCAGCGCCATCGCCATTAACTGCCGATTGTGAACCATTTGTTGATAAAATTGAAGCCGATAAGTTCAGAACATGGGTAAGAAAAAATTACCCAAACATTGCGAAAAACATACCTGGCTTACCTACTTTACCTGAAACAGAAAATGATAAAGAGTTAAGTAGAAGAGGAAAATGTAATAGTGTTCATATACAAACCGCAGCAAAATATAAAATTCAAAACCGAGAGTTAATTGATTTATTCAAAAATAATGAGGTTTTAGAACCTGAAAAAACTGATACAGAAAAAAAAGAAGAGGTTTATAATTGGTGGGAAAAACAAAAAAAAGAAGGTAGAGTAAGTGGAGGTGAATTAGTTTTATTTCCACCTGATAGTAGATATTATAAACATTATTATGCTTACAAAAAAAAGGACCAAAAAGATGAGAAATTGTTTTATTTTTTCTTAAAGGACGGTACTTGGTTTAGTTACTATAGAGGTAAAGGGTACCAAGAAGAGGGAAAATGGGAACCTGAAATAGTAGGAGAATCAAAAAATGTTAGTTTAATTAGAAACCTAAAAAAACTAATTAAAGAACAATTAATAATTAGCAAAGATACAAAAAAACATCCATCATATCAGCCTGAAGACTCTTCTAATTTATCAGTTAAAGATGATGACCAAAAGAATGACCAAAATCTAAAATCTGATACACCTAAAGAAATGTCACAACTCCAAAAGGATAAAGAGTCAGAATTAGTAATTGCTGGTTATGAAAAGATTCCAAATTGTGATGCTTACGACCCTGATAGATTGATTGAAAAAATTAATCTTAAGGAGAAATACCCTAATTTATTTGATGATGATGTTTGTTATGTTAAATACAGAGAACTATCTCAAGATTCTTGGAACACTTTCTTAACTGACAGTTCAGAGAAAGGGTTCTCAGCGCTAACTAAGAACGTTCAAGGATATAAAGGTAAAGAGAATTGTAGAACCGTAATTTCGAACACTTATGACGCACAAAAAAATAATTTATTAACAAATAACAAATTTATTTTGAGAAATGTTAAGGATTTTATCGTTAATGATTGTCATAGATTATATAAAGATAAATTAGGAAGAAGAACCAATAATAAATTA
>Ga0315905_10000620_pt1 | contig 38442 bp, 35 predicted proteins | sample LakEriMetagenome_5_FD_203522 | JGI IMG/M metagenome (GOLD analysis project Ga0315905, IMG submission 203522) | Freshwater fungal communities from buoy surface, Lake Erie, Ohio, United States - Buoy 4 MA121 | ecosystem: Environmental > Aquatic > Freshwater > Lake | place: USA: Lake Erie, Ohio...
CCATAGATGAACTGCGTAAATCCTTAGGAATGACCAACATTACATCACGAGAAATAGCTGCCATTGTCGGTAAAATCATAATGGAGAGAATAATTCCCGCTGTCAACATATTATTTCCCACTGGATCTTCGGTATTAAATAGTGGTATGAATGCAAAAGTGCCACCAAGCCATTTTTCCAAAGGTTTGATGACAGGAATAAATACAAAAATTCCCCATAAACCGATAATTACACTGGGGATAGCTGCAATTAATTCTACCACAAAAGCGAGGGTACTTTTAACCGGAATGGGTAAGAAATCCTCACTAGTTACTAAAGCTATGGATATACCCACGGGTACAGCTAGTAAAATAGCGATCGCACTACTTACCAGTGTTCCATAAATATAGGGCAACGCGCCGAAAATTTGATTACCTGTATCCCAATCTTGACTCCATAAAAAGCCCAGTCCGAATTGACCAATAGCCGGTTGTGCTTGCTGAAAAATTACCCAAGTCATCACAAATAGAATGGCTACAGTAATACCAGCAAAAAGATACACCAGCCAGGTAAATCCTCTATCAAACCAGAAGTTAGTACCACCGATTGATATTAAATCAATCTTTCCATTATTTAAACTCAGTGAATTATTGTCCCGTTCTTCAAAGGAATTAGTCATGATTAATAACAGGTGGAGGAAATAAAAGGAATATACATTTTATGAAGAGATGATTCCCTCCCCTAAGGAAAGGGTGAGGGCGTGGTACTTGTGAGTTTGTGTATAAAATTACTTGACAGTGCTATTTACAGTCTTTAATACACGATTGACAACATCACCGGGAATTTTAGTGTAGTTGAGGTCATCATTATATTGTTGACCGTCCTTGAGAACCCAGTTAATCCATTTTTTAATTGCGTCAGCTTTAGCGGGGTTAGAATACTGTTTGTAAACCATCATCCAAGTTAAACCAACAATGGGATAACCTTGGTCTGGGTCTCCAATAAAAACGCGGTAGTTGTCAGGAAAATTTACATTTGATAAGGCTGAGTTAGCAGATGCTAGGGAAGGAGCGACAAATTGTCTTTTCTTGTTTTGCACTTCTGCCGATTTTAGATTGTTTTTGGTAGCATAGTCATATTCAACATAACCAATAGATCCGGGATTGCTTTTCACCAATGCAGCTACCCCTGGATTTCCTTTACCTTTGAGGGCGTTTGGTAAAGTCCATTTCGGAGCGGTATTAGCACCAATTCTACCTTTGAAATAACCGCTAATAGAACTTAAATGGTTAGTAAAAATGAATGTTGTACCACTACCATCAGCGCGAACCACAAATTTAATTGGTTGATTTGGTAGATTTACACCAGGGTTATCCGCTTTAATTTTCGCGTCACTCCAGTTAGTAATTCTTCCAGAGAAAATATCTGGTAATGTAGTGCGAGATAATCTCAGGTTGTTGACACCAGGTACATTATAAACAACGGAAACAGCACCACCAGCAGTAGGTACTAAAATGACACCATTTTTAACTTTAGCAATCTCATCATCTTTCATTGCTGCATCACTAGCACCAAAGTCCACAGTTCCCGCAATGGTTTGACGAATACCACCACCACTACCAATGGCTTGGTAATTAACTTTCAAATCAGGATATTTTTTCCTAACTTCACGGGCATACTTTTCGTAAAGAGGAGCGGGAAATGTTGCTCCTGCACCGTTCAAAGTCTGAGCTAATGCCATTGTACTCAAGACTGGACTTAACGTAACAGCCCCTGTTAATAGCGAAGTAGTAATAAAACGATTCATTAAAACACTGGTTAAAAAAGTCATACTGCCTCTTAATTTTTAGAAATACCCGGCGAAAGCCAATTACATCTTGAACTAAGGGTGATTGCCTATGGTTAAGAATACATTAAATATAGGTAAAAAAAAGTTTAAACTATGCAGGACTTACGCAAAATATCTCTCAAATCCTTATTTCTCCGTGACCTCTGTGCCTGGAGTGGTTCGTTATTCCATGAATCTTGCGTAATTCCTACTATGTTTAAAATTATGCCAGTAAAATCAATAAATGTAGAAACCAAAAGATAACCCATCTGATGATTTATCATCATGGTAAATTTTAAGTTTAAATTAAGTTTAAATTAAGTTAAAATTAAGTTAAAATTTTAAGTTAATTGTGCTACAAGTTGATTTTCTACTAAAATACTATTTGTTAGTAAGTCTTCAATAGTCATTCTTAAAAACCTTTGTTCATCAACCTGAAAGTAAACTTTAATACGATCACTACCGGGAAAACCAGGCGGTGTAAGTTTAGCAATTTTACTGGCTTCTGTGTTATCATTCAATGGTTTGACGATGGTTGCTGGACTATCAAGCTGACGAGTAATCAATCTGTCTCCATCAAAATATACCTCTGTTGCACCGCTTTCTATTCCTAATTCTCCAATAATTAATTCAATACTGGGTTGATTTTCTACAGAAGCGCCCAAAGTTAATTCTACTGGTTGAGTCATGGGGTAAGGTTGTCCGGTTTTAATGATAGGATGCCACTGATGACGTTGATGACGACGATCCCAATAACGCACACCATAACTATGATAAAGATAGTCTTTAATTTCTATTCCTTGAGTTATTTGTAATGCTCCGTGAGCAATAGCTTCAAAGGGTAATTGACGACGGATTTTTTCTGGTTGAAAATATTGTTCTATCCATGTCTGTATTATTGGTAATTGCACCGTTCCACCAACTAATAATACTGCATTAATATCATCAATTTCTATATTGTAATTTCGTCCTTGTTGTAATAGCGTCATCATGGCACTATCCAGTTGATCAAAAAATCCGTTTTCCCGTAAAATCTTTTCCAGCGTATCACGATTCAGGTTCATTTCATAACTTGTAAAAGTCTGATCATCAAAATAAACTTCAGTAACTTGATCTTGAGTTGATAACTGAATTTTTACCTTTTCTGCTAACCGCGCTGTCAATGAACTTACTGGTAATCCTTGGCTTTTCGCAAAATAATCTACTATCCAGTTATCAATATCAGTTCCGCCCAGATTTTGTCCTGCTTTCGCCAATACACGGGCTGTTTTCGTTTTTTGTTTAGAATCTTCACCCAGGGTTCTTTCACCCCATTTAAGCAGAAATCCCAGAGGTTTATTTTTGGACTGTGTTCCTTGGTCTAAGCTAACTAAAGACAAATCTAATGTTCCACCACCAAAGTCAACAACTAATAAAGTTCCTTTATTTGTTAAACCGTATCCTAAAGCCGCTGCGGTGGGTTCATCTAACATCCGTATCTGTTGTACTGGTAGTGATTGACAAACTTTGCCTAACCAGTGACGATAAACTTCAAAACTGTCTACTGGTACGGTCAAAACTAAGGAGTCTATACTTCCTTCGATGATTGTTAATTCGGTAATTACTTGAGTTAGAAACCATTTTCCTACTAGCTCAAAAGTAATATTTTCATCATCAAGTTCCGGTAAAAACCCCTGGATATCTGCACCAATTCCCCGTTTAAAGTTACGGAAAAATCTGGTATCAGTTTTCATATCCAAACCGCGATCGCGTACCTGCTGACCTGCTATAATTTTACCTAAGCTGGCATTTTCTATGTACACTAAACTGGGGATTAATGGGGGGTTAAGATGCTGTTTTGTTGACAAACCAGGTAAATTAAGGGTTTCTGCTTGTTGGGTGACAGGGTTCCAACGAGTGATGACTGTATTACTTGTCCCAAAATCAATAGCGATCGCCATAAGCCATAATATGATATTTTATATTACTTCAGGAAATAGACAATAGGGAATATTCCCGACTACCAAACTATATCAGAATAAAAAAATAAAATTCCCACTAGAATTATCCGGGTACATGAAAAGAACTAGTGGATACTCTAACAGTAGATGCACCTTAATTAAACCATGACCCTCAGCTTTTAGTTAGTTGAGGGGATTTTTTTTAATTTTTGGTGGCCATCTTAACAACTTTTTACCAGAAAGATCAAATATTTCATTTGAAAATAGAAGGCAACAAATTGGGCGCTAACCATGCAGCATAACCAATAAAACCAAACAGTAGCGTAATTAAAAGAGTGGCAACATAGCTAATACACATGAGTAACCCATCCGATTCAATGGTAGCAACGGCCAGAAGTAAAATCCCCACGGTTGGGATAGGATTAGTGAAGGGAACGGGAGAAATCAACAATATTGTCAACCAAGAGATACACAGCCCGTTAAATCGCCAAATCCAAGGATGATTAGCCAATTTTTGGAATCGGGGACGGGCAATTTTTTCTAAAATTCTAGTAACCCGGCGCAAATTTTGTAAAATAATTTGGGCGAAAGCGTTAGGAAATTGATAGTTAGCGATTTTTTTCGGTAGCCAAGGTGTTCTTCTGCCTAAAACCATTTGCATGGATAATAGCAAACAAGCACCGCCCAGAGGACTGCTTAAACCAGGTGGCATAGGAAACAAAAAGGGTAATACCAATAATGTAATCACTAAGCTAAAACCCCGTTCTGACGTTTCTAAGAGAATATCACCTAAAGTTAGAGGTTGTTCGCTTAAGCGTTGCAGTAGAGATTTAATTTCTTGAGAAAACCTTAGATTCATAGCTATGATTCAGGGTTGAGATGATTTTTGTGATCATGATTTAAAGTATCATCGAATAAATCATAACTATGATGGAGATGATTTTGGTGATGATGATTGTAATGTTATCAACATCCAGCAAAATTCAGGAGCGAAAATTCCTAGCTGCCTGTTAAAATATGATCAAATGAATCATGTCAATCAGATAAATCATAGTCGAGATTATACATCAGGAACGAAAATAGCGATCGCTTGAGGAATCACCCGAAAAACAGCGGGAGTATAGGTTGTGATTTCTCCGTCAGTATTAATAGAATGGGGTTTGCGGGTATATACTGTAATTTCCTGACCATAAAGGGCGCGGACATTTGGCCATTGAATATGTCGCCCTCGACGCATGGCTGGAAGTAGGGGGAGAATTTGCCACCAATGATCAATTTCCAAACTATAAAGATCCAGTCTTTGGTCATCTATAGCAGCATCATGAACTACAGCCATACCACCACCATAATAACGGCCATTACCCACAGCAATTTGTACAGTTTTCACTAAAAATGATTGGTCATTGATGCGAATTTCCGCACTAAAAGGGCGAGATTTCCAAATTACTTGCAACGCGATAACAGCATAGGCAAATATACCCCAACGGCGTTTAATTTCTTTAGTCAATTGTTGAGTAATATTGACACTTAACCCCAAACTAGCAACATTAAAGAAATACTTATTATTCACCCAACCTAAATCAATTCGTCGTAACTTTCCCGCTGCGATAATTTTACAAGCTTCCGGTAGAGAATTGGGAATAGCCAAAGTTCTCGCTAAATCGTTAGCAGTTCCTAAAGGTAAAATTCCCAAAGGTAATTGAGTCTCAATTATTGCTTCTATAGCAGCATTAAGTGTACCATCACCACCACCGATAATTACTAAATCTATTTCCTTTTGATAGTGGCGAATAAATTTACCTAATTGTGTAGCATCTTGAGTAGATTCTGCAATTATTGTTAAACCCAGGCGATTTAAACAATTTATTACTTCTTGGTACCGTTCTTGTCCTTGACGAGAATGACGATTTACTAACAATAGGGCGCGGGTACTCATTAGTAATTTCCTTTAATCACAATTCATCAGGTTGCAATAAAAACGCCCCTGAATCTATGGGATTATTTCTCATAAACGTGGTGCGTTATGTCGCGTATTTAATTTAATAGCCCCATTTTATCATTTTTTAGCGATGTTAACGCACCCTATATACTTTATTTCCGTAGGTTGGGTTTTCTCAAACCAACCTACATGACCACGTGACTAACCGACATCATCATGGGCAAAACGGTTAAACAAGAAATCTAAGGCATAATTTCGCAATTGATAATATTGCGGATCTTCCATAATTCTGGCTCTATCTCTAGGCCGAGAAAAAGGAATTTCCATCACTTCCCCAATTTTTGCATGGGGTCCATTGGTCATCATGACTAACTTATCCGCCAAAAATAAAGCCTCATCAATATCATGGGTAATCATCAAAACTGTACAACGATTATCACCCCAAATTTTCAACAATTCCTCTTGTAATTCTTCCTTGGTAATTGCATCTAACGCCCCAAAAGGTTCATCTAAAATTAGCACCTTGGGACGAATAGCTAAAGCCCTGGCAATAGATACCCTTTGTCTCATACCTCCAGACATTTGCATGGGTTTCTTTTCCATTGCGTCCCCTAAACCCACCATAGCTAAATGTTCTCTGACAATAGCCCTTTTTTCTGCTTCTGGCTTAGTAGGATAAACTGCATTTACAGCTAAATAAATATTTTCAAAAGCTGTTCTCCAAGGTAATAACGCATAGTTTTGAAATACCACCATTCTATCTGGACCTGGTTTAGTAATTGGGTTTCCTTCTAATAAAACTTGTCCAGTGGTAGGAAAGTTAAAACCAGAAACCATGTTTAATAACGTTGATTTACCGCAGCCAGAATGGCCAATAACGCAAATAAATTCACCTTTTTCGACGTTGAGATTAACACCATCAAGAACGGTAAATGGTCCTTTTTTAGTGGGATAAATTTTACAAACTTCTTTAATTTCTAGGAAGGGTTGACGGTTAATTGTGTTAGTGGTTTTGAGGTTTTGCATTGTTTAGTAATTGGTAGAAGGTTTCGTGCCAAGTAAAAAAGAGATTTTATTATCTCGTTCCCAGTCTCAGACTGGGAATGCTATCAAGAGGCTCTGCCTCTGGTATAATTGAAGTGTAATCGAAGGCAGAGCCTTCTGTAATTCATTCCCATACAGAGTATGGGAACGAGAAAAGATGATTTTGTTAGTTTTGTGGGATGGGCATCTTGCCCGTCCTTTGGATTTTTGGGCAGACAGGATGTCCACCCCACAAGATTTATTTTGATTTTCCTGGATTTTTGGGCAGACAGGATGTCCACCCCACAAGATTTATTTTGATTTAAGCTGCGGTTTTTCTGGGGGATTCTAAAATAACTTCAGCTATGGAGAAATCCCGTTTAATTTCTAGGTCGTTAAGATAGCTAATGGGATCATCAGCGTTAAAGGGTTTACGATCAAATAGTTGAATGGGTTGACGGGTATAACTAATATCTAAACCTAGTTCTCTGGCTGCTGTACTAAAAACACGCACTCGACACACCCTTTCAACTATTTCTACCCAATTTCTAGGGAAGGGAGTATCACCCCACCGCGCTAATTGAGTCATAATCCAAATTTGTTCGGTGCGACTAGGGCGATTAATAGCAGATTCGGAATAAAATTGATGATGGGCATATTCTCGCATGGGATGATCTAAGTCACAGGTAGCATTATTTGGATCTTCAATTTGGATATAATCAATGTCTGTGCTGACATATTCCCGACTTGCTAAAATTTGCCGCACTTCTTGGGCGTTATCAGGATTTGCACAATATTGGCAGGCTTCTAATAAGGCTTTGGTTAAGGCAATATGGGTATTAGGATAAGTTTCTGCCCAGTCTTCTCTTACTCCTAAAACTTTACCAGGATGTCCTAACCAAACTTCTAAATCTGTGGCAATGGTAAAGCCTGAACCTTCTACCGCAGCCCGATAATTCCAAGGTTCACCTACACAATAACCGTCAATGGTTGCACCTTTTAAATCTACTACCATTTGGGCGGGAGGAATATTTTTCATATCTACATCAATGTCGGGATCAATTCCTCCTGCTGCTAACCAATAACGGAGAAGTAAATTGTGCATTGACGCGGGATGAACTACACCCATTCTATGTTGTTGGTCACGGGTTTTTAGCAGGTAGTTTTTAAAATCTGATAAACTGCGGACTCCGGCATCATAAAATCTTTTTGCTAAGGTAATGGCGTTACCATTGCGAGTCATTGTTAAAGAGGTAACAACTGGTAAAGGTTCATTTTTATGCCCGCCTAAAGATAACCACATTGGCATTCCTGAAGGCATTTGGGCTGCATCTAAATAACCACCAGTCATCCCATCCACAATTCCCCGCCAACTGCTTTCTCTGACTAAATTAACTTCGTCTAAACCGTGTTTAATAAAGAAGCCTTTTTCTTTGGCTATAGCCAGGGGGGCGCAAGCGGTAAGGGGTAAAAAACCGATTTCTAAATTAACTTTTTCCAAGCCATGACGGACAACTGCTGCGGTTTTTCTGGCGCGGATTTTCTTAACACGTTTTTGTTGGTTAAGGAAGTAAATCATTTCACTTCGCAAACTGTAGTAACTAGGATGTTCTACAACTTCCATTCGTTTACGAGGTCGGGGAATATCAACTTCTAAAATATCCCCAATTTTCGATTCTGGTCCGTTAGTTAACATGACAATTCTATCAGATAACAAAACGGCTTCATCTACATCATGAGTCACCATAACTGCGGTAACTTGATTTTCTTCACAAATTTGCATTAATTGTTCTTGCAAATTACCGCGAGTTAATGCGTCTAATGCCCCGAATGGTTCATCTAATAATAATAGTTTAGGCCGAATTGCCAAAGCGCGGGCTATAGCTACCCGTTGTTTTTGTCCCCCTGATAACATCCCTGGTTGTTTGTCAGCATGGGGACGCAAACCTACCATATCTATATGTTTTTCGATAATGTCTTTCCTTTCTGCTGCTGGCATTCCATGTAATACTGAATCTACTGCTAAAGCAATATTTTCTCTGACCGTGCGCCAAGGTAAAAGGGAATAATTTTGAAAGACTACCATTCTATCTGGACCGGGTTTTTTAATCCTTTGTCCTTCTAAGGTTACTAAACCTTCTGTGGGTAGATCTAACCCAGCTATCATATTTAAAAGGGTTGATTTACCACAACCGGAGTGACCAATTAAGGAAATAAATTCGCCTTTTTTAATTTGCAAATCAATACCTTTAAGGGCGATATATTGACCACCACCAGTTAATTCAAAGACTTTATTAATTTGATCAACGGCAACAAATACTGACATAGTTTTAATGATTGGTAATTGGCAAGTTGTTATTTGTTATTTGTCAGTTGTTATTTGTCAGTTGTTATTTCTTTGCTACTGACCAATGACTACTGACCAATGACTACTGACTTTTGACTATTTCTGTTCTGGTAAAATTTTGTTCTGTAACCAAGCCATGATTTTATCTAGGATTAAGCCAACAACACCGATATAAACTAGTGCTAAAATCACTTCACTGACGTTGTTATTTTGATAAGCATCCCAGATAAAAAAGCCAATTCCGACAATACCAGACATGACGATTTCAGCCGCAATAATTGCTAACCAAGCTAAACCAATGGCAATTCTTAAACCTGTGAAAATGTATGGTAATGCTGAAGGAATTAAGATATTCAAGAAATACTCTTTTTTGGAAAGTTGCAGAACTTTAGCAACGTTATTATAATCTTGGGGAATTTGAGTGACACCTACCGCAGTGTTGATTAAAATCGGCCAAATTGCGGTGATGAAAATTACGAATAATGCCGCTGGTTCGTTCTGTCTTAAAGCTGCTAAGGAAATAGGCACCCAAGCTAAGGGCGGTACTGTTCTTAATAACTGAAAGATCGGATCTAATGCTTTAGATATGGTTTTATTTACACCAATTAAAACTCCTATGCCAATACCAACAATTGCTGCTAATGTATAGCTAATAGCCACCCGTTGCAAACTAGCAGAGATTTGCCAAAACAGCCCTTTGTCTGTGCCGCCTTTATCATAAAAGGGATACAAAATCAAAATCCAAGTATCTTGAATAACTTGAATTGGTCCTGGTAATGTTGCCCCTGGTGTCCAAGAAAATATTTGCCAAATAACTAAAAAGATAGCAATTGCAATAGCAGGAGGTATAAGTTCAGGAAGTTGCTTTTGCAATCCTGATAAAAAGCTATTATCAAATTTAGGAGTTGTGGGACGTTTTTGAGCTATGGTCATGAATTTTTCCTCGAATTTACTAATGATTAATGACTAAATACCAGCTTTTTTGATTTTCAAACTCTTGAGATATTCTTCGGGTTTTTCAGGATCAAATTTAATCCCATCAAAAAATGTTTCTACTCCACGAGATTTACTACTGGGAATATCGGTCGCAGCTATTCCTAATTCTTTGGCTGCTTCCTGCCAAATATCTTCCCGGTTGACTTTTTTGATTAATTCTTTGGCTTTGGCTGCACCATTAGTAATGTAATCTTTGGGCAAAAATCCCCAACGCACATTTTCTGTTATAAACCATAAGTCATGACTCTGGTAAGGATAGGAAACACTACCTTTTTCGTCTTTCCAATAATAAGCAGCCATTGATTTATCATCAATTTTTCGACCATCCCCCATGTCATATTTACCTTGATAGGGATTAGCTAGAACTTGTGGTGAAGATAAACCAAAATATTTTTTCACCGCGAGAATTTCCGCCGCTTCTTGGCGATTTTCAAATTTATCTAGCCATTGTTGGGCTTCCATTATTCCTTTTAATAAGGCTTTTGTGGCTTTGGGATTTTGATCTACCCAATCACCTCTCATGGCAAAATATTCTTCGGGGTGATTTTTCCAAATTTCGGCAGTTAATGCGGCCATAAAGCCAATTTTGTCATTAACTAAGCGGAATGGCCAAGGATCACCGGTGCTAAAAGCATCCATTGTCCCGGTTTTCATGTTGGCGACGGTTTGCGCCGCAGGTACTGTTAATAATTTGACATCTGTATCTGGGTCAATTCCACTGGCTGATAACCAGTAACGAAGCCATAGGTCTTGGTTAACATGAGGGAAGGTAAAGGCAGCTGTAAAGGGTGTGTTGGCTGATTTGAGTTGGGATAATAGGGGTTTAGCAGTATCCAGTTTTAGGCTAATTCCTTTCCCTAGATGTTTGTTAGCGATCGCAATTCCGTTACCATGTGTAACTAACTGAGCTAAAACGTACATGGGTATAGGTTTATTCCCTTTGGTAATTAAACCTTCTGTAATTAAGTGTGGCATGGGCATTTGCCATTGACCACCATCAATACCACCCCCTTGAGAACCAATTTCCAGGTTATCCCTGGCTGAACCCCAAGAAGCTTGTTTAGAAAGTTCTACTTCTGTCATCCCATATTTAGCAAAAAAGCCTTTTTCTTGGGCAATAATTAATGGTGCAGATTCAACAATTGGAATATATCCCAGTTTGGCTTTTGTAGTTTCGGGTTTTTGTTCTGGTTTAATATTAGCTACTGGTTCAATGGAGGATTTTCTACCAGTATTACCTGTTTCTGGTGGATTTACTAAACAGCCTTTGAGTAATACTGCACTGGTGGAAATTCCAGCAGTGACAATAAATTTACGCCGAGAAACTTGGTTAAAAAATTCTGTCATTATATCTCCTTATATCAAAATTTATTTTTCTAACCATGAAAATATAGACAAAGAAAATAAATCATTTCTTTGCTTTATGATGCAAATTTCCAGTTATATCTAGGTATTAAAAACAGACCCTTTTGAGAGTAAAAAGGACTAGTTTATATACTTAGTAATAAACGTGGTTTAATTTCTGAGCCTGGGGTGATTAAGTATCACCTGGCTAGTAAAAACTAGTTTACAGTGTTTGTGATCAAAGTGATCATTTCTCAACTCGAATTATTAAACAAATATTTAATTGGATACATAAGTAAAAACTTATCTATGAGTCTAAAGTCTGCGATAAGAGTCTAATATATCTATTAAAATCTATGATTTCCATCAGAGAAAATAGGTAAGAGAAACGAGGAATTAAGGTTTACCGTATTGATATAAAATATCACATAGATAATTAATTATATGAATTATAGAATTAAACTTGAAAAAGAGATTTAGGAATTTAGAAGAAAGTAGGACCTATGGAGAAGTCCGGAAATAAGATATCGCTAAAGGGAAAGCTCTACTAACGCGCAGCGTGCCGTTACGCATACCAATTCAAGTACGCAACTTATACATGATAAGCTGTGATAACTGTTTTCTTGTCAGGGCTATAAATAGATTCTACTCTTGGGTATTGCCCATGAATCCACCACACCTTAATCCTATTACCTTGGGCTGGCGCAGTTCCTGATGTCGAGTAACCAGCATCAATCATTAATTTTTCAAATTGAGTTGCGCTTAAAGTTTGACATTTTAACTTTGGTAGTCCCTGTATTTGATGCTTGTTGAGGGTCATAGGTAGTCTGGTAAATTATGAATATCTTTTGTCTTACTACCCTACCCTTTTCACAACTTGTAAAGCAATAACCCATATTGGACGTAGTGCAATTAATTTAAATATCTTTTGTCTTACTAACCTATCCTTTTCTCAACTCCTTTCCCAATGAGTCATAAGTTCCCTGGTAAGATGAAAGAATCTTGTACCCTGGTAATACTAAAGCAATACCTATTCTGCTGTGAATCTTACCTGGATATCTGTAAGGTTCATCATTAGGAACAGCACCACCAATGCGAATATGTATTCCTGGTAGCCATAAGTATAATCCAGGAATCAATAAGTCCATACTGTAAGCAATTTCTCTCATTGGTTCATTTTCACCAAGAGAATTATTCCTGGAAAAACTCAACTTGGCGTTTGTGATGTTCAACATTATGTTTTCAATCTTCAATAGAGATTTTGTCAATGCTGAGGATTGATTAGTTTCAATCCCCTAATAGGGATTATCTTAACAGGAATAGAAATCTCCACACACCGAAAATTTTGAGCAATACTGGTACAATTAAGACTTACCATCAAAAATCAAGTGCTTTTTCAAGTTCTACATGATTCTTCCTTCTTCTACAGTATTTCCACAGTGCCTTTATATCCATCAATGCGGACTTCTTGACCATCCTGGAGTAAATATGTAGCGTTCTGTACGTCCATAACAGCAGGAATACCGTATTCCCGGGCGATAATTGCCCCGTGGGAAAGTTTACCACCGGCTTCAGCAATGAACCCCCCAGCTTGAACTAGAACAGGGACCCAACCGGAATCTGTATAAGGAACAACAAGGATAGTGTTTTTATCAATATCATGGACTGCTTGTAAAGTTCGTAATATTTTTACCCGGCCTTGAATTTGTCCAAGACTTGCAGGAATACCCAACAAAATATTATCAGCGGGATTAATGACAGGAGTGATAGGTTGAGGCGGGTTATGACCGTAAACAACGGGAGGAATTTGGGGAATTTGACTATCTTGGAGAAATTGCGATCGCCTGTGTGCTATTAATTCTAACAGATGATTTCTAACCGCTACATCTGGATGAATTACTAAGTGGCGAATTTCATCTAATTCCAAAAAGAAGATATCTCCTGGCTGTAATAGCACCCTAGACTGAAGCCAAATCTCTTCCAAGGCCAAAAATGTCCAGCGTAATTCAGCCAACAAGCGGGAATAAACTTCTGTTACCCTACCTTTAAGATCAACTCGTCTTTGGACTAAGTTTTGCTGTTGGGAACGGGAATCATCTAAATCTGGGATTTGGCCGGCTTTAATTAATTGCACAAACAATTGTCTAACTGGTTGGGGATTTTCTCGCCAAGTGGGAACGGAAATATCTGTACCTACTTCGCTTAAATAACCATAATCCTGAATTAATTCGTCAAATGCAAATAAAATCCTTTCTCCAGCGGTTGTTTTTGCCAATTGCTCAAATATCTTTTCTGGTTCACAATTGTAGTCAATATCATCATCATCTAAGATTTGTTTAGCATCGGCAGCTAGTAAACTCATAGCTCTTAACGATGCTACCTCTGGGGTGACACTGTTATCAATTTTTTCGGCTTTGATACCGAAAAGGGATTGACGGATAGCTGCACTCAAAGGGGCTAAAATACTGTAGTAAGTACCTTGGCGGAGTAAATCAAGAATCAAATCTATTCTAGATAATAACTGATCTAGTGATAACTCAGTAATAACAATGTTGGATAATTCTATTAATGCTGGAATAAAAACTTGACGATAATCCGATTTAAAGTCTTTTTCTAAATCAAGTTCCCGTTTGAGTAATCTTGTCAGTCCAGGTAAATTAGTCCAAGTGGAATTTAGAGGGGGTTTAGTCATGGTTGCACCTCTAGTTAAAAAGTCGAGACTTTCTGGAGGCAATCCCATGGCTAAAAAGATTTCTCCTAACAAAGAAGCATTAAAATAAGCTCTAGAGTAGTGTAGCGTGGCCGTTTGAGCGAAATCTAGGCTTTTAGCCTGTTCACCTAAAACGATAGTAAAAATTTCTCCCCACACACCACAGGTTAAAGGAGAATTAATAGACCAGGTTAAAGGATGAATGACTCCAGGAATCACTTCTGCGGCGATTTTTCTTGTCCAAATTGGTAAGAGTGTGGTGATAGGTCTTGACTGTAATACCCACAGATTTTGACCATCATAACTCCATTCTATATCTTGGGGAATACCTAAATAACGTCTTTCTAAACGACGGGCTAAATATGCAACTTGTTTAATTAATGCCTGGGGTATTTTACCATTTCCATCAAATTGCAGACAAGATAATTTGTCATCACCAGCAATTACTACTTGATATTGTTCTGGTGTGACTTTTCCTGAGACAATTTGAGTAGGACTACCGGATACAGCTTCGATAACTACGGCTTCACCTTGTTGAGAAATAGGATCTCGACTGAAGGCCACGCCAGAGAATACGCTTTGAACTTGTTGTTGAATGAGTACCCCCATGGCCGCCTCTTTCGCACTGCGGTGACGACGATATTCGACGGCACTGGGGTGATGATAAGAAGCTTGGACTTGGGTGATGGCTTGTCTAAGTTCTTCTTTGCTGGTAATGTTTAAGATTGTTTCATACTGTCCTGCGGCAGAGGCCTGTTGTGAGTCTTCACCAATAGCGGAAGAACGGACTACCAAGGGTGAAAGTTGGGACGGTTGCAGAAAATTAATTAAATTGGTAGGATCATCATCAGGAGCTAATACCCAACCTTTAGGAACTGAATAACCCCAACGTTTAATTTGCGATAATGTAGCGGCTTTAGCTCCCACCACTTCCCCATCTAATTCTTCATCTAGGGTGATGATACTATCCTGATTATTGCTTAAATATTGCATCATTTCCAGGGATTGTGGAGATGCCCCTTTGACGGGAAGGTCAAGGTCGTCGGGAATTTGGCTATAAATCCAGTAAATTAACCCCGATAAGGCAAAGGCGGCAATAATTCTGGATAAATCTTCCGAATGGAGGATACCCACAAATAGGGGGAACATTACCAATACCCCTAGTTTAATTGTTTCTTGAGAACGAGTGATCAAAAAACCAATAGCTGCAAGTAAGCCGACTAACACAGTTACTAACGGATCCTGTACTAGTAATCCCCAGGAGACGTTTGTTGTTCCCGCGCCTTTGGTTGTGACGTATCTACCAACAACTAAGCCAATTAAAGCAAGAATTTCCCAGACTGGTTGTGAAGGGAAAAAATAGTGGGCAATTGTGACAACAAAAATCCCTTTAGTAGCTTCCGAGACTACTGACAAAATTCCCGCTAATTTTCCACCATGATAAAAGGCTGCTGCAACGCTAATATTTCCTGTACCGACATTAGCTAACCACTTTCTACTCACGGCATAAGTAATCCAGGAAATTAGTGGTATTGTCCCTAACAGTGGACAAACAATTAAAATAATTAAGATACCCCAAAAATTAATCATTATTTTCTGATCTAAAATTTAAAATTTGATGACACACTCCAAGTTTGTTATTAACAAAAATGAATATTTATTTATATGATATAGGAAACAAAAGAGCAAATAGAAGTCTTGCCCTCTTGTCTCCTAAAGATTATGCAAAGAATCTAAGCTATTGCATAAGCGAAGTTAAGCGCCCAAAGGATCAGGGCGACAATTGATCCTAAAAGTATCACGGTGGAGATTGTAATCAGTTTAGGCGAATCTGCACCTTCAAATTTCATGATTCCGCGATTTAAGTCGGACATTGTTTTTAAGCCTCCTTGACTGTAGGGCTAGTCTGTCCGTTATGATTTTAGTCTTTCTGTTGGCAAATAATGTTAAATTCTTCTTATATTTTCCTTGAGCTTGACAACAATTAACAAAGAACAGGGAAAAAGGTCAGCATAAAAACTTCAATTTAGCCAAGAAGTAAAATGACAATTGATGATGATCAGTCCATGGGACGAGAAATTGGTAAAATTAGTTCCCTTGATTATCAAATTAAAGCCCGTTATTATCTGAGTTATCTTGTTAAAGCCAAATAAAAAAGTTGTTAAGGGAGTATAGATAACCGACTTGTTGAAAAAGCCGGATATCGGAGTATGAAATATTATATTTTCTGAGGTTAATTTTCCCTAATCCAAAGTGCTAAACCACCTCCACGTCCACGGGCAGCGATTATATCTTCAGTGACTAAAAAGAAAGCAAAAAAGGGTAATTTAGCTATAGGTTGATCATAAAAATCTTCACCTTCAAGCTGACCAAAACGAATTTGTTTATTAATAAACATCCAACTAAATGAACTAATTTGTAGTTGGATAAAATCAAAGGCCAATAAATTCTTTTTTCCTAAGTATTTTGTTAGTCCTGTTAATTTCAATAAAATCCCTCCCAATTGTATTTGATTAGCAATTTCTCCTCTTCCTAAAGCCCCTTCTTTGCTAGGATTAAAGCACAGTAGAATTTTTATAAATTTCGGCATATACCAACCCTTACCTAAAATAATTCCGCCCCGGTTTCTGACTTTTTTAGTACCAGTAGCAAAACAAAGTCGCCATTTACCGTTGAGAGACTCAAAGGGATAATTTAACTTTTGCACCTTGGCTGTTTTTTCTGCTTCTAGCAGCGCATTTACGACTGTTTCAGCCGGGGGAACTTGATTTCCTTCTCGATAAGCAGCAGCAGCACGGGATAAGGTATTCATGAAATCAGAGGTAGAGTTAGATATTAAATTAGTTGTCATACAAGTATTGTTGATGTCAGTATTGCTATATTTTTTCATAAAGTAACTGAATTGTAACGTTGATTAAATTATCTTTTTGATCAGATGACAATGATTGTATGATTTGATCTAAAATTTTAGTAAGGAATAGTTTAATAAATCACATACAGGCTGAATGAGGTGAAATAATGGATACTAAAAAACTCCCGAATTAATATAAATCAGGAGAGAGGAATTTCCCAGAGATAAATCTAGACTAAGTTAAGTTAAATGATGTTGATTTCCGAGAAATAAGCTGCATAAATTTATTTCCCCGGTGCGAAGTTGAATCATTATTGTGGGTAAGAGATAAAAATCTAGTTCATTTATTTAACAATTTTCATAAAAAGCAGAAGATATTTTTAAAAAAAGTAAAATGTCCGCAAAAGCGGACACTTTTAGGGCTTCTGTCACTTTTATTGGCTACAATCATGTCTGGAACATGATGTTTTTATTGTTGATGATCAGAATCAAAAAATCAAGTCTTTTTCAGATATAAAGTAGACATAATTAAGGGAATTATATCTGGAAAATTATAGCATTTCCCTTCTTTTGTCAAGTAGAGAAATAGGGAAGTTCACCGCAGATAAACCTAGACTATTCCCTGTTATCTGAAAAAACATTATTCCTCAAAGTTATAGCGGCGTGAAGTATAAACCCAAACATTATTATCCTGTTGAATTTGTTGAGTATGGGAAGAACCAATAATAATGACAGTTCCCATATCTGCTAATGTTGGTTCTAACTCTTCTAGAGTAATAATTTTAACTTCTTCTCCCTTTCTCCCCAGATTTTTTCCTAATACTACTGGTGTATGAGGTTTTCTGTGTGCTAATAAAATCTTTTTCGCGGCCTCTAGTTGCCAAGTTCGTTTTTTTGATACAGGATTATAGAAAGCAATCACAAAATCACTTACTGCCGCAGCGGCGATTCTTTCGGCGATAATTTCCCAAGGCTTTAAAATATCAGATAGGGAAATTACGCAAAAGTCATGTCCTAAAGGCGCACCAATACGGGCGGCTGCGGCTTGCATAGCGGAAATACCAGGGGCGACTTGAATATCAATTGTTTGCCATTCTGGTTTATTATATTGTCCTAAAACCTCAAAAACGGCCGCCGCCATTGCGTAAATACCGGGGTCGCCAGAGGAAATAACAGCTACATATTTTCCCTCTGCGGCTAGGTCTAGCGCCTGATAAGCCCTTTCTGCTTCTACTCGATTATCTGATTCATGGACGCGCTTCCCAACAGCTAGGGACGCAATTAAATTAATATAAGTTTTATAACCTACTAAATCCGTAGCTAAATGCAAAATTTCCCTTACTTGTGGTGACATCCATTGAAATGCACCAGGACCAGTACCAATAATAGCTAATTTTCCCTGGGCTTGTCCTGTTGTGGCGGGGTTGATAATTTGGCTGGAAATGGCCACGGCAATAGAAGAAGATGGAGATGATATAATTCGACCATCTGTACCTGTGGCGGCTAAAGCCAGGGCTGAAGCGGAGGAAAGTTGGTTTTCCCGAAAAAACCGGATAGGAACGTTTAAAGCCTTAGCTGTAGCATGGAGTTGGGAATTATTGGCCAGGTGAAGAGGTGCAAATATGCCAGCGACGGCAACAGATGCTAAGTTAGATTCTGTGAGTATTTGCTGAATTTGAGTAATTGTATCTGGTTCTGGGTTGGTGAGAGCGATCGCTAAGGTCGCAGGATGATAAACTAAACAATTACAGTCATATTTATCCAAATATTCGGTAATTTTAATCTTTAACTGGCCGTTTTCATCAATAGGTAAATTACTCTCCCTCAACCAAGGCGCTGTTCCCACTAACTTGACTTTTTCCCCAGCCAATAGGTCAGCAATAAATTTTTTCCCCTGTTCTGGGTTAGCTAAATGATATCCCACAGGGGGAGACAACAAAGCGGTATGAAACCGGATATCCCCTGTGGTGGTAATTGCTGGTTTAATATTCAGCAACTCCCCAATTTGACGCGCCAAATCATTGACACCACTCAGTCCACCTAAAAGCGGTACTACAGCACTTCCATCTTCTGCGACAGCTAAAAGAGGTGGTTCTTGTCCTTTATCATTTAAAATAGGTGAAATTGTTCTAATGAGAATCCCAGCCGCACAAACACCAATTACTGGCGTACCAGCAGCGAACAATTCCCGCACAGTTTCGCCAAAGTCGGTAAAACTAACATCAGTATCATGAGTACGACTAGCCAAACCGTATAATTTCGCGGTTGAAAAGATATTAGTAATTTTCCGCCCCACAATAACGCTATTTTGACTTAAAACTACAACCGCAGGGACTACTCTTGTATTCATGTATTTGACGAAACTAAGCTATTGAGAATTTAAATGAGATAGGAATGGGGAATTAACCGCAGATGAACGCAGATAAATACGCTAGTGGGGTAGGAAATGCTATAATCATCAGTAACTAATAGTTATCAATTCCTAATTTCCTACAATTTATTTTTGGTAGGGATGATAATCATGGAAAAATAGGGAACTTCTAAAGGGTTAACTGCATCTAAAGGTAATATACGTTGTTGCGTACTTGTAGCGCGTTCAATGTATCTAGCCCGTGAAGCTAGTCCTAATTCATGGAGAAGATTCCTAATTTTAGAAAAATGACGACCAAGTTTCATAATGGCCGCCGCGTCAGTGGCTAGAAGTTGGCTAGTTAGTATTTCTATTGGTAATGGCGCAGGTAAAACGGTAAGAACATCATTATAATAGGTAAATGGCAAACCTAAAGCCACAGGACAAGCCATAAGTGAGGAAACTCCGGGAACAACTTCTGTTTTGTATTTATCAGCTAATCGAGTAAATAAATACATAAATGAACCGTAAAAAAACGGATCTCCTTCACAGAGAACCACCACGTCTCGACCTGCGGCTAAATGGTCAGCAATGGGTTGAATTTCTTGGTCGTAGATAGATTTGGCATTTTCTGGTTCTAAGGCGCGAGGAAGATGAAATAATACCTCAATCTGATGATTATCCAGGTATGGGGAAACAATCTTTCTGGCGATACTTTCTTTATCTACCGCTGACTGATAAGCGACAACGGGGACAGAACGGAGGATACGTAAGGCTTTTAAGGTAATAAGTTCTGGGTCTCCAGGTCCGACACCAATTCCATAAAGACGACCTCCAGAGTTAGCCATTACTCTTCCTCACTTGCTAAAGCGTTAACAGCAGCCGCAGCGATCGCACTTCCGCCCCGTCTTCCATGTAAAGTTAAGAATGGTACATTGCGGCTATCTGCGGACAATGCGGCTTTTGACTCAACCGCACCCACAAAACCGACGGGAAAACCCAATATTAACGCCGGTTTAGGAACTCCCTCGTCTAGCATTTCCAATAGCCTAAATAGTGCTGTAGGTGCATTTCCAATTACCACTATTGCCCCTTCTATATGAAAGCGCCATAATTCTAAGGCAGATGCTGATCTTGTATTTTTTAATCTTTTAGCCAGTTGTGGTACTTCTGGATCATTTAGGGTACAGATCACCCTATTATTTTTGGGTAGTCTTTTTCTTGTTATCCCCTCGGCTACCATGTGAGAATCGCACAAAATCGGTGCGCCGTCAATTAAGGCTTTTCTCCCGGCTTCTACCGCTGTAGAAGAATATCCTAAGTCTTTGACAATATCCGTCATTCCACAGGCATGAATCAGACGAACGGTAATTTTAGCCACATCGTCTGGTAATACATGGAGATTGGACTCTGAGCGAATAATTTCAAAGGATTTAGTGTATATTTCGTTAGCATCACGGATGTAATCAAACATGGTATTTTAAAACTGTAACTGTTGAATTTGGACTGGATTTGCTAAATAATTGGTTTAATTGGTGTTTTTGACGGTCAATAAACTGCCTGAAGGATTCCTGTAAACTTAGACGTTGTTGCTGATACACTTCTAATATTTGCTGAATTAGAATTGGAACTTTACCTAAAGTCACATATTCATAGAGCAAATGACCAAGAACATAAATTTGATAACCCGGAAAATTTTCACCGGCAACACCAAGTAAGGTAATATCAGCTTGGGTATGTTGAGCGCAAGATTTACTGCACCCACTAAAATGGATATTAACCGAACAATCTAAAATCATAAGATTTTCTAGGTATTTTGCCAAGTCTAAAGCATCATCTTTCGTTTCTGTGGCCGCAGCAGCACAACCTCGTTTCCCAGAACAAGCTACTAAAAAACTTTTGATGTCCGTTGGTGAATAGTTTAAACCCAAGTTGGTAATTTCTTTCTCGACTTCTATGATTTGATTTTGGGGAATGTCGCTTAATATTAAGTTTTGCCAAGGTGTTAACCTGATATTATCATCACCATATCTTTTCGCAAGATTAGCTAAACCTCGAATTTGATAGGTTTCTAGTCTTCCTAGAGGTAAAACAATACCAATGTAATATAACCCGCTTTGTTTTTGGCTATGAATGCCTATAAGATTTTTCTCACGCACAGACGCAGAGGCGCACAGAGAAGTTTTTTCAAGATTAAATGTGTTTGGATCTAATTTTTCTTTGACTTGGTGCAGATATTTTTCGATGGTGATGTGATTGATGATTTCTCGTAAACGTGGTTTACGACTGTTTTTAATGTCTATGTGTTTCAGGTAAGTTTCTGCTAATGCTGCTAAAACTGCTATTGTCTCTACTGGTTTCAGTAAAATTCCCGTCTCTTTGGCTGGTTCTCCTTTTTCTCCATAACTGAGATATAATCGCCAATGGATATTGCTGTTAATTAATTCTGCTGCTAAGATGATATCATTAGGGCGGTCTTTTACGGAAATTTTGCCTCCACCATCAAAACACACACTAAATTTCGCTGATAATTGGGAAAGATGAGAATGTGCTGTAATATATTTTTCCCAAGCTTTAACTAGGGGACGAGTATCTATTAGTTCTTGAGTATCAATACCCGCTGTAGGACTGGTCATAATATTGCGGATATGGTCCACACTAGCATTAGTAGAAGCTAAACCTAGTGCTTGTAATTTTTCCAGAACTTGAATATTTATCTCTTGTTTAATTTCTCTAATTTGGATATTAGCGCGGTTAGTAATATCAATATAGCCCCCACCATAATGATCAGAAATATCCGCTATGGCCTCAAATTGTTGAGAATTAATCATTCCCCCTGGTATTCTCAGACGACAGAGAAAACCATCTTGGGCTAATGTATTGTAAAATAACCCTGGACAAGCAGTCAATGGAAATTGCAAAATCGTGACTCCTTCTCTGTGTGACGCAGAGACAGAAATTGAGTAGATACCCTAGAATTGGCATTCTGACTTACCCAACTTTAGACTTGAGATTTTTAGTCAAATCCAAAATTGCTTTACAGTTGCGGCACAGTCTCGGAATTACACCGAAGTTTCCCAACCCTAAGTTTTAGCATTGTACCACAAGATAGTATTTTATGGTATTGTCAATGAATTGTGTTTCGCGCAAAGTCGCAAAGGAGCAGAGACGCAAAGGTAAGAGTTTAAACCCACATTTCGCAAATTCTTGATATTTTTGGTTTTATTGATTAATTTTATCCATACCTTGTCCATTTTTTGTAGGTCGGGTTCAGCAACAACCAGACGCATTTGTTGGGTTTTGTACCTCAACCCAACCTAAAAATCTAACCATTGCTAGTTTTTCGAGTATTTGTAGTGTAATGGTTTCAGTTTTAGGGTATTGTCAATGAATTGTGTTTCGCGCCAAGTCGCAAAGGATCAGAGACGCAAAGGTGAGAGTTTAAACCCACATTTCGCAAATTCTTGATATTTTTGGTTTTATTGATTAATTTTATCCATACCTTGTCCATTTTTTGTAGGTCGGGTTAAGCAACAGCGCAACCCGACGGACGCATTTGTTGGGTTATGGCTTCGCCACACTTCGTGAACGTACCTCAACCCAACCTACAAATCAAAACTTTTTTCAATTTGGACAAGGTATTGTTTATTACTACCGTTATTTCATTATAAACAATGAATTTAACAGAATATTTTTGTAGAACTTTCTGGAGCAAAATTTCTCCAAATATTGATAAATACACGAAATATTAAGTGATTTAAAAAATATTGTCTACTTTATATGATATTTCTATTAGAATAGTTAAATTAATTTCCATGACAATACCTCCTAAAATTATCACATTTAGGAGGCTGTCTTAGAAGATAAAATTAATTTCTTTACGCCAGGGTCGTAACTCGGTCAAACGAGACATAGGACGGTCTGGAGTTCACATCATCAAACATAACAAAAATTATAATATTTGTCAATGCCTGAATCTAAACTAACAGAGGATGACCTAAAAGATATTTTACTGGCTTTTTCGGAAGCTCGCATGAAACCATCCAGAAATATATGAAATTACATCAAACCAGCTTGATTTCATAAAAGTTTATCCAAATAAGAAGTTTTTATAAGATAGTTTTAGTGTGAACATAAAAGATGTTTATTAGCAGCAAAAAACCTAAGATTATAAATTTACATCAGAACACTGTAGGTAGTATTTATTTAGAATCACCAATATTGAGGGCAGAGTGCTTTGCTACCCTTTTCTTGTAAACTTGTCATTTTTATCCTTTCTCTAAATTTGCGAGCCTCGTCTTTACCATTTTTAGACTCTTCTCTACAAGACAAAATACTTTTATCCAATTCAAAGCACAACTTTACAACAAAACAAACAAAATATATATTTACCTCAAAAATTATGCAAAAATGGTTATCAATTATCGGTATCGGTGAAGATGGTTTAGCAGGGTTAAGTCCCATTGCTGTTTCTTTTTTGAATAAGGCTAAAATCATCTTTGGTGGGGAACGTCATCTTTCTATGTTACCCCCTGACAACAACTGCGAAAAAATTCCCTGGAAATCACCTTTTCCAACTTCCATAACTGAAATTATCAGTCGTCGTGGCCAAGCAGTTTGTATTTTAGCGAGTGGCGACCCTCTATGTTATGGTGTGGGTACAAATATTCTTAAAGATATTAATATTTCGGAAGTTACAATTATTCCCGCACCTTCGGCTTTTAGTCTAGCTTGTTCTCGACTAGGATGGTCTTTAACGGAGGTGGAAACTTTAAGTTTATGTGGTCGTCCGCTTTCTCTAGTCCAATGTTACATTTATCCCGGTGCAAAATTATTAATTTTGAGTGAGGGAAAACATACTCCCGCTAATGTGGCTGAAATTTTGACAAGTCGCGGTTATGGTAATAGTCAAATTACCGTTTTAGAAAAAATGGGTAATACTAACGAGAATATTATAACAAATATCGCTACTAATTGGCAAGAAAAAAATATCGCCCCTTTAAATACTATTGCGGTGGAATGTATTGCTGATAAGGGAATAGTTGGTTTATCGAGATTTCCCGGTTTACCTGATAGTGCTTTTCATCATGATGGACAATTGACAAAAAGAGAAGTCCGAGCGGTGACATTATCGAGTTTAGCACCTTTACCGGGAGAGTTGCTTTGGGATGTGGGCGCTGGTTGTGGTTCTATTTCTATAGAGTGGCTGCGAAGTGATAGGAGATGTCGAGCGATCGCTATTGAACAAAATGCCTCTAGAATAAATTATATTGCTGATAATGCGGCTGCTTTGGGAACACCGAATTTACAAATTATTGCGGGTAAAAGTACGGAAGTTATAGAAAATTTACCTCCACCCAACGCGATTTTTATTGGTGGTGGTGTGACAGAACCAAAAATCCTAGAAAATTGCTGGAATACGTTACTTCCTGGGGGGAGAATGGTCGTTAATGTTGTCACATTAGAGGGTGAACTAATTTTATATCAATGGTATGAAAAAGTAGGAGGGAATTTTACCCGGATTGCGATTCAACGCGCTGAACCTATTGGGTCAAGATTTTTGGGTTGGAAAGCAATGTCCCCTGTTACCCAATGGATAGGAATCAAAAATTAAGAAAAATTAATCTGTATTTATTCATCCGCGTTTATCTGCGTTTATCTGCGTTTAATAATTATATAATTCATTCCCATACAGAGTATGGGAAAGAGAAAAAAGCAAGTATTTATTTTTCTTTAGCCGTTAATAAATCACCTGGAGAAAAAGCACCATTTTCTGTAATAATCGCTGTAATTAAATCCGCAGGTGTGACATCAAAAGCCGGGTTATAAAATTCTACTCCTGGAGGGGTGAGAATAGTTTCACCTATTTGATATATTTCCCCTGGGTGACGTTCTTCAATGGGAATTTGACTACCATTAGCTATTTGAAAATCTATGGTGGATAAAGGTGCAGCGACAAAGAAAGGGATATGATGGGATTTGGCGACAATAGCTAAACTGTAAGTTCCGATTTTATTAGCAGTGTCACCATTAGCAGCTATTCTATCAGCGCCTACAACTACAGCATCTATTAAACCTTGTTTCATGCAGTGGGCGGCCATATTATCGGTAATTACTGTGACTGGAATCCCTTCTTGTACACATTCCCAAGCGGTGAGTTTTGCTCCTTGCAAGCGGGGACGGGTTTCATCTGCAAATACTCTAGCTAAACGTCCTTGTTTCCAAGCGGAACGGACTACACCTAAAGCTGTACCATATCCGGCTGTGGCTAAAGCACCTGCGTTACAATGGGTGAGGATAATTAGTTTTTCCGGGGTTTGTGGTAACGCGCCTAGACCATGATCGCCTATAGCTTGACAAGTTTGTAAGTCTTCGGCATTGATATTTTTAGCTGTTTCTAAAAGAGTTTGCTGAATTTCTGCAACTGTTCCCAAAGTTTCATAAGCCGTTTGCATCATTCTACCAATTGCCCAAAATAAATTTACCGCAGTGGGACGGGTAGAACGCAATAAATTGGCCACTTTCTCTAGTTTAGCTAAAAACTCCTGGCGATCGCTGGTTTCAATTTCTCTAGCCCCTAAATACATTCCATAAGCAGCAGCCACTCCAATTGCTGGCGCACCTCTAACAATCATAGTGGTAATAGCTTCGGCCATATCTTGACTGCGGTGAATTTCCACCACTGTATATTCATTAGGTAAGCGAGTTTGATCAATCAGTGATACTGAATTATTATGCCAAGTAACGGGATAAACCATGTTATCAGTTGTTGGTTGTAGGGGTTTAGTTAGGTGGACATTTAACCATATCTACACAGGTAAAATTTACCTGAGTGGGTTGTAAAGTCTGAATTTTTATCACCAGGGCTTCTAGAATCTTATGTATTATGCCAGTTGCGCGTCGTCCTTATATAACAATCCTTAATCATTATTAAACAAATTTATCCCCTATTACCTATTGCCTTTTCTACAATTAAGTTAAAAAAGAAAGATGAAAATTACCAAAAAAATCAACTATTGGCTGGAAACCCACGCTTGTGCGCCTGCTTATAGCGGTTGGGTGTTAGTGGGAATCTCTATATGTTATTTAGGTGCGGGTATTAATACCATGGCTGGCTGGCTATATGTTATCAGTGGAGTCAGTTTCGCGCTTTTGGCAATATCAGCTTTTATGTCTGTGCGATCGCTTGTGGGTATAATTGTTAAACGTCGTCCTATTGCACCAGTAACCGCTGGTGATGATCTAAAAATTGAGATCGAAGTTCATAATCATAGACAACAACCAGTAAGTTTATTACAAGTCAGGGACATAATCCCTTATGTTTTAGGTCAGCCAGTCCAGCAAAGTATTGAAGTTATTCAACCACAGGATAGTTACCGCTGGATATATTATCTTCCTACCCAACGGCGGGGGGTTTACCGCTGGCACAGAGTAGAATTAGCAACAGGTGCGCCTTGGGGTTTATTTTGGTGTCGTCGTCAGCGACAATGTGAAGCTATGGCAATAGTTTATCCTACCGTCTTATCCCTCAACAATTGCCCTTTAATTGATGAAATCGGACAAGACGATAGCCACCGGGGAGATCCTCGTGGTATACCATTACAAACTGCTACAACGGGATTAGTGCGATCGCTACGTCCTTATCGCCTTGGTGATTCGACCCGGTTAATTCATTGGCGGACTAGCGCCCGTTATGGAGAATTACGAGTGCGGGAATTGGAAGTTATTACTGCTGGACAGGAAATTATTATTGCCATAGATAGTTCCGGCCAATGGGAACAGGAGTTATTTGAACAAGCGGTAATTACTGCTGCTTCTTTATATTTCTATGCCCATAAACAAAAACTGCAAGTGCAACTCTGGACAGCAGCTACAGGTTTAATTAAAGGAGATATTCCAGTTCTGGAAACCTTAGCAGCCACCAACCCCCTGGAAAAAAACAGCATACCACCAGATCATAGTCCCTTAATTTGGCTGACACAAAACTCCTTTACCACATCCTCTTTACCCTTTGGTAGTCGTTGGTTACTCTGGCAAAATCCAGATTCACTGGCAGAAACCGTCATTAATCGAGAATATCCTGGTATTATTATCCAAAACGAACAAGAACTACAACCTCAATTACAAAAAGCTCTGAGTTTGTTTGAAAGTGATTTCTCTGACTGACCGTGATGTACAATGCAAAGAAACATGAAAATTTATCAGCAATGACTACACCAGAAGTAAATTTAAAATCTAGCGATAAAAACCTAGAAGCAATGCGGAATTTTTCCGAACAATACGCCAAACGGACGGGAACATACTTCTGTTCTGAACTTTCCGTTACCGCAGTTGTTATTGAAGGGCTGGCCAAGCACAAAGACGACCTGGGAGCGCCTTTATGTCCCTGTCGCCATTATGAGGATAAAGAGGCCGAAGTTAACGCCGCTTTTTGGAACTGTCCCTGCGTACCTATGCGCGAACGTAAAGAATGTCACTGTATGCTGTTCCTCACCCCTGATAATGATTTTGTCGGTGATAAACAAGAAATATCCATGGAAACTATTAAAGAAGTTCGGGATAGTATGGGATGAATGAAACCATGCCTGATGAGTTTTGGCATGGTATAGAACAGTTCAATGCGGGCGAGTTCTATGCTTGTCATGACATTCTAGAAGCAATCTGGATCGATAGTCTCGAACCAGATAAAACTTTTTATCAAGGTATTCTCCAAATCGCTGTAGGACTCTATCATCTAGGTAATTCTAACCGACGAGGAGCGATGATCCTTTTGGGAGAAGGTAGTAATCGTCTTAGACGTTATTTACCTAGCTACGGCGGTATTAATGTGGAAAAATTATTTACCCAAAGTCTAGATTTATTAACAATAATACAACAGGAAAGTCTAGAACCATGGGCAAATACTGAATTGGTAGAAAATCAAATTTGGCTTTTACCCAGCATTTCTCTGAGTCATGATTAGTGTCTAAACTATGATTTGTATTGAGTTTAATAACTTAATCCTTTAATCATCTCCTGTAGGGTGCGTCTTCAATAATTCGGTAATTGTAATAATTAACAAAATTTTGGCATTTGACGCACCTAAGCAATATACCATTTGCGGTCAATTAATGTCTAAACCATGACTTACATAAGTATGATTTAATAGTTTTTTGTAAGTACATAGATACAGCAATTTCCGATGTTATGAGGTACAGATATTAATGATAAAAATCTTGCCCGCTAAAATTGTACCTCATTGAGATCAAATTCACTGTATGTAAAAATCAATAACCTAGTAACAATTAACTAACAAATTATTTATTGCCAGTTTTGATCAGACATTTTCAAAGGGAAACTAAAATTTAAAACCACCGTCCGTTTTTGTTATAGAACTCATATTTGATTTTTATCAGGACTTACGCAAAATATCTCTCAAATCCTCATTTCTCCGTGACCTCTGTGCCTCTGTGGTTCGTTATTCCATGAATCTTGCGTAAGTCCTATTTATTTCTCCGTTCCCTATTCCCTATCTATTCCCTATTGCCTGACTTTCTTTTATGATACCTTCTTATCAATTGCTAAAATCACAGATAAGCCGCTTAGGATTGGCTTTATTGCTGCCAATTTCCTTCGTAGGTAGTCTAACATTGTCTACCCAAATCCAACCTGTTATAGCCCAACCTGGGGGCAATCGTCCTTTGACTATCCGCTCTGATGTTCAGGAATATGATGCGAAAACCCAAGTAATTACCGCCCGTGGTAATGTGCAAATGCTGTATCCGGCTCGTCAAATTCAAGCCACTTCCGCTCAAGCACAATACTTCAACAAGGAAAGACGGATTGATTTCAGTGGCAATGTTTACATTTTACAACAGGGTACTAATAGTATTCGTGCGGAAAAAGTCACCTATTTAATTGACGAAGGTAAATTTATTGCTTTACCTCAGTCTAATCGTCAGGTAGAATCAATCTACATGGTAGAGGACTCCCCAAGACAAACTACTAAACCAGCCCCAAAAACCCCATCCCTAAAGCGTTCTAATTAGCATTTACTACCAGGGAAAAACCTAAGCGTGAAAATTGTTTTAGAGAATATCCAGAAATCCTACGGTAAACGATTAATTGTTAATCACGTTAGCCTTTCTGTTAACCAAGGAGAAGTTGTCGGTTTACTCGGTCCCAATGGTGCTGGAAAAACAACAACATTTTATATTGCTACAGGTTTAGAAAAACCTAATCATGGTAAAGTGTGGTTAGATAATTTTGATATTACTAATTATCCCATGCACAAAAGGGCTAGACTAGGTATTGGCTATTTAGCTCAAGAACCAAGTGTATTTCGTCATCTTTCAGTGCAAGAAAACATTCTCCTAGTATTTGAACAAACTCAAGTTCCTAGAAGAGAATGGGGAAAAAGATTACATATTTTATTGCGGGAGTTTCGCTTAGAAAAAGTGGCTGGTAGTAAAGGTATTCAACTTTCTGGAGGTGAACGACGACGCACTGAATTAGCTAGAGCCTTGGCCGCAGGTAAGGATGGACCTAAATTCCTCTTTTTAGATGAACCCTTTGCAGGAGTTGACCCCATTGCTGTCTCTGAAATTCAGGAAATTGTCGGTCAATTACGCGAACGTGGTATGGGTGTATTAATCACAGATCATAATGTCCGCGAAACCCTGTCCATTACAAACCGTGCTTATATCATGCGCGAGGGACAAATTCTCGCCTTTGGTCATGCTGATGAACTCTATAATAATCCTTTGGTGCGACAATACTATTTAGGCGATAATTTTTCTGTTTAAATTGTTTAATCTACATTCCCCTATCTCAAGACGCAAAAAAACCGCGAAAAATTTAATTTTTAGGTCTTGACAAAGGATTTTAAATATGTTAGCCTTATCTTGATAAGGAAGAACTATCTTAAATTATTTAAGATAACGTACCATTTTAAATAACCTACATAATCAGAAAATCCCCATCTTCATCCTGGACATCCTTTAATCAGTTGACAGTTGACAGGGAACAGCCAACAAGACGCAAAAAAACCGCGAAAAATTTAATTTTTAGGTCTTGACAAAGAATTTTAAATATGTTATCCTTGTCTTGATAAGGAAGAACTATCTTAAATTATTTAAGATAACGTACCATTTTAAATCATTGACATCATCATAAAATCTCCATCTTTATCCTACATCCTTTAATCCTGGATAGCCTGATATGGCTAACGCCACGCTTCCCTATCAGAGAATATAGCAGTTAACCATTTTCAAGAGTAACCCGCCTGTATTCACTCTTACAGGCGAGATGGCATGAATAGGACAAAAATCTGGAAATTAGGTTTTATCCAGCTTTAAAACAGCCATAAAAGCCTCTTGGGGTACGTCAACTGTACCGACAGCCTTCATCCGTTTTTTACCTTTGGCTTGCTTTTGTAACAGTTTCTTTTTCCGGCTGATGTCGCCACCATAGCATTTAGCGAGGACATCCTTCCGCATGGCCGGGATATGTTCACTAGCAATGACTTTAGCACCAATGGAAGCTTGAATGGGGACTTTGAATTGATGACGGGGAATGAGTTCTTTGAGTTTTTCCGCCATTGCTCTCCCGACATTATAAGCTTTATCTCGGTGGACAATCATGGCTAGGGAATCTACTGGATCACCGTTAATCATGATATCCAGTTTGACTAAGGGATTTTCCCGATAACCAATCAGATGATATTCCATACTGGCGTAACCGCGAGAACGGGATTTCATTTGATCAAAAAAGTCGGTGACAACTTCCGCTAAGGGCAATTCATAGGTGAGTGTAGTCCGTCCTTGGGTAAGATATTTCATATCTTTGAAAATTCCCCGACGGTTCTGTGACAACTCCATTAATGAACCGACGTAGATTTCTGGAGTAATCATTTCTACTTGGACGTAGGGTTCTTCAATTCTCTCCCGTTCATTGGGGCTGGGTAAACGACTAGGATTATCAATGTATAATTCTTCACCTTTATTAGTGACGACTTTGTACACCACAGAAGGCGCGGTAATGATTAAATCTAGATTATACTCCCGTTCTAGGCGTTCCTGGACGATTTCCATGTGTAGTAATCCCAAAAACCCGCACCGGAAACCAAAACCCATGGCGCTAGAGGTTTCTGGTTCATACTGTAACGCAGCATCATTCAGTTCTAGTTTTTCTAAAGCTTCCCGTAGGTCTTCAAACTGATCTGCGTCTATGGGAAACATACCACAAAATACCATGGGATTAGCTTCTGCATAACCCGGTAGAGCTTCTGCGGCTTTGTTCTTACATAGGGTAATAGTATCTCCTACTCTAGCATCAGCTACAGCTTTAATTGCCGCGCCTAAATACCCCACTTCTCCAGCATGAAGTTCTTCTACTTGCTTTTGAGTGGGTGCGAGAATACCTAACTCATCAATGACATATTCCTTACCTGATGCCATTAAGTAAATGCGATCGCCTTTTTTGACAGTTCCATCCATAACCCGGAAGTAAACAATTACACCTCTGTAACTGTCGTAGTAACTATCAAAAATTAACGCCCGGAGACTTTCATTAATAGTATTAGCTGGTGGGGGAACTCGTTCGACAATTGCTTCTAATATTTCAGGAATACCAATTCCTTCCTTAGCAGAGGCTAAAATCGCCCCACTACAGTCTAAACCAATAATTTCTTCAATTTCCCCAATGACTCGCTCTGGTTCAGCCCCTGGTAAATCAATTTTATTTAAAACCGGGATAATTTCTAGATTACTATCTAGGGCTAAATAGACATTGGCTAAGGTTTGTGCTTCTACACCTTGGGACGCATCCACAACCAGTAATGCCCCTTCACAAGCAACTAGAGAACGGGACACTTCATAGGAAAAGTCCACATGACCAGGAGTGTCAATTAAATTGAGAACATACTGCTGACCATCTTTAGCAGTATAATTCATCCGGGCAGCTTGCAGCTTAATTGTAATGCCGCGCTCCCGTTCCAAATCCATGTTATCCAGAAACTGCTCTTTCATCTGTCTATCTTCTACAGTACCAGTGGCCTGTAGTAAACGATCAGCGAGAGTTGATTTTCCGTGGTCAATGTGAGCAATAATACAAAAATTGCGAATGCGATCTGCGGGAACGTCAGTCATATACCATTTTTGCCCTCAAGCAAACCAAAGTGAAACTATTTACTTCATGTATTTTAACTCAAGTTGCTAGTTATCTAGTTGAGACTGGTAATAGGTAATGGGTAATTGGTGATAAAATTCCTGTTTTCAGGCTGTTTATCCTTTAATCTTTAATTTTGGACATCCTAATTCTGAGACCGCGCCTAACTAACAACTTAAGTTATTATGTTAAATCTATTTATAGCTCCTAGCGATGCTGACTTAGCAGCTTACAATTAAATAGGCACAGATTATAAATATCATAACTGCTTGATCACGGTTTCGAGAAAAAATTTCACAGCATTTAAGCTCATGAATATGCAAGAACAGCCTAGAAATACAGATACCGGACGCGCTGATAAAAAAGAAATCGCGCTCCATTTAGATCCTGAATTAATAGAACAAATTCAACATCTCACTAATGATCCCAGTAAAGTGATTGAGGTAGCTATCCGTCAGTGGCTAAGAGGTGATTTTAACAGAGATGATGAGTTAACACGTACCCCTGTCCGCACACCTATTCCCCCTCGCGGTGAATGGAATGATTAGAACTGCTAGGTACTTAGTAGGGAATGATCTGAAATGTCAAATTTAATGTCTTGAATGTTAGATAGAAAAGTCAAAAATCCACCATTCAAAAACGTAAGTGTCAAAGTTTATGGAAAAATGCAAGTAGTTGTACTATCAGCATAATAGAAAGTAGTTTTTTACCCTTTGTCTATCCAACTCGATTAATGACTATTATTGCCAATACCCAATTTTCAAACTTACAGCGTTTTCCGCACTGATGAGGTTCAAAATTGAATCATGAAACTCTTGTGGTGCGGGCATCTTGCCCGCTAGATATGTACCTTATAACACCGGCAAGTGCTGTAATTGCGCCAAATTTGGAATTTACACCTCTAAGTACAGATGGTTTATTCCTAACTCTGGGAGCGGAGTTGGTTTACACAGAAGCTAGTTCTGGTCGGTATCTAAATTTTCATTGAGATCACGGCGAATACTGGGGTTGTGATACTCAGAGAATATTTGATTTCCTGAATGAGAATCATAGCTTTACTCTGGTAGATAGAATTGTTTATCTAGAACATTTACACCAGATTTTCAGCAGTTCTGTACCAGAAAGGGTGAAATGTGGGTTAAATGCAATATTCAATTATTCGAGTTGGAATTGACAATTACGCATAATGAGAATTATCTAACGCCACAGCTTAATTGCTCTTAATTGCTGAAATTATTTGCTGTCAATGGAGTTAATTTCTTGTAAAGTTTGCCACCCAGCGTACCATTGGGAGTTATCTTGTAATAATTTAGCATTTAACCAAAAGCGGACTTGAGGATCACAGGCTGCTACCATTTCCGCATATACCCACTTACCCTGATTTTTGCGGTTAACAACCTGAAAATGTCTCCAACCATCAACTTTCTGTTGTGCGGTCCATTTAGAACCAACTAAGTAAGGAAATTTTTGTCTTTTCGTCATTGGTCAGTTGTTAGTAGTCAGTTGTTAAGTTTTATATCAGATATTTGCCATATTTCCTAATTTAATAAATATTTACTAATCCGGGTTTAATTCTGATTCAGAGGGAAGTAACCCTTGCCAATATCTCTTCACTTGCAATTTTCTTCAGCTTTGAGATCCCCTAATTAACCTGATTTTAACATCCTTTTTTTATCGCCAACTTATTGCTGACCATAGGTTTTTCCTGGCATACACCCGAAATTTATCGAATATGATCAATTGAGATCAGAATCAGTAAAAACTATGGAATCAATCAATTTTTAGATAGGATCTTTTTTTTGTCTTTTGAAACTATTTTTATAAAAATAATAAATAAAAATCCTAATTTTCATATTTTTAGAGTTTTTTATGGTAATTAGGTGCTAATTTTATCGAAAAATCTTAAATTTTCATCATTAAACGCCATATATCGAGATTTTTTAAATTACAACCCCCTTTGCATTCTGGAGAATTTGCACAATAATGGCACTTACATACCTCACACATTCCTGAATCAGAATGGATGCGGGTAAATGTTTGAGTTCAGAGTTTGTCAAAAAACTATAAGAGAGGCACAAAAGTGAAACTAGCAGTTTACGGAAAAGGTGGAATCGGCAAATCTACAACTAGTTGTAATATTTCTGTAGCCCTAGCTAAACGCGGTAAAAAAGTGCTACAAATTGGCTGTGATCCTAAACATGACAGCACCTTTACCTTGACAGGGTTTTTGATTCCCACCATTATTGACACCCTGCAAGAAAAAGATTATCACTACGAAGATGTCTGGCCTGAGGATGTAATTTATAAAGGTTATGGTGGTGTTGATTGCGTTGAAGCAGGTGGTCCTCCAGCCGGTGCTGGTTGTGGTGGCTATGTAGTTGGGGAAACAGTCAAATTATTAAAAGAACTTAATGCCTTTGATGAGTACGATGTAATTTTATTTGACGTACTTGGTGACGTTGTTTGTGGTGGCTTTGCAGCACCTTTAAATTATGCAGATTACTGTTTAATTGTTACAGATAATGGCTTTGATGCCTTATTTGCTGCTAACCGGATTGCTGCGTCGGTACGGGAAAAAGCCCGCACTCATCCATTGCGTCTAGCGGGGTTAATTGGTAATCGGACTTCTAAGCGTGATTTAATTGAAAAATATATAGAGGCCGTACCCATGCCTGTTTTGGAGGTATTACCTTTAATTGAAGATATCCGGGTTTCCCGTGTTAAAGGTAAAACTCTGTTTGAAATGGCCGAGTCAGATCCTTCTCTTGCTTACGTTTGCGATTATTACCTGAATATAGCTGATCAAATTCTCGCCCAACCAGAAGGTGTTGTTCCTAACGACTCTCCTGACCGTGAACTGTTTTCTCTATTATCGGATTTTTATCTAAATCCTGTAAAAACACAAGCCATAAATCCTGAAGAGGAACTAGACTTGATGATTGTCTAAAACATTTTACCTCTCAGAATGGGCGTATGGCTTTTTTTGATAGTTTTACAGATTCACTCAAGCAAAAGTGGTTGCAGTTCTTTCAAGCAAATCGTGAATGGATTACTCTACTAATGACTGTTGAATCAGTTTACACCCCTGATGGCGGTCAACGACCGTCTTCTTATCTCATTCTGGGGGTGATCAATACTTTAGAACCGAAATTAGCCCAGCTAATGCTTCCCTTTGGTAAACTCAATCCAGATGTGGATAGTTTGATTGAAGTTCTGGGTTTGAATTTTGACTCAGATATTGTCCTTGGTAATCGTCTTAGTCCCAGTTTAGAACAAGAGATATATTCCCGTCACCCAGCGGTGGTCATGGAACATATCTCTGAACCGGAAATTTCTCAGGAGTCAGAAGCAATATCCAGTGGAAAAACCATGGATAATTTCGGTAATGTCTCCCTTCCTCCTGGTTCTAATTCGACGGGTACAAGCGATAACCGTGAATTTAATGCCCCCGCTTCAGTTAATAGCAATGTTTTGAATGGGATAAATTTATCTGTAGATAATTCCTTTGATGAACTCAGTACATCAGCAAAAAATCGGTTTGATGATGTAGTATCGGACATCTGGGGTGATAAAAAATCCTTGCAGCAGGGTGAAGAAAATAACAATTTGTTAATAGAAGAATTGCCATCTGAGGTATTTAATGAATCAGAAATGGCTCGTCTTTTTCCTGACAATTAATTATTGAAAGCGGGTGATAAAAGTCAAAAGTCAAAGTTTATTATTTAATAAATATAATAAATTTAATAAATTTTGGCTTCTGCCTTTTGACTTAATTTTTCATCCTTAATTATCTGTTCGACAATCTGAAAAAATGAAAAGGAGAATATTAAAATGACCGTTGCTCAACAGCCAGAAGCTTTGAATTTTGAATGTGAAACTGGAAATTATCACACCTTTTGTCCGATTAGTTGTGTGGCTTGGTTATATCAAAAAATTGAAGATAGTTTCTTTTTAGTTATTGGTACAAAAACCTGCGGTTACTTCCTGCAAAATGCTATGGGGGTGATGATTTTTGCTGAACCTCGCTATGCTATGGCTGAATTAGAAGAAGGGGATATTTCCGCACAATTGAATGATTATGAAGAATTAAAACGATTATGTCAGCAAATTAAACGCGATCGCAATCCTAGTGTAATTGTCTGGATTGGTACTTGCACTACGGAAATTATTAAAACCGATTTGGAAGGTTTAGCACCTAAATTAGAAGCAGAAATTGGTATTCCTATTGTTGTCGCTCGTGCTAACGGCCTCGACTACGCATTTACCCAAGGAGAGGACACTGTGTTAGCCGCTATGGCTCATCGTTGTCCTGAAAAGTCTCCCATATCGGAAACTGAAAAAGGCGAGCGTAACGCCATTCAGAAGCTGATGAATTTCGGTAAGAAAAAAGAAGATGTAGCCCAAGATGAATCTGAGTACGTAAATCATCCGCCCTTGGTACTTTTTGGCTCTTTACCTGACCCAGTAGTTACCCAATTAACCTTAGAACTGAAAAAACAAGGTATCAAAGTTTCTGGTTGGCTACCCGCAAAACGGTTTACAGAATTACCAGTGATTGAAGAAGGGTATTATGTCGCTGGTGTCAATCCTTTCCTCAGTCGGACTGCAACAACTTTAATGCGTCGTCGCAAGTGTAAACTCATAGGCGCACCATTCCCCATTGGTCCTGACGGAACACGGGCATGGGTAGAAAAAATCTGCTCTGTATTTGGAATTACCCCCCAGGGTTTAGATGCAAGAGAAGCGCAAATGTGGGAAAATTTAGAAGAATACGTGCAATTAATTCGCGGTAAATCTGTATTTTTCATGGGTGATAATTTATTAGAAATTTCCCTAGCCCGGTTCTTGGTTCGTTGTGGTATGACTGTTCAAGAAATCGGGATTCCTTACATGGATAAACGCTATCAAGCTGCGGAATTAGCTTTGTTAGAAAAGACCTGTCAGGAAATGGGTTCACCTTTACCAACTATTGTCGAAAAGCCAGATAATTACAATCAAGTGCAACGAATTTATGAGTTAAAACCAGATTTGGTAATTACTGGTATGGCTCATGCTAATCCTCTGGAAGCACGAGGTATTAATACTAAGTGGTCTGTGGAGTTTACCTTTGCTCAAATTCACGGTTTTGGTAATGCGCGTGATGTTTTGGAGTTGGTAACTCGTCCTTTAAGAAGGAATAATAATTTGAAGGATTTGGGTTGGGATAAGTTGGTAAGAGAAGAAGCGAAGATTTAGGTTTTTTCGGAAATATTCAGGACGGGCTTTTGGGTTCGTCCTTTTTTTTTGTTTTATTGAACCACGAAGACACGAAGAACACGAAGGAAGAGAAGATGAATGTTATAATTTTGGTAAGTTGTTTTTTAAGTGCAGTGGTTAGGGGTTGATTATGAATAAAACTATATCTTTTCAAGAGGTAATTGAATATGTGGAAAATCTTTCTCAAGAGGATCAGGATTTTTTAGTAGAATTAATTAAGAAAAGGAAGATTGAAAAACGTCGTTTAGAAATCGCTAAGAATGCAGAGCAAACTTTAGCCGCTTTGTCAGCAGGTACGGCTAAAAAAGGTACTGTGGCAGATTTATTAGCTGATATCATGGAAGAAGAATGAAAACATTAGTTTGGGATAGTAGTTTTAAAAGAGCCTTGAAGCGAATTATTAGGAAAAATCCCCAATTGCAGGAGAGAATTTCTGAAGTATTAGAATTACTAGCATCTGATTATCTCAATCCTGTTTTAAAGTCTCATAAATTAAGTGGTCAGTTAGATGGTTTATGGGCTTGTTCTGTAGCGTATGATTGTCGAATTATCTATACATTAAAACAAGATTCAGATACACAAGAGGAAATGATTGTGGTAATTGATATCGGTAGTCATGATGAGGTTTATTAAAAGTAATTTGTAGTATCTGTAGTATCTGTAGTATCTGTAGGGTGCGTTAGAGGATGTTTTAAAAGTCAGATGTAGGTTGGGTTGAGAAAACCCAACAATC
>Ga0315905_10000621_pt1 | contig 38435 bp, 59 predicted proteins | sample LakEriMetagenome_5_FD_203522 | JGI IMG/M metagenome (GOLD analysis project Ga0315905, IMG submission 203522) | Freshwater fungal communities from buoy surface, Lake Erie, Ohio, United States - Buoy 4 MA121 | ecosystem: Environmental > Aquatic > Freshwater > Lake | place: USA: Lake Erie, Ohio...
GTTGTTTACGATCAGCCTTTTGCATCTCAACAGTGTTGCTTAACATTTGCTGACGTTCTTTCCATGTAGTCAAAAGATCGTCTGCTGCGTCAAAGTCATACCGCTGGTCTGCACGTGAAAGAAGTTCGCTTCGCACTTTGCTCTTGCCAACCCACTCCTTGAAACCATCGTCATTAATAATATCCGCATAGTCAGGGTGAGCATTCTTTAAAGCATTCAAGGCCTGAGCCTTTACCATTTGTGCATTTAAAGCTTCTGCTTCTTTAATCTTAGGGTGTCGTGAAACAGCCTGTTCAACAGCCTTCTGAGGGTCAGAGAAGAAATCTACCTCTTCGTCCTGTGGGGCTTCTTTGGTAACGACTTGTGCTTTTACAAAATCATCTACAATACGCCGAAGTTCTCCAACCTCTTGTGAATGTCGCCCCATCAGCTTCTCAGCTTCTTGGTGCATACGAATCAAATCAGTTGCGCTTTTACCTTTGTATCGCTCTGGAACATCTGGCTCTGAAGGGGTTACCTGTGTAGGCTCCTCGTGAGTCTGCTCTAATTGAGAGATGTCCTCTTGTGTGTCTTGTACGCTGTCATCAATAAATGTTGCCATATAGTCTCCGTGCTTAATAGCATTATGGAAGAAATTTAGAATGTTCCCTCTTATGAGGCATTCCGCTTTTGCTCTTTAGCCAGTTGTTCTCGGTGCTTCTTTTCCCACTTCATTGCAGCCCCGGGAAAATCACCTGTAACTCCTTCGAGTTTAACTCGTGGGGTACTTAACTGACGAAAGGCTTTTGAGCCACAAACCTGACAATCTATTGTTTCTGTTTCTACAGAAGTAAATCGTTCTTGTAAGTGACCATTAGGACATAGAAAATCAAAGACTCTTATCATCTGTAAGCTCCGCATATGATGCTTCGATAGCATTACGATAACCAAGAAGTGTCTCTAAAACTTCTACCTGTCCTTTTCTGAACCAGAACATGTTAGCATCTGAGGTGTTCCGAATATCAGAGAGATTGTCTAAGCTACGCTTAAGGTCTTCCTGATATATGTTCCATCCCTTATGTACAAACAAGTCTAGAAGAGATTCATAATATTCTTGTAACTCTTTATCCATGAGCATTTCTCCTATAGTGGATGCTAATGTCTCTATTATACCACAAAAGTTTTACTTTGTCAAGCTATTGTTGCATTTGCTTAGCTACAATTGCTTCTTTACTTGCAATCTCACGTTCTTTCAAGACCAAATCTGCAAGCCTTGCTCGTCGTTCAAACTCTTTATCATCTTGGCTACCCGCCTGTAAGTTAGAAGAAATGGCTCGGATGCGATCATTCTCCAACTTAGTAGGAATTGCCTGTGTTTCTGCCTGAAGCTTACCAGCTCGGCTCTGGCTTTCAGCAGCTTGTGCCTGATAGAGAGCTGTCTGAGCCTGTGCTGCTGCCATCTGCATCTCCATCTGAGCCTGTTGTAGCTGCTGTGCCTGTGGGTTAGGCTGATTCATCTCACGAAGCTTACCAATCATGCCTTCTCGGTTAGACAAGCTCATGTTTTCAATGACAGCTTCCACCAACATGGGGTACATTGGGCTATCTTGTCCCAAGGTTTGCAGGAGTTGCACCAATTGTGTCACTTCGTACTCACGAGCAATAACACCAAGGCTGCTAGAAGCTACAAACTTGTAGTCTTGTGCAGGGAAATTGTCTGGGTCATACTGCATATAGCGCCATGCAGCCTTGCTAACCAGTGGGATGAGGAAGGAGTCTTGGAAGTTGATTAACGTGCGCTTATGGCGCTTTATAATGGCTCCTAGAGACATACTTACAGCGCCTGCTGCTGCCTCTCCATTGATACTTCCGGGAATGCCTGCTGCATCAATGGCTCCTGTAGCCATCTGAACCATGCGCTGGAGGCTTTCTGCCTGTGTAAAGCTAACACTATCGAGGTTGCCAAACTTAAATGGCATCATAATCTCAGCAGGGTTGCCATTGGTTATGATTGTCTTGCCGGGACGTATCTCAAACTTAGCACCACGAGGCATACGTGTACCATCCATAGCCATCATTGGATGGACAGTTAGAGCCAAGGCATCAATACGAGCACGAAGCTCAGCATCCAAAGCCTTCTGGCTGTTGTAACCCTTCTCACAAATGCCACGTCCCCAGAAGCGTCCGGGAACTACATCCCAAGGGAAGGCAATCAAGGGGCGATCTTGCATCATGTAAGGGTTTTCTTCAACCTTCAACAAGATACCACCATTAGCCACAATGACAATGGCTTCTACGTATTCGCTTTCTTCGTCAGTTTCCTTCTTGCTTTCTTCTTTAGGCTCTGGCAAATCCATCGCTTCATTAAACTCTTTACGAGGAACAAGACCATAATACTTGGTGAGACGTACCTTATCATCTTGGTAAATCGTAAGGTCTTGGTCAGGCTCAAGGTCTTGGTCAGGAGCTGCTGCCATAATGTCAACGTCACGATAGACCCCCTTCTCAATTAGGAGTTCAACCTGATGCTTAGGAACAAACTCATCAATAGCCACACCCAAAGCCTCTTCAATAGAGGAAGCAACAGGGTCAATCAGGAAGTTCTGTGGCAGGATTGGACGAACCTTAACCACAATGCGTGGCTTAACTGTTACACCCACAGCCTGCATAGCACCATCAAGGATTGGTTGTGTGGCTGGTGTGAAGTCTTGCACCTCATCAAGGACAAGCTCAGCCATACCTGTGCCAAACACGGCAGCGTTTAACAAACACTCAGCTACAGCCTTGCGTGTCTTGGTGTATTTAAACTCTTCATCCAAAGCGTTACGCAAGAAGGTGATGTCTTCACGCTCTTGGTCACGCATGTCATCATAAATGTCAAACCATTTACCACGACCAAAGGTGGCTTCCTCAACCTCAGCAACGCTACTCTCTACAGCTTGCTGCAAGGCAGGGCTAATAAGCTTGCTACGCTCGCTCTCACGTGTCTTATCAGCAGCATCCCACTGACCACGCCATAAGCGATAATACTCATCAAACTTCTCTTGATGGTTGCTGGTATAATGGTCACGCCATCTGTCAGCTTTTTCAATGACCCAACCAGCGAGACTAGTTCCCTTGTAAGTTTCTTCAGTATCAAAGCTCATATGTTTCCTTAGTATCCGCTTATAGCGTCCATTGGTTCAAAAGGTTCTTCTTCGTATTCTGTTGCATAGCTTTCTTTGCTTAGCTGCTCTATGTAACTAAGCGCATCAATCAAGTCATCATGCACAAGAGTATTTGGAAATTGGAAGAGTTGGTCAAGAAATTGTATGTTCCATTCTCCCTTGTTAAGGACAATTTGACCATGTTCAAAACGCCCCTGTAATGCCCATACAATTCGATCTGTTTTCTTTTTGTTTCCATGACTTAGCTCTTCCACTCTAAAGAACGTCTGTGTTCTTCTCATTATGTCTGACAAATAGGGCATCACTGCTTGCTTAGCAATACCCTTCTCAATTCCTATAGATACTGGCTCATACTTCTTAACAGCAGCAAATATCTTCTTTGCTGTCTCTTCAACTGTCCAACGCCCAAAGACAATATCCTTAACATACCAACCTGTGCCGCTGGTCTTAACAATGGCTATGGCACTATCATCAAGCCTCTTGCTCTTGCTGCCCTTGCTCTCATCTGCAAAGCCAGCCAAGTCAATAGCAATGAAGTAGTCCCCTTCAGGTTCTTCTTCATCAAACTTAACCCATTCCTCTTTGAAGAGTTCTCCACCCTGTGCTTCAAAGGAAGCCATGAACTCCTGCCTAAAAGCAAAGCTGCTCATGTTCTTCTTAGCAGCTTCAATCTCTTCTGGATCAATCAAAGGGTTGTTATAGCTGGTAAAATGCCAACTCTTGAATGTACTATCATCTCCTGTTAAGCCATACTGGTACAGCTCATAGAAGTGATTCCTGCCCATTGGTGTTCCAATGAACAAGGCATGTCCCTTCTGGTCAGCCAAAGCAGGACGTAAGATTTGCTCCCATACCTCTGGCTTCATATCTGCATATTCGTCCATTACCAGAAACTTTAGGGACACCCCTCGCATAGTCTCTGGTCTATCAGCACCTTTAAGGCTGATGGTGGCTCCGTTAACAAGCTTAACCTGTAAGTTATTAACATGGCTTCCTGCTATAACAGCATGTCCAACCTCAAGCAGGGTTTGCCACATAATGTCCCTTGCCTGTCCCTGTGTAGGGGCAACATAGAACACATGACCCTTCTCTGCCTGTAGAGCATTGAACAACAACAAGTAGGCAGCTAAGCGACTCTTACCTGTTCTTCGTCCAGCAGCGACAACCTTGAAGCGGCTCTTATCGCTCCAGACCTCTTGCTGCCAAGGAAGTAGCTTAATGTCTAAGCTAGTCAAACAAACTTCCTAAAGTGTTCTTAGCTCTGGCTAATGGGTTCTCCCACCAAGAAGGTTCTGGTGCAGGCGTAGGAGCCATAGGAGGCTGATAGCCACTTATGTCCAAAGCATACTTTGCTCTCTCATCATACTTGGGGTTACGCTCTGGATTGGGTTTAAACCATCCCTTAGCAAGAACATCAGCAATGACACTTGGGTCTTGTTCTGTATCTAACACATTCCTGAGCTTGGCAGCATTGCCTGCTCCAATAATATTTTGACTGTCCCCATAAACTGTGTCATGAAAGAAACGAAGCTGAGCATCAGCACTGTCTTTTATTTTATTCTGCTTCTTCCACTTCTCATAATGAGGCTTCATGAAGTCAAGCTGCAACAGCCCATAACCGGGGCCTCCTACTTGCTTTGTCTTATAATCGAAGGTGTCCCCTGTCTCAACAGCAATGTTGCCGAGGATGCCAGCAACAGCAGCATCATTATAGCCTAGCTTCTTTAATCTTTTTTCAACAGCTTCTTTAGACATCAATAACCTCGTCTTCTCCACCTGAGATGATTGTCTGCTCTCCACCAACACCAGTGATAGTGATAGACACAGCAGCCCTACCACCACCATTCTTGTCCTTCTCGAAATGACTGAGAGGCAAGAGTCTATCCATGATGAGCTTCCAAGCTGCTGCTTGATTTTTGTGGTTATCATCTAAAGCAGCCCCATAGATGGCTTCAACAACCTTCTGGCTCCGAGGACTGTTTAACATCCTAGAGCGATATTCATTTATAATTGCCTGTTCGCCCTTGGGTCTTCCAACAGCATTCCTCTTGCCCGGAGTCTTGGCAACAATATCTGTCTTCTTAGGACGTCCTCTTTTTCTAACAGGGCTATCAGTGTTCATATGTCTTTCTGTGCGGCTTCTATGCCCATCTGTGCAGCTTCTATGTTTGAATTATTCTTAGTAGTTCAGCTTACAAGTAAACAACTAAGAATAAAAGCCCTTCTGTGCAGCTCATAGGTAACTACATAGTTACTTTTAAGCCTAGACTTATTTAATTATTATTTAATAAGCTTCCTTAATTGCTTATATGTATTTATTATACCACACATTGTGTTAAATGTCAAGCTCTTTGTGTGGCTTTAATGCTACACATTGCATTCCTTTTATGACCCGTTGGTCAGTAATTATTTATCCCTTGTAAATCAACAACTTAGTGAATGCGAATAATTCTCATTTAGCCCCTATTTTAGCCCTTTTTTGTATGCTACGGGGTTCCGCATATATTGGCACAAGTTGTCCCCTCCCCCGGTAGTACTTTTGTGCTACAAAAGAGCCTTTCTCTAGGTGGGTCTTAGAACTTTCGAGGTATGAGTACTTAAGTGGCAGCCTCTAGAGCCACCTGAAACCATAAGTACTACATAGCCAGGGTAACTAGCTAGTAACTAAACATAAAGCATTACAGGGAAAACACCTACACTAGTACCTATGTATTAACTGTCACACAATATGCCCTGTTATGGTGCAAACGTCACACATGAAGCACCAACACAGTGCACCAAAGACTAAAATGCACAGAGATGGTGCATAATTCATGTAAGCATTAAGTATACAATTCCAGGAAGTTAACTACATAGTATTACATATGAGCTACTTCTGAAAACAAACGTACTAGCGACACTACTACTTAAGTATACATGGCATGCCACTTGCATAGTATATAGGGTCTAGGGACAATGAGGTAACTAGACAGTAACCACAAGGAGAAGATAGAATGACAAAATCAAACCTAATGAAAGCACTGGCTAAGCACTTCGAGGGCTTAGATATTCGAGATGCCTCTGACTTCCATGGTAGAAAATCAGTAGGCTTATGGTTACCCAATGCCTCTTATGACTTCGGGGTGAGAGGCATGGAGGAGAAGGGAGACAATAAACTAAATGACTTCATTGAATCTAAGGGATGGTTCATTGAACCATATGATGCCGAGACAATGATGTGCTATCCACAGTAAACTATACAAGCCCTTCAATGAGGGCTTGTGTGGCAATACTGCCAAAACCAACTAAGGAGAATTCAAAATGAGCAAAGTGAAAAGATTAGACCCCGCTAACCCTGAAGCACTGGGAGCACAATTTGCGGTACATCAACATGACATCAATGGCGCTTTACTGGGCACGTTGAAGTCAATAATCGGTGCATACACTGTAGAAAATAAAGCAGAGTATGAGAGCATGGTTGAGGGTTACGGCACACAATGCAAAACCCTATACAATGCGAATACTGCCAAGGTTAGGAAATCAGAATTTAAGAAAATCGTTGACCATGCGAGCACGTCAGAGACACGTCAAACACTGTTCAACATAATTGACAATTATGAATCGGTGCAAAGTCTAGTAAAAGATTTAAGGGGCTTAGAATCGGGAAGCAAAATAATTGATGAAGAGGGTAAAGTTACAAAAGCCCCTAAGGATGAAACAGAGGGTACAGAGGATGAAACAGTCGAAGAGATTACATTCTCCGAGGATGACAAAATCCTAAACAATCTCGAAATAATTCAGCAACTGTGCTACGATAAGGGTTACAAAATCGCTAGCGAGTTAATTCTTCAAGCGATGGCTAAAATCAACGAGAAAGTATGACAAGGGAATACCTAGGGGTTGACAAAGCCCCTAGGCCTTGTACAATGAACATCAGAGCATAGAGAAAAACCTGGTTTTTCCCTGCGCTTTGCAGGTAACTTGTTAGTAACTTTTTAAGGGAGTTTTTATGTTTGATTCAATCAAAGCTTTTTTTGTCGCTAAGCAGTTTGTTGCCAACCACGGCAATAGATTTTTGACAGTTTACGTTGGAGAGAAACGATTTAATGGTCAGATTGTTGACAGAGGTTTTTTCAAAGTGTCAGTTAAGCTGGCGCATAGTGGGGAGATTTTCAAAGTTAGTCCCAGTGCTGTTGTTCGTGTGCATCGTGACAAGAAGCGTTTGTCAGTACAGAAGCAAGCCATTGCAATCTGATAGGAAACTTCATAAGCCCATCAATGTGGGCTTATGTGGCAATCCTGCCAGCAAGGAGCATCAAATGACAGATAGACAATTCACAGTTACATGCACCATTTTGTTGGTGTTGGTTTATACAATGCTTATTTTGGAGAACGTATATGCTTAGTCGTACATCAAAGCTTGGCTGTTTTAGTTGGAGCTTGCAAGCCTTAGAAACTTGTCAAGGAAGCATTGGCAAAGATGGAAAGCTTGTCGAGGTTTGTCAGGGCTGTTATGCCACACAAGGGTTTTATCACATGCCTGATGCCATTGCGTTGCGTAAAAGCAACAAGGAAGATTGGCAGGCTGATGATTGGGTGGAGCGTATGGTCAAAGCCCTTGTCAAGCAGAAGAAATTCCGATGGTTTGACAGTGGAGATATTTATTCTGTTGACTTAGCGTGGAAAATCTACGATGTTTGTAGACAAACCCCACACGTTAAGCATTGGTTGCCCACACGTATGCACAAGTTTGACAAGTATTCCAATGCTCTTGGTGCGCTTAGTTGTTTGCCTAATGTTGTGGTGCGTCTCAGTGCCGACAATGTAGAAGAGCAGATAGCAGGAGCAACTACATCAATGGTTATCAAAAGCCATGAGCATAGACAAGGGGTACACGTATGCCCTAGTAGTTTACAGGCTGGTAAGTGTGACACTTGCACTGCCTGTTGGAACAAGGACGTGAAGGTGGTGGCTTATGTTGCCCATTCACGTAAGATGGCTAAAGTTATTCAAATCAAGGAGGCAGTATGAGTAAATTTGCAGAGACAAACAAGCTTAAGAAGGGGACACGTATTGTCCTGCGTAATGGTTGGGAGGCTGTGCTTGAAGACAACAAGAAGGGCTCTATTCGCATGGCTACAGTGTTTGGCACGTATACAGAGATGGGCAGCATTTATGCCCATGATATTGCAGGGTACAAAGAGGGAGAATTTTGGGTGAAGCTTCCATACATTGGGGAGAATTTCCTAGAGATTTTGATGAAGAGGGCAGCATGATAACAGTAGACCAGTTGTACGCATGGATGGGTTCTGATACCTTGAAGGTTCATGACCTAACTGAGTTGTTACTTGAGGTAATCAATGGGGATTACCCAGCAGAGGAGCTACGTCAAGACATAGACGATTACATAAAACAGAAGGTGGAATAATGAAGGTGCTTATCGCTTGTGAATACTCAGGCAAGGTTCGCTCTGCGTTTGAGAAGATGGGACACTTTGCTGTGTCTTGTGATCTTTTACCAACAGAAAATCCTGGAATTCACTATAAAGGTGATGTGTTTGACATCATCAATGATGGTTGGGATTTGATGGTGGCACACCCTCCATGCACTGACTTAGCCGTGAGTGGAGCTGCTTGGTTCAAGGAAAAGATAGCGGATGGTAGGCAGCAGAGGGCTTTGGATTTTGTCCAAGCCTTGATGGATGCCCCTATTCCTATGATTGCTATTGAGAATCCGATTAGTGTTATCAGTAGTAAGATACGTAAGCCTGACCAAATCATTCAGCCTTGGATGTTTGGACACAAGGAAACAAAAGCCACTTGTTTGTGGCTCAAGGGATTGCCTAAGCTTGTCCCTACTACAGACTTAAAAGAGGAGACAATGGCTCTTCCAAAGAAGGAGCGTATGCGTCTACACTATTTGCCACCAAGTGCAGATAGGTGGAAGATACGTAGTGAAACATTCCAAGGCATCGCTGATGCTATGGCTAACCAATGGGGTAAAGTATGAAAGTGTTTGTATATTTCAATTTGCACAAGCGTGTCTTCTCTGTGAAGGCACTAGAAGGTGCAGAGAAGGGCAGGGTTATAGGGCATAGAACGTCATTGGCTATATACAGCCCTACCTTCAAGGTTTCAGAGGCTGGAAGACAGCGTGTGATACGTGAGAAGCGTAAGAACGTACATGCAGGGGTTGTTGGTTTCTTAACAGCCCCTTATGATTGGACTAAGGAGCTTGTCGAATGGACTCCTGTGTTGTACAATCCTTATGTGTTCTCTTCGTTTGTCACACCTCGTGGCAAGCCTGTTCATAAGTCACAGTTTGCAAGGATGAATATTGTTAATGGTATTCCATACGTGGAGGCAGGCAATGCGGAACCATGTTGATGGCACAAGCATCTTCTTGGTGTACTTGGTTGGGTTTATTGTTGGTTTGTGTATAATTAGATTCTTTAAACAAAGGAGAAAGTAATGGGACTAGATATGTATTTGACAGCAAAGCGTTACATCTATGACTTCGATGATAGCGGTAAGGCTTTGAAGTTCTACCTTGAAGACATGAAGGTTAATGACATGCGTGTAAAAGAGATTTCATATGAGGCTGGCTACTGGCGCAAAGCTAACCACATCCACAAGTGGTTTGTTGATAACGTACAGAATGGTGTAGACAATTGTCGTGAACACCTTGTGTCTGTAGAAGAGCTTGAGAAACTTCTTGAGCTAGTCAATGAAGTGTTGCGTAGTAGAGACAAAGCAAAAGATTTGTTGCCAACAAGCAACGGCTTCTTCTTTGGCAGTGACTTATATGATGATGGTTATTTCGATGACCTCATTCAAACCAAAGCAATCATTGAGAACGTCTTGTCAATAGATGATTTGCCTAAGTATGATTTTTACTACTGTTCTTCATGGTAACTAGCCAGTTACCTTGTAAGCCCTTGACAGCTTCTTATATGTCTTGTACAATAAAGACATATAAGAAAGCTTCTAGTTAATAATATTAAGGAAAACATATGAGATGTTATTGTTGTAATGCTAGTTTGTCTGACTTTGAAGCTACTCGTAAGAGTGCTCAGACAGGTGATTTCTTAGATATGTGTAATGATTGTTTCTCCTATGTCAAAGATGATGTTGATGTAGTAGAGAGACAAGACTTACAACATGCTTCTGATGATGAGGAAATTGAAGATGATGAACAGTGATGAAAAGCTAGAGAGGTTTATGTCCTTCACAATTGCTGATTGTGTTGAGCTTGTATCTCTTGTTGGTTATGTTAGATTCATGGAAGTTTTACAGACAGCTCTCTTAACAAAGAAAAACTCTTTGCCTTTGTCTCAAGAAGAACTAGATGCAAGACAGAAACATTTATGGAATGATTGGAAGTATTGATGGCATTTGTTAAAACCCATCAGCCATGCACATCATGTGACAGTAGTGATGGCATGTCTGTAAACGATGATGGTTCAACCTATTGCTTTGTTTGTAACACGCACACAAAGCCAACAAAAGAAGAAGGATATATGTACACACCAACAGCCACAGCAAAGCCTGTGGAAGGGGCTGTAGCTGCCCTTAGAACAGCCTTCCAAACATTGGCTACACCAGCCATTGGAAGCAGACGCATAAGCAGGACAACAGTTGAGAAGTATGGCATTGTGTCTGATGACACTCACGTGTGGTTTCCCTACTATGACAACGATGGGAAGTTGTTTGCTACAAAGAAGCGTAGCATCAAGGAGAAGAAGTTTGCCATTGAGGGAGACTGGAAAGCCACATGTTTGTTTGGACAGAACTTGTTCACCAAGGGTGGGAAGTATCTAACCATTGTCGAGGGTGAGTATGATGCCCTTGCTGTGTTCCAAATGCTTGGCTCCAAGTGGCCTGTTGTCTCTGTGCGTAATGGTGCAGGAGGTGCTGCCAAGGATGCCAAGGAGCATTACGAGTGGCTCAATAGCTTTGAGAACATTGTTGTTTGCTTTGACAATGACGAGCAGGGACAACAAGGGGCAGCACAGCTATGCTCTGTGCTTGGCTCCAAGGTTAAGGTTATGAAGGGGGTTGATGGCTTGAAGGATGGGTGCGATTGGCTCCTCGCTGGTAAAGAGAAGGAGTTCATTGACCGCTGGTGGGCTGCTGAGAAGCACATCCCTGATGGCATTGTTGCTGGCTCCACGTTGTGGGAACAGGTGTCTAAGCCTTTGGAGAAGGCAGAGGTGTCCTACCCCTTTGAGGGCTTGAACAAGTTAACCTATGGCATACGTAAGGGAGAGCTTGTAACTGTCACTGCTGGCTCAGGCTTAGGTAAGAGTCAGTTCTTGCGTGAACTCATATGGCACATCCTCTGCAAAACCCAGGATAATATTGGCTTGATGTTCTTGGAGGAGAGTGTACGTAAGACAGGTACATCCATCATGTCCTTGGCTGCAAACAAGCCCTTGCATTTGCCTGACTGTGATGCTACAATGGAAGAGAAGAGAGCAGCTTTTGATGTAACCCTTGGTACAGACAGGATGTATATGTTTGACCACTTCGGTAGCACAGACATTGAGAACATTGTGAAGAGGACAGAAGAGTTTGCTAATGCCTTTGGTTGTGGCTATGTGTTCCTTGACCATGTATCAATTGTTGTAAGTTCACAACAGAATGGTGACGAACGCAAGGCTTTGGATACAATCATGACAGAGCTTCGCACATTGGTTCAACGCACAGGCATAAGCCTAATCCTTGTAAGCCACCTGAAGCGTCCTGATGGGGGCAAAGGACACGAGGAAGGGGTAGCTACCACATTGGCTCAGCTACGTGGCTCAGGCTCCATTGCTCAGCTCTCCGACATGGTGCTTGGTCTTGAGCGTAATGGTCAGGCAGACGATGAGAAGGAACGTAACACCACCAAGGTGCGTGTATTGAAGAACAGGTTCTCTGGCTTAACAGGACATGCTTGTAACCTCGTGTACAGTAAGTACACAGGACGCATGGTTGAGACAGAAGATGAGAAGTTATGAGAAAACTATTAAGGAAACGTATGGATACTTTATTGCTTGCTGCTAGTGACTTCCCCATGTTGGCTGTTAATGAGGAGTTTCATGAGACATTCCCTGATGCAGATGATGTGACAATTGAATATGAATGGGAAGACGATGAGCCACAGGTTGGCTATGTTGGTGGCTTCTCATGGGATGCCTATGTTGATGGTGTAGAAATTACAAACATGCTGTCCATAGAAGACATTCGGTTTGTAGGTAAAGCTCTTGATGAATACACCAAGGAGTATTGCTGATGGCTAGTTGGTTAATTGCAGTTATCGGTGTGGTCTATTTGGTAGTAGCCATAGACTTAATGCTCAAGGGTAACCTTGGTATGGGAGTGGCCTTCATTGGCTACAGTTTGGGTAATGTTGGTTTATATATAGCAACGAGGCAAGCATGAAACAAAATGAAATTATGGAAATGGCTAAACAGGCGGGATTCAATGAACAGTTTGCTGATGTTGAATATGACTGGCCTAGATTTGAAGCCTTTGCCAAACTGGTAGCCGCCAAAGAACGTGAAGCCTGTGCAAAGGTGTGTGATGAGTTGCCAGCGCCTGACATATACAACAACACAGATAAATCAATGTGGGAAATAACTTGCATTGATTGTGCAGATGCCATCAGAGCAAGGGGACAAGCATGAAGCTCTATGACGTACCAAGGAACACACGTATAGTTCTTGAAGATGACACAGAACTTATGTTTGACCACCTTGATGGGATGTATAGTGTGTGCTATAATGATAGTGGAAGCATCATACACTTAGCAGTGTGGACAGAAGTAACAATTAAGGAAGACAAATGACATTGACAATTGAAGGTACATTAGCACAACGTCAAGACACCTATGGTGACTACAAAGATGTTGCTCGTACAGCACAAGACTTAAAACAAATTGTGCGTACACGTGGTAACTGGCACGACATGTCACCACCTATGCAAGAAAGCATGGACATGATTTGCAACAAGATGGCTCGCATCCTTAACGGCAACCCATACTATGCAGACAGTTGGCATGACATCTCAGGGTATGCTACACTTGTGGTTAAGGAACTAGGATATGAATAAGGAAACCAAATGCGGAGGCTCTTTCTAGATACAGAAACAAACAGTACACATGACCACATATGGTGCTGTTACACGTATAATGAAGATGGATATGTATGTCACACAGAAGCAAGTACACTGATTCCCTTAATCGAAAACTCAGACAAAGTGATAGGACACAACTTGATAGGCTTCGATGCGGGAGTCTTGAAGAGATGTTGGGGAGTGAAGATACCAGCAACAAAAGCGATAGATACCTTGATACTGTCAAGGTTATACAATCCAAATATAGAAGGAGGCCACAGTTTGGCAGCATGGGGGGAAAGGACAGGACAAAAGAAGACTGACTATGCCCAAGCCTATGTGGACAAGACAGGGCGGTCTGCCGACCTCCGATGGGACAACCCTGATCTTGAGCTTCTGTATGAGTATTGCAAGGACGATGTTGCTGCTCTCGTTGCAACATACGAGATGGTTAACAAGATGCTTGAGAAAGACAAGTTCTCTGAACAAAGTATTAAGCTTGAGCATGACGTTGCAATTATTATTCAAAGGCAGAAGGAACATGGTTTTAAACTGGATGTTAAGAAAGCTCAGGGCTTGCTGGCTATGCTTCAAGGTAAGATGGTGGACATTGAGAATGAGCTTCAAGTTGTCTTCCCTCCCTACGTTGAATCAGGGAGGAAGAACAAGAGGACAGGAGCACCACTAAAAGATATTGTCACCCCATTCAATGCTGGCAGTAGACAACAGATTGCTGAGCGTCTTGAGAAGCTTGGTGTTAAGTTTACTAAGAAGACAGAGAAGGGAGCAGTGATTGTCGATGAGACAGTGCTTGCATCCATTGCTCTGCCAGAGGCAAGGCTCTTGTCTGAATACCTCATGCTGCAAAAGCGTGTGGCTCAGGTTGGTAGCTGGCTTGAAGAGGTGAGAGATACAGGCAGGGTTCATGGTAGTGTCATTACCAATGGCGCTGTCACTGGTAGGATGACACATAGCAGCCCCAACATGGCACAGGTTCCCAACAAGGGAAGCCCCTATGGTGAGGACTGTCGTGAGTTGTGGACTGTAGATGAAGGCAATGTCCTTGTTGGTGCTGATGCCAGTGGCCTTGAGCTACGAATGCTGGCTCACTACATGAAGGACGATGCCTATATCAAAACTGTTTGTGAAGGAAGTTCAAAAGATGGCACTGATGTACACACGCAAAATCAAAAGGCAGCGGGTCTTGCGACAAGGGATGAAGCGAAGACCTTCATTTACGCCTTTCTCTATGGTGCAGGGGCGGAGAAGATTGGTAAAATTGTCGGTGGTAATGCTCGTGATGGACAGAAGCTCATTGAAAGTTTCTTGTCCAACACTCCCGCTCTCAAGAGTTTACGGAATAACGTATCCAAGTATGCAAGCAAGGGTTTTGTACCGGGGTTGGATGGTAGAAAAATATGGGTTCGCTCCGAACATTCGGCAGTTAACAGCTTATTGCAGGGTGCAGGCGCAATTGTTATGAAGCAGGCTCTTGTCTTGTTAGACCAAGAGCTAAGGAAGAAGAAGGTTTGGTATGGCTTTTGTGTCAATGTCCACGATGAATGGCAGATTGAAACAAAAGAAAAAGATGGCGAGCTTGTAGGACAACTCGCAGTGCAGAGCATACAAAAAGCAGGAGAGCTTCTCGGCTTGCGTTGCCCTGTATCTGGAGAGTTTAGTACAGGTAAGACATGGCGTGACACACATTGAAAAATGTGTTATAATATTGTTTTTATACAAAGGAAAAAGAATGAACCAAGTTAAAGTGGTGGGTAAATTGTTTTGGGCTAAACACATGGAAGTCCCTAATCGGGAGTTCAATGCAGACAACACTCGTTTTGAGATTTGTATTGGTGGCTTGAGCGATTCCATTGCACAACGCCTTACATCAGAGCTTGGTGTTAAGGTGAAAGAGAAAGCTGATGACAAGTATGGACGTGGTAAGTACATCATTGTTAAGAGCAACTATGCTATCAAGGCGGTTGATGATAACAATGCACGTATCTCTCCTGACCTGATTGGTAATGGCACTGTTGCAGAAGCAACCCTCAGTAGCTACACCCACAAGATGTCAGCTATGCACGGCAATGCTCCCTCTCTGCTGCACAGCAAGGACAACCCTGCTCTGCGTATCAAGCAGTTGGTGTCTGCCCCTGTTGAGCAAGAAGAAGAAGCAGAAGTAGTCCTGTGATTGCATTAGTAGATGGTGATGTGATGTGCTATCGCATTGCCTTCTCTTGTAAGGATGACTCAGAAAGCCAAGCCATTACAACGATGGCTAACTTTCTTGAGGACATCCTTATGACACAGCTAGGTCTTGAGAGTTGGGAAATCTTCTTAACAGGGAAGACAAACTTCAGGAAAGACATAGCTGTCACTGCCCCTTACAAAGGGAACAGAACACAAGAGAAGCCAGCACATTTAGAAATCTTACGTAACTATCTAGTTACCGCATGGGGTGCTACGATGAGCATTGATGAAGAGGCTGATGACCTGATAGCAATCAGAGCAACAGAGCTTCAAGATGATTGCATCATGGTGTCAGTGGATAAAGACTTCAATCAGGTGGCAGGATGGCATTACAATTTTGTGAAACAAGACAAGTACTTTGTCTCAGAAGAACAAGGACTCCGCTTCTTCTACAAGCAGATGTTGATGGGCGACAGAGCAGACAACATTGTGGGTATCAAGGGAGTGGGAGATGTGAAAGCAACCAAGATGCTTGCCAAAGCCAAGACCGAAAGCGAGATGCTTGCAGTTTGCTTGGAGGCACTGGGCGAAGAACGAGTTAAAGAGAATGGACTTCTATTATGGCTAAGACGATTCCCCGAACAGATGTGGTTCCCTCCAGTTTCTGGCTTGGAGGTTGCGAATGGAAAGTAGTTTATGTTGACGAGTTCCAGGATTTTGGTACATGCGACCCCGGTAAGTATGAAATATTAATACGTGCCAACATGAATGAACAAGCAACAAGAGCAACCTTCTTTCATGAACTTGTTCATGCAATTAAGTTTACGATGGGAGACATAGGCCACGATGAAAAAGAAGTTGAAGGGTTCGGGAATCTCCTCTGCCAATGGTACAGAACGAAAGCATAATGACAGTGAGTGGACAGCAGCAAGGTTTAGAAGCTTTGTTGTTTCTGCCCTACGCACAGCAACACGTAGATGGCCTCCTAAGCTTAAGGCTTTGAAGGCTGCATACATAGGTAGGAAGGTTAACCAAAAGACAAACAAGATGGCTATGCACTATGCTTGCGCTAGTTGCTCAAGACACTTCGTTGCCAAGGATGTACAGGTTGACCACATCTTCCCTGTTGTTGAACCAAGTGTGGGCTTTGTTGATTGGGATACATACATCAATAGGCTGTTCTGTGAGAAAGAAAACTTACAGGTGTTATGCAAACCCTGTCATTCAGAGAAGACAGCATTAGAGAAAACAGAAAGGAAAGATTATGGCAAGACCAAAGAAAGTGCAGCCACCACAGGAGCCAAGCGCAGATGATACGTGGTACATGTACCTTGTAAGCTATTGGGTTCCATTTCCAACAAGTGAATATGGAGGCCTTCAGTGTGTGATAGCACGTAACAAAGAAGAAGCTAAGGAAGTTATCAAGGAAATAGCGGGAGACTTTATGATTGATTCTTTCAAAGACGCTGATGAACGAATAGAAGTAAAGCTTAACAAAGCAGGCGTGTATGAACTTGCTAAGCCAAACATTTGGACATATGCACATGTTGTAAGGAGTATTGAAACATGAAGATTGAAGTTACACAGTTTAATGAGAACGAGGATGGCTCAGCAGATTGTTCCTTTGAGGCAGACAAGGAAGGCAAAGAAGCCCTCCTTCGTTATGGCTTGATGGCTCTTCTGAAAGAAGCGATAGCTCAAGGAAATAAGTTGGCAATACCAGAGGATACAGATGGGAGTTAGGCTTGTATGGGCAACGCCAAATGGTGAAGCCCTAGTTGCTGAGATGGCTCGTGTGTCAAACCCAACTAACAAGAACAACACAGCCACTGCTCCTAAGCTTATTAAATACTTGATAGATAATAAGCATTGGAGTCCCTTTGAGATGGTCAATGTCTGTATGGAAATTGTTACAACACGTGACATTGCTAGACAGATATTAAGACACAGAAGCTTTAGCTTCCAAGAGTTTAGTCAGCGGTATGCCATTGCCAATGCTTTCATTTCATCAGAGGCTCGCCTTCAAGATGATAAGAATAGACAGAACAGTCTTGAGACTGATGATGTAGTAACGCAGGGCTGGTGGACTGATGTGCAGCAACGTATGATTAAGGAAGCTTCTCTTCTGTATCAACTTGCTTTGGACAGAGGCATTGCAAAAGAGACAGCACGTAAGGTGTTACCTGAAGGACTAACAGAAAGTACAATGTATATGAATGGAACGCTTCGTAGCTGGCTTCATTACATTGACATTCGTTGTGACAAGGCAACACAGAAAGAGCATCGCCTCATTGCTGAGCAATGTCGTGATGTGATTAAAGAACTTTTCCCATCAATTAAGGAATGACATGGACAACAACAAGACACGCTACATGTTTCATGTAGAAACAAAAGGATATGAAGATACATTTGAGCATCGTTCCTATCCAGATATTATCTTAACAGAGTATGCAACCTTCAATGGTGCTGAACGATGGCCTGATGTGGTACGTGCTTTCACTCGCTTCTTAGGCAACGTATATGGCTATGACATTGAGCAGCAGTTCAACGAGATGTACATAGACCCATTGACCAAATATGAAGAAGAGCAACAAGAACAAGAAATGTTTAAAGACCAATGAGACACTTAGTTATTCCTGACACACAATGCAAACCCGGAGTTTCTCTTGAGCATCTGGAATGGGTTGGCAAGTATGCAGCAGACAAGAAACCAGATGTCATCATCCACCTTGGCGATCATTGGGATATGCCAAGCCTTTCAATTTACGATGTAGGGAAGAAAAGCTTTGAAGGTAGAACGTATCAAGCAGATATTGAATCTGGCCACGCTGGAATGGAACTTCTTTTGTCTCCGATTAAAGCTGAGCAACAGCGTCTTAAGAGAAACAAGGAAAAGCAATGGAATCCACGCCTTGTCTTTCTATTGGGAAACCATGAGGAACGCATTCAAAGAGCTATTGAGAGCGATAGAAAACTGGACGGACTCATTGGTTATCACGACCTTAAACTTGCTTCTTATGGTTGGGAGTGTTATGATTTTCTTCAGCCTGTCGTTTTGGATGGCATTGCTTATTGTCATTACTTCACTTCAGGTGTTATGGGAAGGCCTGTTAGCTCGCCTGCGTTGATGCTCTCTAAGAAGCACATGAGCTGTGTCATGGGGCATGTGCAGGACAGAGGTATTGCCTATGCTCGTAGGGCTGATGGTAAGCGTATGACAGGCTTGTTTGCTGGCATCTGCTACCAACACGATGAGAAGTATCTAACCCCTCAAACCAATGGCTCTTGGTCTGGTGTGTGGATGTTCAATGAGGTTGTTGAAGGCAGCTTCGATGAGCTTCCTGTTAGCCTCAACTACTTACGTGAGACTTACGCATGAGCCTCACGTTGTATGACATTGCTGACTTGCTAAGACGAGAAGATTGTGTTACAATATTAGAACTGTTGGACATAAGCAGTGATGACCTTGTTGATAGGTTCATGGATGTGATAGAAGATAAAGCTGATAAGATAGAAAAGGAACTTGAATGAATAATTATATGGGAAGTTATGAGCAGTTCATCGCTAAGAGTCGGTATGCTCGTTACTTAGACAGTGAGCAACGGCGTGAGAACTGGGATGAGACAGTGGCTCGTTACTTAGACTTCATGCGTGACCACTTAGCAAAAGAGCACAACTATGCAATAACTGATAAGATGTATGCAGAGCTTTATGATGCCATCTACAACATGGAGGTTATGCCTTCTATGCGTAGCGTTATGACTGCGGGTAAGGCATTAGAGCGAGACAACACTGCTGGCTATAACTGTTCCTACCTTCCTGTAGATGACGTTAAGAGTTTCGATGAGGCTATGTACATCTTGTTGTGTGGCACAGGGGTTGGCTTCTCTGTTGAACGTCAGTTCATACAGAAGCTGCCTGACATTCCTGAGCAACTGTTCAACAGCGACACCACAATTGTAGTGGCAGATAGCAAAGAAGGTTGGGCTAAGGCTTTACGTCAATGTATTGCCTTGCTCTACTCAGGTGAAATTCCTAAGTTCGATGTGTCTAAGGTGCGTCCTGCTGGCGCTCGTCTGAAGGTGTTTGGTGGACGTGCTAGTGGCCCGGAACCCCTGAAGGAACTCTTTGCCTTTGTCAGCAACATCTTCAAGAACGCTGCTGGACGTAAGCTCAACAGCCTTGAATGCCATGACATCATGTGCAAGATTGGTGAGGTTGTAGTTGTTGGTGGTGTGCGCCGTAGTGCTATGATTAGTCTGTCTAACTTGTCAGATGATCGTATGCGTAACGCTAAGAGTGGTGCATGGTGGGAGAAGAATGGTCAACGTGCATTGGCTAATAACAGTGCTTGCTATACAGAGCGTCCTGACATGGGCATCTTCATGCAAGAGTGGACTAGCCTGTACGAGAGCAAGAGTGGTGAACGTGGTGTATTCAATCGTGAAGCAGCAAAGAACATTGTAAAGAAAAATGGCAGACGAAATCCTGATTTTGACTTCGGAACTAATCCATGCTCTGAGATTATTCTTCGACCATATCAGTTCTGTAACCTTTCCGAAATTGTTGTACGTGCTGATGACACTGTAGACAGCTTGAAACGTAAGGCACGTTTAGCCACAATCTTAGGTACATTCCAGAGTACATTGACCCACTTCCCATACCTACGTAAGGTGTGGCAGAAGAACACAGAGGAAGAGCGTCTGTTGGGTGTGTCGATGACAGGCATCATGGACAATGCACGTTTGAACAACCCTGACGATATGGGTGTTGGCATCATCTTGGAGCAAATTAGAAATGTTTGTGTCGCAACTAACCAGCTTCTGGCAGAAAAGCTTGGCATTCCTCAGTCGGCTGCTATTACTTGTGTTAAGCCTTCTGGTACAGTTAGTCAACTTACTGATAGTGCTTCTGGTATACATGCTCGTCATGCTGCTTACTATTATCGCCGTGTTCGGGCAGACATTAAAGACCCTCTCACGCAACACTTGATTGCAGCAGGGGTTCAAGCAGAGCCTTGTGTGATGAAGCCTGACCAGACTATGGTGTTCACCTTCCCCAAGAAAGCACCACAGGGAGCCTTGTTGCGTGAGGAGTTAACAGCCCTTGAGCATCTGCGCTTATGGCTCATCTTCCAGCGTCACTGGTGTGAGCACAAGCCCTCTGTAACCATCTCTGTTAAGGAGCATGAGTGGATGGCAGTTGGTGCTTTTGTTTGGGAGCACTTCGATGAGATGAGTGGTGTGTCTTTCTTGCCCTATGATGGTGGCTCGTATCGACAGGCTCCATATGAAGATTGCACTAAAGAGCAATACGAAGCTTTGATGGCTATCACCCCACAAGAGATTGATTGGGACAGCTTAATTGAGGTGGAAGACAATGTTGAAGGTACACAGATGCTTGCATGTGTGTCTGGTGTTTGTGAAATCTAAGGAGCTATTATGATATTATTACGATTCCGTCAGGGCATTGGTTTGGACATTGAGTACAACGAAGACATCTGTCACATCTTAACTGATGGTAAGGAAGAAGAGGTTGTAGCTTTTGTTGGTGTGATTATCAAAGCACCTTTCCTAACTCTTTACTTAGGGGAGTTCTACGATTTAGATGATGCACCTGTGAAGGCATAACAAAAAAGGGGACTATTAAGTCCCCTTTCTTTTTGGTAACTAGCTAGTTACTTGAGTTCCATCTTTTTCTGTAAGCCTCGTTGTTCTAATATAGCATTATAGAAATCAGCAGCAAACTGAGGGTCTGTCTTATAAAGCTCACCTGTCAGTTGTCTTGCAGCAGCACTTCTGCTTTTCTCAAGAATTGTTTTAACATAATATTCTTGTTGATATTCATCAAGCTTACCCCACTGTGGATTATTCATTATCTTCTCTAAGCCAACAGAGAAGTAACCACCAGCCAATTGACTGTAGCGTGAGAGCTGCTCTGATGAAAGCTCAACCCTTCCAACCTTCTTGCCTATGCCTTTAATGTCTACATTAACCTCATTCAAACGCTTCTGAAGTTCTGTTGGGGTGAACACCTTAACACCAGCAAGCACCTCACTAAGGCTTGTCTTGATTGGTTGTCCCATGTTATCATAGCGCACAGGAAGGTTGTCTCGTAGACCGGGAACACGTCCCATAATCTTGTCACTAAAGCCCACAACTTGTCTCTCATATGGGTCAAAGCCTCGTGCAACAGCAGCCACACCAGCAGGGATGGCAGTGGTTGAATATGATTCTATGAAGGCATCTCCATAACGATCTGGGTGTAACATAGCAGACATTAGTTTAGCAATGCCTTCAACAAAAGACTTGTTCAAGATGTTATCAGCTACGCTTTGTACAGCAGCCCAACCAAAATGGTCTAAGATTGCCATCTCTGTTTCTTTATTCCACTTTGGGTCTGTCTTGTATTCGTTGTATGTTTGGTGCATATCAGCTACAATACCAAACAAGCTTGCCAATGGTTCAATACGAGCATAGCTGTACCAAGAGTCTCCAATCTTCACTGAGTATTTAGGCAAGTCACCTTTAGGATTGCTTCCTGTAATTGCTCCCTCTTCAACTAAAGAGTTAACATACATAGTTGCTGCCATGCCTAGCATCTGCTTGGCAATCAAGCGTTCTCTTTGTACAGGCTGGAATGCTGCCCATCCAAACTTACCTGTTCCTTTACCTACCAATGGATCAATGATTTCCTTACGTGCAAATGCACCAATGCCGGGCATATATGCTGCACCTTCTTTAAGAATGTTATATGGTGTTTTAATAAAGGGAATAACTAAAGCACCAAGTAATGGATTCTTAGCTCTAACTTCTTGAACTATCTTAGCCACACCACCAAGGTTCTCTTGGAACACTTTCTCTTTAGCAAAGTTAGCAATCTCTGTAGTTCCCTTTACACCAAATGTCTCACGCATCAGCTCATTCCAGTTGTCTGGATTCATGCGATTCTCTACTGCCTTGGCATATGCTTCTTCTTTAGACACACCAAACTTTGCAGCTAAGAGGTCAGCATCTCTGTAGGCTTTAGCATTGAACTCCATCCTACGTAAAGTTGCCTTCCAGAACTCATCAATGGCTACACCAGCCTTAGAGCCAACTCGTAGCACCTTACCTATAGTTCCAGGAATTGCTTGCGTTGCTTGGTCATACAACACTTCCTTTAGAGCATCACCCTTGATGTCATCAAAGCCATATTTAACTTGAGCATCTCTAAACTCTTTGGCTGTCATACCAAATGAAGCAGCATCAATCTTTAAATCAAGGGGCTTACCTGTAACCCAACCAGCTCTAGCAAAATCCATACCTTCACCAAAGCCTTGGAGAACCCCCTTGAGCATCACTAAGCCTTCACCCATCCTACGTTGGTCAGCTTTGTTAGAGGTGAACTTACCAACAATAGCTTCCATCTCTCTCAACAAAGGAGTGAATAGCACCTGTGTTGCACCAGACATGGTGTTGGTTGATATGTTTGTAGGCGCTGTTAAGTAACCATTGATTACATACTCAGCAGCCATTGCTCTAATCTTCTTAAAGCCTGTTGCATCTTTGATGACACGCCCTGTCATCTCACTCTTTAAAGCAGTTGCTTCTGCTTGTGATAGCTGACCGTTCTTTACAATGTCATCAACAAGCTTGTGCATGTCAGCCATCTCAATGATGTTCAACGTACACTTCGGATCAAATTTACCAGCCATAATATTCCTTATTGACAATCAACACCGGGTTGAAACAATCCTTTAACTTCTTTGCCAGCTTCAAACTCTGCCTTAGCAAGCTTGAAAGCATTGAGGGTGTCAGAAGCTTTTGTTCTTTGTCCCTGATAGATACCAAGAATACCAATTGGAAGTTGGCTTCTGTATGTCAGTGTTTGTAGGGCAGCATCAGTGAGTTCACCAGCATCACGCAAGCGATTAATCTCATCAAGGTTAGCAGACAGAGTGGCTCGTGCTTCTTCGTAGACAGGACGGAAGGCTTCTACCTCAGCTCTATTCCAGCTCTTGTCGATGTTAGGGAAGTTACCTTTGTCATCTTGTTTGAACACCCAATCTTCTATTGAGCCTTCTTCTCTTTCCATTCTAGCAGCAGCTTTTGCACCAGCCTTCTGTGTTCCTTCAAGGCTACCCCCAAACTCTCCACGTCCACGTAGCTGTCTTCCCTTAGCACCAATAACACCAACAGCTTTAGAGAACAAGTCATTCCATTGCTCATTAGCTGACACAGGAGCTACGTTAGCACCACGTGTTTGACCACCAGTGAGCAGCTTCTCTGCATTAGTAGCAAAGGGAACACTCTCAGCATATACCAGTTCTCTTGGTGTGGCAGCAGCACCACCACTCTGGAAGCCTCTTGTAGGGGCAGCAGGGGCTTGCATAGGGGTAGGCATAGGAGCTTCCTGAACAGGAGCTTCCTGAGCCATTCTAGGGGCTTCTTGAACCACTGGTGCTCTAGGGGCTTCAACAGGCATAGGCTCTGCTCTACCTGTACGTTCCATTACTTGTTGTACACGAGCATCACGTGCAGCCATCTGCTGTGGTGTGGCTCCTTGTCTTGTCTCCACTTGTATGGGAAACTCTCTAGCAGGAGGAGCAATCATTCCCTTAAGCTGTGCAACCTCAGCCTTCTTAGCCTCAATCTGTTTAACCAAGTATTGCTGCGCTGTTCCTTGTTTGGCAGCTTCAACAATCTGTTGTTTAATAACAGGAACTTCTTCAGGAGTTGCTCTCTTAAACAAAGCAGCCACTTGCTTGGCAGGGGCTTCAGGTGTGGGAGCAACAAGACCAAACTTAGCAGGAAGGTCTTGTCCTTCTGGAGCCTTGAACAGAGCAGCCACTTGCTTCTCTGTTGGTTTTTTGGTTGGCTCTTTCAAACCAAGGAAGTCACCAACATCTTTCTCTGGTTGTTGCTTCTGCACATTGGCAAGGTCTGTTTCAAACTTAGCAATGTCAGCTTCTGTCTTAGCAATGCGTTCTTCAACAAGCTTTGTTTGTACAGGGTCAAGCTCACGTACAACAGGAGCAGGCGTTCCTTCAGCTTCTGCTCTACGTAGGTAGGCAGGAGTTTCATAGTTAACAGCTTGTGCTTCTCTGCTTGGAGGAGTATCAATGACCTTAGCTACATCATCAATGGCAGCTTTAGTTGTATCTGCATCTGCTGCTTTGATGGCTCTCTTCTCAAGGAAGTTAATAACTCCTTCACTAGCCTTACCTAAGCCAGCACCAAAGACAGTGCCAACAGCAGTGCCAGCCACAGTGTTAAACAAGCGGCTTTCTTCTGGTGTGAGGACAGGCTCTAAGAAGCCACCAACGGCTCCTTGTAATGCACCTTGTTTAGCCATAGTGCCAGCAAGAGTTGCAGCCTTCAAACTTTTTAGGATAAAGGCAGGAGCTGTAACAGGATCAGCAATAGCGCCAGCAAGCTCACCAACTGTACCAGCAACAGGAGCATTAGCAGAGGCAATGCTTGCTGCTGTACGTTCAGCTAAGGCTCTCTCTTTATCAAGGCCTCCAACAAAGTCTAAGCCTCCTTTGATACTACTACCACCAGCTTGAATAAGACGTTGCATGGCTCCAGTGAATGCTGTCTCTCCCATCAATTCAGCAATAATCTGATTATCAGTATAGCCATCTTGTCTAGCCATATTGATATTAAATTTATTACTTCTTGCTAGTTCTTCAGCAATCTGTGCAGGAGTATAACCATCTTGTAAAGCTGCAACTAAGTTGAAACGTCCAGATGGTTCTACACTAGAGGCTCCAATGGAGCCCATCATTTGTTCTTCGGGACTTAGAGTAGTTGCCATGTTTATTGTTTGTACTTATCTGACCAACCCGGTGCTGTGTTAGGGGTTTTAACAGGAGGAGCAGCAGGCTGTGGATTATTCATCATCCTATCCCATAAGCCACGTTTATCTACATTAGTGGTTTGCTCAGTAGCAGGCTGTGCAGCAGGAGGAGCCCCTAACTGTGCGACTATTGCATCATCTCTATTTGGATATGGTCTACCATTGCTTCCTATAATCTGTCCTTGTTTATTGGCATAACCAACAAAGATTCCCCTTGGATTCATAGGGTCTGGATCACTATAGACAGCCTTTGTAAAATCACCACCCCCTGCTTTTGCATTAGAGGCATTAATAGAAGCATTGCTTTGTGCTATGTTAGCTCTAAGGCTTTGAATCGTAAGCTCGTGTTTTTCTCTTTCTCTAGTGACAGCCTCTGCTTCTTTCTTAAGCTGATTCTTTGCTTCAGTAAACCTAGCCTGAGCTTCAAGTCTTGCAGCATCAGTAGCAAAAGGTTTACCAGTATTGGGGTCTATGTTCTTCTTCAAAGCATCTTCATAAACAGCCTGCTCACCCGCAAAACCCCTCAGAGTTTTCTCTGCTTCCCGAAGCTTTAACTCTGTAAGCTTCAACTCATTAGGAAGTCCCGCCATCTTTGCATCAAAGAGTTTTATGTCTCTTTCGTCAGCCAGCACTCTACGTTGTTCTTCTAATAAACGAAGTTCTGCTTCTTTGTCAGCACGAACATCAGCTTTCTTAGCACGTTCTTCTTGGCTTGCTGCCAATGTCATTGCTTGTTCATCACGCTTAGCTGTACGAGCACGTTCTGTTGCAGCCATAGCATCTTGTGTAAGCCCACGAGCAGCTAAGCCTTTGGCTAGGTTGGCATACATCTCTGCATCTGTGCCACCCATCTGTGTGGCTTCTGCCATTGCTTCGTTCACCCCTTGGATGCGAACTTCATCAGCAGTTTTACCACCTAACAAGCGACCACCAGCATAGCCAATACCAGCACCAGCGTTAGCACCCAATGCTGAGATTTGCTGGATCAGGCTCAGGTTGTTCATCTGACCCGGAGATGTGAGCAAGCCTTCGTAGTATTGCTGAGCAGCCTGTTGCTGTGTTGGTAAATTAAAAAGACCTTCAACTGTTGTTGCCATAATTAATACCTCGTTGATTTCCAATAACTTGAATTATCAGTACCTGATGCCTGTTGATTCCAATCTATTGCAGGACTTGCAGGAGCTTGTGTAAACATACCACTAAATGGATTCTTAAAATTACTGAAGTCCATATTACCAACGGCATTACCAGCACCTTGTATCATTCTTGCTGTATTTAAATTACCAGCAAGCTCATACTGAGTGGCAGCGTTACTACCCTCAAGCAATGCTTTAGAGCCAGCCAGCCCTCCTGTCAATAGAGCATTAGCCTGTTGTCCTTGAGAGACAGAAGCCTTGTTACCAATGTCAGCTCCTATTGTCAGATTTTTCATACCAAGCTCTTCAACACCAGCACCAGCAGAGAACAACCCTGTGCTACGAGCAATGAGCTTATCAATTAAGTTCTGACCATAGGTTGTACTCTCATTAGCAATCTGTGCATTAGCCAGCTCACGTGCTCGCATACGTGCAAAGTCATCTGGGTTTAACATACCAGAGACATCGCCTGCACCGCCATAGCCAGCAGAAACACCAAGACCAATACGTCCTGTTTGTAAGCCACGCTCACGTGCCATGATGTCTTCTTGTGTTCTAGAAGGAGAAAGCAAGCCCATCTGCTGTTGGTAATACTTCTGAGCTTCTTCCTCAGGAGTTCCAACACCAGCCATTGCTTGCTCAGCTTGTCCATAGAGAAGATCTCTAAAGGCTGCTAAACGAGGATCAAGCTCATAACCAGCAGTACCCTTCTCTGTATCAAAGAAGCTTTTACCATAACCAGAGGTAATACTATATGGTTTAAACTTAGCAGTGTCGGCTGCTATCTTTGCTATTTCTAAGTTGGTTGCATTGGCTTCTCGTCCAGCGTTACGTGCGGAGTTTGCTGCATCTTGAGCACCTTCGTTTGCCAGATACCCACTTACAAGATTAGTCCCACCTATAACCATAGCTGCTGTTAATGGCATTTTAAATCTCCTTTGCTACAGCAATATGAGTATTATCATACCCAATGCTTTTATAAAAATATTCTAGTGGTTGTTTCAAGTTGAAGCTAGAAACAATACGTGAACATCCGCATTCTTTAGCTTTTTGTTCTAACATAGTAAACATTTTTTTTCCTATTCCTTGTTTTCTGAATTTAGGTTGTATGTAGTACATATCAACTTGACACCACTTCTCATCATAGTATGGGCTATTAAATACAAAGTATATTAAGTAACCTACTACAGTATCTTTCCTTGCTGTTATAACCTTACCTGTCCTTAAGAATTCTTTTTTAAAGGCTGGCTTCTTATTATTAAAACTATCCCAATGTTCTTTAGCAAGTTCATCAAAGTTCTCAATATCATCTATTGAGCCAATAGACAAGATCATGCTGTGCGTTTCCACATATAGACAGTGATGTATGGCTGGTAGTTAGCATTAGTTCCACTTGAGCCATTAGACGCAATAGTTGTTGAAACAGAAATACCTGTACTGCTTGAGCCTGTTCCACTAGTTAAACCAACAGTTCCAGTAGTTGCTCCATTGCCACCACCGGGGCCAAATGTTGTTCCTGTTGTATGTGAGTGACTTGGATCAGTTACAGTTGATGTTGCTGTATGGTTATGACTAACAACAATAGCATCTGCACTACCACCAGTTTCTTCAGCAGCATCAAACAAAGCATTAGAAGCATTAAAGCCAACCATGACACGACCAGCAGCAAAGGCTGTCCATGTACCAAAACCTAATAATGTTCCGGGATTGGTAGCATTGGTTGCATTAGTATAAATAGAACCAACTGGATAGAGAGCTGCTAAGGCTGCTTGAACAAAAGCTGTTGAAGCTGCCTGTGTTGTATTGTTTCCTGCTGTAGCTGTAGGAACTGTAGGAGTTCCTGTAAATTCAGGACTTGCTGAGTTTGCTTTAGTTGCAATGGCTACAGAGATGGCATCAAACTCATCATCAAGTTCTGTTCCTTTGATACGCTTTAAAGGGTCACCAGTAGTGAGACTATCCTTTGTATCATAAGCTGTTAGTTTAGTATAGTTACTCATTAGTAAATCTTCCCTTGTTTAATAAATATATCCATCTTCTGTACACTAAGAGGAGAGCCTGACACCTCAGCCTCAAAGCCCATTTGAATAATCTTTCCTTGACCACCAACAGCTACAGAAGTATCATCAATAACAACACCTGATGAGTATTCTGCTATGTTATATTCACCTACGTTATATTCAGAATATGTTCCTGTATCCATAAGAACAGGGTAGCTGCTATACTTATTTGAATAATCAAACCCAAGCTTAGCAACAAAGCGTTGACCGCCACCGCCAATTAACACAAAGCCTAGCTTCTTTATAATCTTATTAATTGTTGGTTGACCGAAGTCAAAGTAGTTTGTATAATATGTGAAAACATATTTAACACCATTATCTTGATAGCCAAAATATTCACCAATGCCTGCTGGCTTTCCTATATACAAAGAGCCATCTCTATTAGCAGAGAAGGCATAAGCAGAATAAGAGTTCCATGTTGTCACACGAGAAGCGCCATCTGGAAGAGCTTGCTTTAAATCAAAGCAATAAACAAGAGGAGAAGAAGTAGATGGAAAGCTTAGTAAATAGAAACCATACTTCTCTGAATAGCAACTCTTAATGAGTTTGGCTTCTGTGTTGGCTATTGAATCAAACACATCATCTCGTACATTCTTAGAGATGTCACGCATTGGCATACTCTTCTCTTGAATTGTACGTCCAAGGCTACGAACACCTGAAGCACTTAAGAACAATAAGTCATTACCTGTCTTCTGTACACTGTCTCGTGCAATACAACCCACACCGGGAATCACATCAGAGATGGTCATTGTTGTTGCTGGTGTTTCAGCACCGCTGAGAATAACAATGTTCTGCTTACAGAAGATAATTAAGAAACCATTGTGTGCAGCAAGGGCTACAATTTCATCTGTGTTATTAGGAAGCTTAGAAGCTATGTTAATGCTACCAGAGGTACGAGCACCGCCAGTATCAAATGTAGGAAAGTGAGTATCAGCAATATCTGTAGACCAAAACACTGTAGTTGGGTAGGCTGAACTTCCTGCCACCCAAAAGCGACCATAAGCAGCTAGGCAAGCATTAGGAGCATTGGATGTACCAGTACCAAATACAGGAGAAGCAAAACTAGCACCACCATGTGCTGAGCCATGTCCTACAAGAGTTGTACACACAGGGCTTCCTGTTTCTCTTGTAAAGAACACAGGGAGATGGTTCTTCTGTGTCATTAAGCAATGGTCATTCAAAGAAGCCATCTGCCAGTGGTTGTCTGTGATGGTCATGCTTGGTGTAATGTCTGTGAGGGTAGCACCAATGCCACCCCTCCAAAGCTTGTTGTTACCAGCACTCAAGTAATCAAACGTACCATCAGCATTCAAGTATTCAAAGATACTATAGAGAGGAGCACTACCAAGACCACCAGTTGCTGTTGTCTTCTGTATCCAGCCCTTACGTGCTCCTAAGCGTCCATATTTATCAATGACACAATTAGAAGCTACAAGTGCAAACCCATCAGACAGCACGGCTCCGCTCTCTTGGGTGTTTAGCCCATAGAAACCCGGAGCAGCAACAGCAGCACTAGAGAGTTGTTTCATACTGGATACCAAATAGTTTCATCAGGGCGGCGAGCAGCATCAAGAGCAATCTCATCAGCCAAGCTAGAACGACCAGCAGCATAGGCATTCATGCTGGCATTACCACCATCCTCACCACGCTCTTCAATAGCCTTTGCAGTGGCTAGAAGGATTACAGGACGTGTAGGAACATATAAGTCATCACCATCAGCTACCATGTCTTTATTACGTAGAATGACATTGAAGCGAATGGTATAAACAGCATCAGGAATAGGGTAGATGTCAACCTGTGTGTCACCATCATTGGCTACACCATTGAAGTTGTAATACTCAGGAGCACCCTTAACTTGCCCTTGAGTTAAGAAAGCATTGTCAAACCAAGTACCGGGACGATACTCCATAAACTGATCGGTTGTATCGTTGATAACATCAAGGATTGTGAAGTTGTTCTGGCTACCATTCAGCTCATAGTTAAAGATGTCAGCCGCTGTGGTTAATGTTAATGTAGTTCTAAGCGCAGACCAGCCCCAAGCAGTCTCAACCTCGTTACGAGCATCATTAACAAAATCACCAATAAGCTTACTATAAGCACTCTCAGACACAGAAAGAACTTCTCGCTCTCTGAGTCTTCGTAGTACACTATTGACAGCTTCTAAATATGTCATACTATTTCCTTATATGTTTATATTATAACATGGTTTGTTATATTTGTCAAGCTACCATTTAACCTTATCAGCCCAATAAGCAGCACTCATCTTACCTTTGGCTATGTTGCTGGAGTGTCGGGCTTTAAAGCTCTCTCTTCGGTTCTTGTAGCTCTCAGATTCCCCTGCTTTCTTAGGGCTTCCAGACACGCCTTGTTGCCCAAAGCGTATGGTTTTAATATTATCCCCTTCCTTAGCCACAACAACGTGACTTTTGGTGGGGTGACTAGGGGTTGCTTTAGGCTTGTTATAGCCGCTTACGCCAGCTTTGACTAGTCTACTATCCTTCATTTCTTTTTAGCCTTGTTAGTGGCTGTTCTCTGGCCTCTCATGGGCATCTTTGCTTGGCTCATGGCAATGGCTACAGCTTGCTTAGGGGAAGTTACAACCTTGCCACCCTTGCCACTGTGTAGAGAGCCCATCTTGTACTCTCCCATAACCTTGCCAATCTTGGCTGTTTGCTTCTTAGTCTGTTTCATATATGTCCTTATCTGTACTTAGATGCTTTCTCAGCAATCTTCTTGGGTTGAGCTACGAACTGTTTTCCTTTGGCGTTACCAGCAGCCTTAGCCTTGTTGGTTGCAGCTTTCTCAGCAGGACTGAGGGCTTTCCATGCAGCTTGTGGGAGATAACGCTTCTTTCCCTTTGAGGGGCTTCCATCACTGGTTGTCCACTTCTGTGCTGTCCAGTCTTTCAGAGATTGTTGTGGCTTCTTCATTTCTTTTTATTAAGACACTTGCCTGCTGCTTTACACTTGCTTGGTGTTGGGCAACCAGCACAGGGCTTGAAAGATTTAGCTGCTTTAATTTCAATAATACGCATGATGTTTCCTTGTTAAGATTTATAACCACCACCCTTAGCCTTGTATTCCTTAGCTAAAAGTTGTGCCTTACGTGCTGACCATTCACCTGAATCCCCACCCTTGCTGCCTGCTTTAATTTTTTCAAATAAAGCTTTACGCATGGTGGGCTTGGTATATACACCAGCCTGATTAACTTTAGACTTTGCTTTCATTAGATGTTACGCTCAAAGTGTGGACAATCTACGAGAGACTTGAAGTTGCCTCCCCATCTGTTCTTGCTATTGAGGCTTTCCCAATAAGCCCCTAGTGGTGCTAGAGTTTCTTTGTTCCATATAATCTTACCATCTTTAAAGAAGTTCAGGTCAATGGCACATCGCTTCAGATGGATGGAGTTCATTGTCTTGCTACGACCTGTCTTGAAATAGATGGCTTGTTGTTCTGGGGTACGTGCAAGTTCCCCACCTGTAACCTTGAAGCCCTGCTCTGTGGCATATTGAATGAGCTTACACATGTCTAACAGGAAAGCTGCTTGTTCATCTGATAGGTTCATTTCTTCCTCATTTCTGCAAGTTTCTCAACTGTGCGTCCACCGAAGTAGGCTCCCATAATGAGCATTCCCCAGTTACCCAGTAATGTTACATACGACTCATTCGCATTATACCCATAGGCACTCATCATAGCAAACAGGAAATAACCAAGGAAGATGGCTATGAGGCTCATAGGGCGTATGTTCTTGGACAACCAAGAGTCAGAGGACATGTCTGCATTCCAGCGGTCTGACACATTGTCTTCTTCGTTCTGTGCTGCCTTAGCAAACAACTCAAGCTCAGCCAGCTCCATCTTAGCCTTCTCAATGCCAAGCTCTAACAGGCGCTCTTCGTGGTCATATTGAAGCTGTCGTAAATTAGCAACATCTGCTGGTGTTGGGTTGTCAGCAATCTTTACACCTAAGGTCTTCTCTACAACTTCCTTGCCCTTGGCTTGGATGGCAGAGGACAGAAGACCTAGACCATTCTCAGCTAGGGTGCTTAACAAAGCTCCTACTATTGGTATCATTTTTCTTTCTCTTTCTCTATTTGTCTTACAAGTTGTTCCATCTTCTGTCGTTCATATCTGCATTCTTGTCTAGCTGACTTTACATCAAATAACATAAAGCCCATAACAGGAAGCATAAGAACAAACACAAGCACCATTGAAATCAAACAAACTAAAAACCCCATCGAAGTTTCCTGTCTATTGTTATCAACCAAAACAGGAGGAGGAGGTATATAGTAACTAGACTCACTGCTGCTATTTGCAGAGCCTTGTCTTGCAGGGAGCTTATTAGTTGCTTTCGTTGCCATGCTGCCTCCCTTGCTTTCTGTTCTGCTATAAGCCTTTCTTGTTCTTGCTCCTGTTGTAGTCTTGCATACTCTTCTTCAAACCTACTCCATACTGCCCCAAGCTCTGGGTCTACTTGGTATATAAGAAACTCTCTTAGCTCTACTGCCTGTCTCTCAAGCTCTATCTGGTTTAATATATTATCTAGAGCCTGTGCTTTTAAACTCTTCTGTGGCTTCTTCTTTTCTTCTTGTATTACTTGTTTGACTTGTTCTTGTGCATCAAAGAAGCTGCCTATATATCCAGAGATTTCCCTTGCAATTTTAGAGACATCATTGCCTGCTGCTTTCGCATCTTTATAAAAAGCAACGCCTTGTTTAATGGCTGCCAGAGCAGTGAAGGCCAGTGTGAATGGATCAATGTTATGCTCCGAAAAACTTCTTGAAGAACTCTGCTGCTTGACCCGGGCCTAAAAGAACACACAACATAACACCATACAACAAGTATTCAATCTTAGTCATACGTGTTCCTGCTGCTTGAAGACTTACTGAGATGGCTGCATAACGCTCTGCACATACTTGCTCGTGGCTATCAAGTCGGGCTTCTGTCTTGGTTATAAGCTCGTCACTCATGGCATTGCCGCCTTTATTTCGTCAGAAGTAGTGGCTGAATTAATTGCAGTTTGCATAGCAGCATACTTATCACGAATGACTTGCCTTGCCGCTTCTGCCGCTGTTGCCTCAGAGGGAATAGTTGCCTTGATGTCCAATGGCGCAAACTCAGCAGACCGAGCCTCTCTGCGCTTATCATGGGCAATTGCCTTGGCTTTATCAATATTAATGGTAATCATTCTGAATATTCCCATGCGTTACGAAATGTGCGGTCTGTTGGAATGTCTGAGACTTCTACGATCTTGTATGTCTTGCCAGTAGGTATATCTTTCATTGCACTCTCAATGGATTCAGCGGGAATAATGATAGCTATACCACCATCGTCAGTTTTGTATATTATTCTTTTTTCCATAGTTAACCCCTATTATCTGAAAATAGAAACACCAACAAAACTATAGTCTGTCAATACAGCACCAGTTGATATAGTTTTAACACGAACTGAGCTTGTTGCCATTTCTTGTGCTTCTGAAACTCGACCTTGATTTCCAGGATTTCCAGAATCTCCTGTGGTGGTATTTACTCCATAATTTGCATCAGACATTGCAGTTGAAAAATTTATTGTATAGTTACCAGTACCATTATCCGTAATACTACTCACATTACCACTTGCACGAATAGCTACAGTTCCTGTTCCATTAAAGTTAACCCAAGCACGACACATATACAAAGGTGCTGTTCCAGACACAGTAGGAACTGAGGCTGAATTAATAGTTGGTGTTGTGAGTGTCGGTGTTGTGAGTGTCGGTGTTGTTAGTGTCTTGTTTGTTAATGTTTGAGTGTCGGTTAGCCCGACAACTGCGCTTGCAGGGTTGCCTAAGCCGCCTGCGGGGAATGTGACACCAGTTGTGCCATTAATCGTTATGGTCATTCTGTCACCTCATCTGCTGGAAGTGGTGTGTTCCCATCTGCAAGCCAGTCTAAATATTCTTGGTAATCAATACTAGTTGGCTCAAATGGGATGAATGCGTTGTCAGTAACACGTAAAATACAATTCATCAATCCACCATCAATTAAATTTTTAACTTGTTTATACATTTATAACTCCGCAGATGCTGTCCAATTTGATGTGACATAACCGCCATTTCCTGATGGTACAAAATAATACGCAAGACTTCCTAAAGTGTTATATCCAGATATGCTTGGCGTGTAATTTGTAAGACCACTACCAGCGGTATATGCTGTATTTGTAAAAGTAATTATTGGCGTACTTCTTTTTGAAACAACGAAATATGCAGAAGTTCCTTGCGATGATGGTGTTCCTCCACTTTGAAACCAAAGACCCCCAATTTCATAATACCGCTGGCACAAAGCCAACTCTGTCCCATAAGATCTGTAGTCAAAGCTAGTAACTATAGAAGATTCTTCTAACTGCACATTACCGATAACCCAAGTGCCTGAAGTCTGTGCGCCAACAGTAAATACAACCTCAATTCCTGTTGTAGCGGCGGCGGGAATGCTAATTTGTGTGCTGTAGTTTGTCAGTGTTGACGAAACAGTAAATGTGCCTGTTGCAATCTGTGTGCGTGTGGGGCTTGCTAATGTACCAAACGTATCAGCAGTGTTGGCATAGAACGCAGTCCATGTCACTGTGGTCAGCAAGCTGTTTGAAATATCAACTGACAAGGTGGCTGTAGAGCCAGCCATGTCATAGCTGTTAAGTTGCTCTATACGCTGACCAATACCAACCGCAGTAACAGATGCCGCACCAGTAATTTGCAATCTGTTCTTGGTTGCACCTGAACCAGCCACCTGTGCCGCAGTGACGTTAGCGCCAGTACAGTACACATAGAAGCGGTCAACAGTTGAATAACCAGCCGCAATGGTTGAACCCGCAGTTATGGTTGCAGATGTTGCTCTTTGTGCAATTTGCATTTGACCATTAATGATGCGGTTCTTAAAGCCAAAAGAAGATGCAGAATCGAACTGTCCCGCAAGGGTGATGCCTGTTGTTCCTGAGATTGCTAGTGTCATGTTATGCGCCCCTTATTAAAGCTGCGGATGCGGTTGTTCTAAGTTGGGTACTAGCAACTTGTAATGTTCCAGTGCCATTTATTTGGGCAGAGAACTCCAAATAGTCTGTTGTTCCATTCATATAAATAACAACTGAGTTTGATGAATCAGCGTTTGCCGCTGAAAAGCCGGGGACTAGCACCCTTGTGTAAGCTGTTCCGTTTTTAACAATAAGCCCACCAGCATAAGTCATTGTCGTTCCCGCTGTGCCTCCAACAAGTAAATTAACTTGATAGTATCCAGCCACGTTAGGTAAAAATGAATATGCTGGAATGCCTCCTACAGTAGAACCTGTGTTGTTGAAACAAGAAGCTGTGTCAAAATTTTCAGTATCAAGTTGTATTTTTGTAATTGTAGCGCCTGTTACTGTTTGGTTGGTGGAAAGAAATGCGCTAAACGCAGGGCCATCAAATCCTAGTGTTGAAGTTGTTTGTGGTAATGTTAGTGTGTAATTACTATTTGTATTTGGAGCAGTAACAGTTAATGTTCCTGTTCCGCTTGCATTACCTGATATGGCTACTTGTGACATTTCTTTCCTTTAAATTACAGTCCAAACAGAACCAGTTGCAACTGTAACAGTTATACCATTTGAAATAGAAACCGGGCCTGCACTCATAGCATTGTTGCCAGCAGTAATTGTATAATTAGAAGAGATGGTTTGTGAGTTAACAACAATGCCATTACTTGCTATTAATGTAGTTGATTGTAGTTCACCAGTGCTAGGCTTGTAAAGTAACTTGGTGTTACCTGTATAAAGTGTAGTTGGTGTACCACTTGTAGTAGAAGCAAACAAGGGATAGAGGTTTGTGGATGTACTTGTATCATTAGCTAACGATGCACCAGAAACAATTGCAGCCCAAGAAGCTGTCGTACCATCTGTGGTTAAATACTCGCCAGCATTCCCTGTCTGTGAAGGCAAAGCATCCACTGTTGCCCATGAGGTTGCTGTACCATTGGTTGTAAGAAACTTACCTGAGTTACCTGTTTGAGAAGGCGTATATGAAGCAGCAAGGGTAGCAGAATTTGCTGCATTTGTAGCACTGGTTGCTGCATTGCTTGCAGAGGTAGAGGCTTCAGAAGCTTTTGTGGTAGCAGTTGTTGCTGCTGTGCTTGCCGTAGAAGCAGAGGAAGCAGCATTGGTTTCACTGGTAGATGCTGCACTTGCAGACGAAGCAGCATTCGTGGCAGAAGTAGCAGCTTCTGAAGCTTTAGTGGTAGCTGTGCTTGCTGATGTTGAAGCACCAGATGCAGAAGTAGCTGCATTAGTAGCACTAGTTGAGGCAGCAGAAGCACTAGAGGCTGCATTAGTAGCTGATGTAGAAGCATTGCTGGCTTGTGTTGTAGCCGTAGAAGCTGAACTTGATGCACTAGATGCAGAGGAGGCTGCGTTGGTAGCTGATGTGCTGGCAGAAGAAGCCGAAGAAGAAGCATTAGATGCTGATGTAGAAGCAGCAGAGGCACTAGAAGCTGCATTGGTTTCTGCTGTCTCAGCAGCATTCTCAGAAGCTAGGGCAGCGGCTGCTGAAGCTGCTGCTGCGTTTGCTAAAGCAGTTGTAGCATTAATTGTTGAGTCGCTAGAGGATTCTCCTGTGCCTCCAACACCACGAAATATTCCCATATACGCTCCTTGTTATGGAAAAGGCCTGTATGTAACAAGCCTCTTTCAAAACAAGGAAGCCCCTTGTGAGGGCTCCCCTGTAAGTTTCTTAGGCTGCGACAGCCATCAAAACACCAGCGTCTGCACGAAGCACCTTAGTGCCATACAACATGTCAGAAGTAAACAGAGTAGCCAAATACTCTTGCTTGTACTGCTGTTGTGAACGAACAGACATTTGCTCAATATGAACAGCCCAGTCTTTGTGAGCCAACAACGCACCCTTCACACCTGTTTCCAAGGTGGGGCAGTTGCTAGACACAACAACAGGGATACCATACAGGTTACCAACTTCACCATTGCGGATGGTATTAGCGTTACCGACTTCACCAACGAAGGCTTGCTCGGTGTAACGATTGATACCATTCAAGGTGTTACGTGTTGAAGGAGGGATAATCAACACACGTCCGTCCATTGGCTGGTCAGCGTCATCCAAATACTGGATGGCACGACGGAAACCAACGTCAGAGAAGGAACCGATGTCACCAGTGCCATCAGCGTCATAGGCTTCCAACACACCAGTGGAGCTGTTGAATTGGAAAGAACGGCTGTGAGTGTAGTCACTGCCATCGCCATCACCCAAGCTCTTTACCAAAGCCCACAGGTCGTCATCAACTTGCTTTGCCATAGCATAGCCAGCGTCATCAGTGTAGTGCTTACGCAAAGAGGGAAGGGCTTGCACATCAACGATGTCTTCAATCAAGTAAGACACTTCTTTGTGCAAAGACAGGTTTACAGTGATAGAACTCTGTGACAAGTTCTGCATTTGAACTGCTGTGTTTTCACCTTTGGTGTTAGCAGCCAAACCACGTGAGGGGTTAGGGATAATGAGAGCATCGCCCTTCTTACCCTTGAAGCTCATCTTACGCACAAACTGTGCAAGGACAAGGTTCTTCTTATAGGCAGCGATAATCTCATCGCTCCATAAGTCGGGGAGGAAGTTAGAAGCTTCGGACAGGCCTACTGCGCCTGTTTGTGTTGGGTAGGTACTTGTTGCCATTTTAAATATCTTTCATAAGGTTATTAACGAACCCTTCCTTCTGCATATGCTGCCATGATTTCTGGCTGCAAGGACATGTATCGGTCAGGGTCTTTACGCATGAGGTCTACAATGTCAGCACGGCGATAAATCTTCTTGCTCTGTGTCTCGCCAGTTCCTTTAACAGAACCAGTTGATGCCTGTTTTAATTGTTGTTTACGATCAGCCTTTTGCATCTCAACAGTGTTGCTTAACATTTGCTGACGTTCTTTCCATGTAGTCAAAAGATCGTCTGCTGCGTCAAAGTCATACCGCTGGTCTGCACGTGAAAGAAGT
>Ga0315905_10000622_pt1 | contig 38422 bp, 38 predicted proteins | sample LakEriMetagenome_5_FD_203522 | JGI IMG/M metagenome (GOLD analysis project Ga0315905, IMG submission 203522) | Freshwater fungal communities from buoy surface, Lake Erie, Ohio, United States - Buoy 4 MA121 | ecosystem: Environmental > Aquatic > Freshwater > Lake | place: USA: Lake Erie, Ohio...
GCCTTTATCGGCTGATGGGCCCTCATAACCCAGCTTTGCCCACACGGCTGGCTGGTTGTAGAGGCTAACGACCAGATCACCGCGCATCTTGGCGAAGAAGTCGGATTTGGCCTTGTCCATGGCCTTGAGGATGGAAACGCGATCTGCTTCCTTTTCAACCTCTGCGTAGGGCTTCTTGAATTTTTTGTTCGCTTCGGCGTCAAGCTTCGCAACGCCATCCAGCAGCAGCTTCTTCAGCTTGCCATCTGCTTTGGCCGCTTCACCATAGCCACTGACTGCGTTGGTGTAGAGCGTGTCCTCGAAACGATCATGCGGGAAGATGTCGCGCGCCATCTTGGTAAGCGTTTTGAGTGCGTCGGCGCCTAGTACTTCAGCCGCCAGTGCAGCTTCGGGCATCAACATCATGGGCAGGGCACCGCTGGCGGTGGCCACTGTTCCAGCAGATGCGATTTTGAAAAATTGCCGGCGTTTCGGCTGTTGGGGTGATGACATTGTTGTCTCCTCTGCGCTTTATAGTTGTGAAAACGACGTTGGTTCTGCCAGTATGGCTTGGGCCGACTTTCAAACGGTCTTCTCTTCTTCGGGTAACCCAGCCAGAAATAATGTACCTCCGGAGGGGAATACTGTTAAGGATTATTCACCGCGCAACTTGGCTTTGGGTAGTAATGCACTACTACGCCCAAGGATTTTCCCTCATCATTTTTTCATGCGTGACGCACTGCAAAATTTGGTTTTAGCCTAAGAAAAGACAATTTATGCAGGCAAACAGGCGACTTGCATTGCGGCGCAACAGAATTATGGATGTGAACAAATCGGAGGATGAGAATCGATCAGAGCAGGCTGAACTGCAAACCGGCCCGTGCTTTTGCGGTCAGGGCGTCTGATCGTCTTTAGTTGCAGACTGAGTAGGGGAGTTGGGCAGTAGATGGCCAAGCTTGTTAGCCTTGGTCGCCAGATATTGCGCATTGAATTGAGTGCTTGCCGCGACGTGCTCGATCCGTTCAGCCTGGATATCGAGCTGCTTCATTGAGTCCAGTTTGCGCGGGTTATTGGTCATCAGCTTGAGCGCGCTTATGCCGAAGTGAGCAAGCATGGGTTCGCACATTGCATAGTTGCGTAGGTCATCTGCAAATCCAAGCTGATGATTTGCTTCCACCGTATCCGCGCCATTTTCCTGAAGTGCATAGGCGCGAATTTTGTTGATCAGACCAATGCCCCTGCCTTCCTGACGTAGATAGAGCAAGATACCTCGTCCTTCGTCAGCAATCCGTTTCAGTGCGCTTTCGAGTTGCGCACCGCAATCGCAGCGCTGGCTAAACAGCGTATCGCCAGTCAGGCACTCGGAATGCAGTCGAGCTAATACAGGTTCGCCGTTGCCCACGTCACCCAGCACCATGGCCAGATGTTCTTTGCCAGTACTGTTTTCAAGGAAGGCATGGAGTTGGAAATTGGCCCACGGCGTTGGTAGCGCACAGCTAGCAATATGCTCGATCTGTGGGTGCGTCGGGGGCGAAGTATCAGTGGTTTCAGCGCGCTGCATGGTGATAGGGTTCATTCGGCATTCAAAACAAAATGCGGCGTCGCGAGCCTTCGCGATCACCGCATTGCACTTGCTCAGTGCATATTATGCCGCAATCAGCGGGTCAGCGGCATTCAGACGGGCTGCAAACGCTGGATTGATGGCCTCATAGACTGCGAACATCCTCTCGTTGTACATCGTGGTTGTGACGTAAAACCGGGACTCCTGATGTTCCGGCGTGGGCAATCAGTAAGGCAGGTCAAACAACAAGAATTCGGCCGCTTCTGCTTGGTCTACGTTGACATTATTTTCGCCGGTGACCTTGATCGCGTCACCGGTGACAAGACGCTGACTGTTAACAGTCATTTGTCCGCGGATCAGGTGTACATAGGCAGTGCGACCCGGCGTGAGTGGGTGCACGATCGATGCATCACTCTGAAGGATGGACGCATAGAGCCGAGCATCCTGATGAATGGTCACGGAGCCTTCGCTGCCATCGTGAGAGGCAATCAATCGCAACTGCCCCTCTTTGGACGCGACATCAAAATGTTTTTCTTCGTATCCGGGTTTGATGCCTTTGGCCGAGGGCTCTATCCATATTTGCAGGAAATGAACTTGTTTGTCAGGGGAGTTGTTGAACTCACTATGCATGACACCCGTTCCCGCACTCATGCGCTGCACATCGCCATACCGCAAGACGGACCCGTTGCCCATATTGTCTTTGTGCGCGAGCTCGCCCTCGAGGACATAGGAAATGATTTCCATGTCCCGGTGGCCATGGGTGCCAAAGCCTTTGCCGGCCTGAACCCTGTCTTCGTTAATGACCAGCAAGGGGCCGAAACCGGTATGGCGGGGATCGTAGTAATGCCCAAACGAGAATGTGTGATGGGAATGGAGCCAGCCGAGATTGGCGAGACCGCGGTCTTCACTTTTACGTAATTCGATCATGGTGTATTCGATGCGTGGGGTATGTGTACATGTCCAATACTCCGACCATCGGAATATTGCTTAAATTGTACTTTTTCTTGAAATCTGACTGGCTGAAGTTGCTGAGTCAATCCGCGTTTCAGGGCAAGCCGGCGGCGCCAACGGATGCCGAAAGTTAAAGCCCGAATCTTAGCCTTTTTTGGCGAACCAATTTTTTAGTCAGCTGAAATGGTGGCAGTGCAGCGTTCGGCTACGGAGGATTTTTCTCTGACACCAAGGGCCGGATGCACTGTGTGCGGCGCTGGGTTGATATAACAGGCGTGAGTAGTGGGACCTTATGGCCCGTAGGTAAATATCGCAAACTGACCACTAAAACTGACCACTAAAGCTGCGTGCGAATTGACTCAGCTGTTGTAGACCGCGACATCCTGCCTTGCTTCCAGAGGAAAGTAGGGAAGCCCAGGACTGGGGCCGCGCGCATGCCGCAACACATAGCCTTCGCCATAGGCGCTGGTGAGTGTGAACTGACACCGAGTGACCGCTTCAATCTTGAAACGTAACTGAAACATGGTGACTCGGACATTGCTGCCTTCAGTTGACCTACCAGATAGTTTGAACAGCAGCAGGATCTCCTCGAGGGGAATGACACTGCCAAAGTGATGAAGGAAAAGTTCGGCTACGGCCACCTCGGAGGGGGTCAGTTGTATGGATTCGGTACTGAAGCAAAGCATGCGTGACTCTGCAGCCAGCGACAACTTGCCACCCGTAACCTCTGCATGAAAACGGTGAAAGCGATTCAGGCTACTGAATATTCGTCTCACGGTTTCATGCATGGATGCCCGGGTCACCCAATCGGATACCACGGGCGGCATTTCGAGCAGTTCCGTCGTTGGCAGGTCCTCAGGTAAAAACATGATCAGCGGCGCGGGTGCGTTGAGATGATTTTGCGATGCGGTCATCCCGAGAAATTCACGGTTACTGATGACCCAGAGGTGATCAATGATTCGGGTGTCATCTGCTTCCATCAAGACAACGGGCATTCCCTGTGAAGTGTGTCGAAGATGGTCAGCAATGAAAGGTGGTTCAATTTTTTCCAGTTGCCAACTGATTGGCTTGCCGTACAAATGAGTTCGTGGAAAGGCGGAATTTAGTGCGGCAAGTTCCTTGGTGATGCGATCAAACAAAGTTTGACCCATGACCCTCAAAAAAATTCTTACCATGATTCCTCCTGTATGGATGGCAAACTACGAGCAGCCAATGCTGGATGCAAACTTCGCCATACCGTGGCCAACGACTGCACCGCTATTCGGCGCTGATTTTTTATTCGACTCTCAGACTTCAAAGGCACGAGAAATGGTTCGGACGCGGTCAGTTACCCGCTCGCTGCGACCGTGTCCTGGATGTCCTTGATGTCTTCCCACAGGTTGGTTTGCAAGAGACGCGCTCTTTCATGGGATGCGTACAAGCGGATATCAAGTGACGAAGACCACATGGCATCGTGATTGACGATAACCAGTCGACGAGACGACAAATCATCCAGTACACAGCGTTCAGGCAACCAAGCGATTCCTATACCGTTGAGCGCCAATGAGTGCAGCACGCGTGTGTGCGGGCTTTGGGCAACGACATTGAAGTGTGGCGCCGCAGGACGAAACCGGATGAGCCCATTGCAGATCCGCCCGAAAAATGTTTCAGGTGGATATGCCAGCAGGGGTAAGCTGCGCAGCTCGCCATCTGGCAGAGCGTATGTAGGCTGCCCCATCTCACTCGGTTTGCAAACCGGAATCAACCGGTCCGATCCGAGTGATACCGAAGGGCAGGATTTTTCATCAACGGCCATCGGTGCGGTAGGGCTGTGATACACCATAAGGAGATCACAACGACTACCTGACAGAGCGACCATGCCTTCATAGGTTTCGCCGGCAGATATCTCGAATTTAAGGCCGCTGATACGCGCGTTGATATCGTTTATCCAATCTGGAAGAAAATGTTGGGATAAGGAATGCGCGACGAAAAGTTTGATGCCTGAGAAAACCTTGCTTCGGTGCCCTAGGGCAATTCTGGTCTCTTGAAGTTGACGAACCATTTCTCTCGCGGCATCTCGAAACAAATGGCCGGCCATAGTGAGGCGCGGTGGCACGGTATCCCTGTCAACGAGGGGTATGCCGATCCATTCTTCGAGTGAGCGAATACGGCGACTAAAAGCCGATTGGGTGACGTTGCGGGTTTGTGCAGCGCGCGTAAAACTGGATAAATCAGACAGCACGAGAAAATCTTCCAGCCACTCAATATCCATGCTGCCTCCTGTTTGCCTCGCTGTCGGAATCGGCACTGCAGCGATGCTGATTCCAATAACTTTCTCTCAAATCTTGATTTGGATCAGATAGGCTCTGATTGACATATCCAATAAATTTTGTGATTAAAAAAATAGTGTTGTCCTCTTATTTTTTTGAAGGTTTCCGCCTCGCGCAGATTCATTGGCTAGCCACAAAAATGAACCTGTTTAGTCTTTAATTAATGAAAACGAATGTAATAAAAAAAGTTCCCGGTAGATAGGGGCTTTGTTGTTCAAAAAAATATTGTCTCGGCCGAATAGTGCAATGAGCATTGAAAACGTATGATCAATGCAACGCATTTGGGCATTGGGATCCACAGATGGTTTTTGGAGTACCGGATTTTTGCTGGAGTTTCTTTTCAAATCCGGGAAAACGAGGCGATAGAAGGTGCCCTGAGGTTGAAACTTTAGTAATGCACCATCAATACAAAAAAACTTCGAAAAAAAACCGCCAGCAGGTTGCTGGCGGTTTCATGTTGTTGCTTGTGGCTAATTAGTGCGCGTGCAGATCGTTATCCTTGGTCTCGGAAACGAACAGTATGCCGATCACAGCCGTGGCCATCGCGATGATGATCGGATACCACAAACCGTAGTACATATCGCCTTTGTAGGCAACCAGAGCGAACGCCGTGGTGGGTAGCAAACCGCCGAACCATCCATTACCGATGTGGTAGGGCAAAGACATCGAGGTATAGCGTATGCGTGTTGGGAACATCTCCACCAGCATCGCAGCGATGGGACCGTAGACCATCGTCACGTAGAGCATCAGGAGCACAAGTAACACCAAAACCATCGGCTTGTTAATCTGTGCCGTATCCGCCTTGGCGGGATAACCCGCCCCCTTGATCATCTCTTTCAGTGCATCAGTGAACTCCTTGTCTTTGGCCTTGGCATCTTCCTTGGACAAGCCCGCTGCGCTGTAGGACTCCAGAACCTTGTCCCCGACTTTAATCGTAGCAATCGCGCCGGGTTCAGCTGTTTCATTTTTGTAGTTCACCGAAGCTGCAGCCAACTTGGCCTTGGCGATATCGCAGGATGACGTGAATTTCTTCGTCCCGGTCGGGTTGAACTGGAACTGGCATTCATTAGGATCAGCAGTAACGATCACGGGTGCGCTGATCTGTGCTGCTTCAAGCGCCGGGTTGGCGTAATGCGTGAGTGCCTTAAAGATGGGGAAGTAGGTCAGCGCAGCGATAATGCAACCCGCCATGATGATGTTCTTTCGCCCTATCTTGTCCGACAATGAGCCAAACACGATGAAGAAAGGTGTGCCGATCAGAAGCGCAGCCGCGATCAAGATGTTTGCCGTGGGACCATCGACTTTCAGCGTCTGGGTCAGGAAGAAGAGCGCATAGAACTGACCGGTGTACCAGACCACGGCCTGACCTGCGGTGAGACCTACCAATGCCAGTATCACCAGTTTCAGGTTTTTCCACTGACCAAAAGCTTCAGAGAGTGGGGCCTTAGAGATTTTGCCTTCATCCTTCATTCGTTGGAATGCTGGGGATTCGTTCATGGACAAGCGAATCCAGACCGAGATCGCTAGCAAGAACACGGATACCAGGAAAGGAATGCGCCAGCCCCAGTCGGCGAATGCCTCCTCGCCGATTGCCGTACGCGTCGCCAAGATCACCATCAGTGACAGGAACAGGCCCAACGTCGCCGTCGTCTGAATCCATGCAGTGAATGCCCCACGCTTACCGTCTGGTGCATGCTCGGCCACATAAGTCGCAGCACCGCCATACTCACCACCCAGCGCGAGTCCCTGCAAAATGCGCAGTGAGACCAAAATGATGGGCGCAGCGATACCGATGCTTTCATAGTTCGGTAAGAGACCAACCACGAAGGTCGATACGCCCATCAGAACAATCGTCACTAGGAACGTGTATTTACGGCCCACCATGTCACCGAGGCGACCGAACACGATCGCGCCGAATGGCCGCACAAGAAAGCCTGCAGCAAACGCCAGCAGCGCAAAAATGAATGCGGTGTTTGGGTCCGTGCCTGCAAAAAATTGTTTTGCAATGATGGCTGCGAGCGAACCGTACAAGTAAAAGTCATACCATTCAAATACGGTACCAAGTGAGGAGGCAAAGATAACCTTGCGTTCTTCAGCAGTGATGCTAGTGGATGGCGCCGGAGCAGTGGCCATTGATGTCTCCTTAATATTTTGATATCACTGATGACGCATGCAAAACGCCTCAGGCTGCCCGAGTGTAGGCACTCAAGCTTACGGCTGCCTTGCTATAAACTTACAAAAACTTACGGCCCAAGCCTGATAAAAGAACGGTCGTGCGGACGGTTATGCTATTCTCGATTGCTGGTTTTTACCGTCCTAATTCATCAAATACACCCTGGAGACTCTCATGACCGACGCCGTCATCGTATCGACTGCCCGCACGCCGCTGACTAAATCATGGAAAGGCGCTTTCAACATGACGCATGGCGCCACGCTCGGTGGCGCAGCGCTTGAGGCTGCTATTGCGCGCGCTGGCATTGATCCAGCGCAGGTTGAGGATGTGATTATTGGCTGCGCGAACCCCGAAGGCGCAACCGGTTTCAATATCGCGCGTCAGATCGCGCTGCGCGGCGGATGTCCCGTGACGACCAGCGGCATGACTATTAATCGTTTCTGTTCTTCCGGCCTGCAAACCATTGCAACAGCGGCCCAGCGTGTGATCGCGGGCGAGGGCGATATCTACGCGGCTGGTGGTGTTGAATCGATATCGTGCGTGCAGAATGAAATGAACACCCATATGGTGTCTGACAGCTGGCTGGCCGAGCACAAGCCTGAAATTTATTGGCCCATGTTGCAGACGGCAGAAACCGTGGCCAAGCGTTACAACATAAGCCGCGAGCGCCAGGATCAATACGGCGTACAGAGTCAACAGCGCGCCTCAGCTGCGCGTGCTGCCGGTAAATTCGATGACGAGATCATTTCGGTCAAGACCACCATGGCGGTCGCTGACAAAGAAACAGGACAGATCATCACGCGCGAAGTCACCGCTACCGCCGATGAAGGTATTCGTGCCGATACAACCTACGAGGGCGTGTCGCAAATTCGTACCGCAATTCCCGGTGGTGTGATCGCCGCGGGTAATGCGAGTCAGTTTTCGGATGGCGCATCAATTGCCATCGTGATGAGCGACAAAGCGGCTGCCGCAGCGGGCAAAACACCACTGGGAATTTTCCGTGGCTTTGCTGTGGCCGGATGCGAGCCGGATGAAATGGGCATTGGACCTGTCTTCGCGATACCCAAGCTGCTGAAAAAAGCGGGACTGAAGGTCGAAGATATCGGCCTGTGGGAACTCAATGAAGCCTTTGCCGTGCAGGTGCTCTATTGTGCTGACACGCTGGGCATTCCCATGGACAGGCTCAATGTCAATGGTGGCGCCATTGCGGTGGGCCACCCCTACGGCGTCTCTGGTGCGCGACTGACTGGACATGCATTGATCGAAGGTAAACGTCGCGGTGCCAAATACGTGGTTGTCACGATGTGCATCGGTGGTGGTCAGGGTGCCGCCGGTTTGTTCGAGGTCGTTTGAGGTCGCCTGACCGACTGTCTCCACGCCAGCCATGAGCTCGCAGATTTTGTCCAGGCGCGACCTGGACTTTCTTTTGTACGAATGGCTGGATGTCAGTTCGCTCACTCGACGCCCACGATTTGCCGATCACAATCGGGAAACCTTTGATGCGGTGCTCGATTTGTGCGAACAGATCGCGACAGAACAGTTTGCCACCCATAACAAAAAAGCAGATCAGAACGAACCCCATTTCGATGGGGATCGCGTCAATCTCATTCCTGAAGTTGGCGTAGCGCTTAAAGCCTTTTGTGATGCCGGACTAATGGCTGCCGGACAGGATGAAACCTTCGGCGGGATGCAGCTACCTTGCGTCATTGAAAAAGCAGGCTTTGCCTGGTTCAAGGGGGCGAATGTCAGCACTTCGGCCTATCCCTTTCTCACCATCGGTAATGCAAACACTTTGCTCAAGTGTGGATCGCTAGAGCAGATAAAACGGTTCGTTCGCCCGATGTTAGCGGGCCGCTTTTTTGGCACCATGTGTTTGTCGGAACCGCAGGCCGGATCAAGCTTGTCCGATATCGTCACGCGCGCAGAGGCCACTGCCGATGGTAGTTACCGTTTGCACGGTAACAAGATGTGGATCTCGGGCGGTGACCATGAGCTCTCGGAAAACATCATTCATCTGGTGCTCGCCAAAGTCCCCGGGCCTGATGGTAAACTGATCCCCGGCGTGAAAGGTATTTCGCTCTTCATCGTACCCAAATGGCTTGTGAATCAAGACGGCAGTTTGGGTGAGCGCAATGATGTCGCTTTGGCCGGACTCAATCACAAGATGGGTTATCGCGGTACCGCCAATTGCCTGCTCAATTTCGGCGAGGGCAAATTCCAACCGGGCGGACAAGCGGGTGCTATCGGTTATCTGGTGGGCAGCCTGCATCAAGGGCTCGCTGCGATGTTCAACATGATGAACGAGGCGCGCATCGGCGTCGGTTTGGGCGCTGTGATGCTGGGCTATTCAGGCTATCTGAAATCGCTTGATTACGCGCGCAATCGACCGCAGGGACGCCGCGCTACCGATAAGGATCCATCGAGGCCACAAATACCCATCATTGCGCATACGGATGTAAGACGTATGCTGCTTGCGCAAAAAGCCTACGTCGAGGGCGGACTTGCGCTCATTCTTTATTGCGCGCGTCTGGTCGATGAAGAAAAAACAGCTGATGACGCTGCAGCACGCACACAAGCCACGCTGCTGTTGGACATACTCACACCCATAGCAAAATCCTGGCCATCACAATGGTGTCTTGAAGCGAATAACCTCGCCATTCAAGTGCATGGCGGCTATGGTTACACGCGCGAGTACGACGTAGAGCAACTCTACCGCGACAATCGTCTGAATCCGATTCATGAAGGCACGCACGGCATTCAGGCGCTTGATCTGTTGGGACGCAAAGTCGTGATGCAGCAAGGCGCGGCACTTGGCCTGCTGAGTACAAAAATTCGCGACACGCTCGCACACTGTGATGATCCCGCGCTGGTGACAGCGCTCGCCTCGCGGTGGGACAGGCTGGAACAGGTAACGGCATTGCTGCACCAGGCAGGCGATCCCGAACTGACACTCGCCAACGCAAGTGTGTATCTGGAAGCGTTCGGTCATCTGGTGATGGCTTGGATCTGGATGGAGCAAGCGATCGCGGCACGTCGGGCAGGCCAAACGGATGCTGATTTTTATGCGGGCAAGTTGCAGGCCTGTCAGTGGTTTTTCCGCTGGGAGCTGCCACGTGTTGATGCGCAACTCGATTTGCTCGCCGCAATGGATGTCACAACCTTGCACATGCAGGATAACTGGTTTTAATAACGGAATTTGTATGATCAAACACATCGTGATGTGGCAATTGAAAGCGCATGCAGAAGGCGCTGATAAGGCAACTAATGCGGCCAAAATGAAATCGCTGCTGGAGGCTTGTGCCAACATCGTGCCCGGCATGGGCGCATTTGAAGTCGCGCTGGCGCAAGAAGGCATGGAGGCGACTTATGACGTGCTGCTCTATTCTGAATTCGAATCGATGGCTACGCTGGATGCTTACCAAAATCACCCCCAGCATGTCGCGCTAAAGCCCTTTGTCGGCGCCGTGCGCGAAGCCCGGCAATGCATGGACTACGAAGTGAACTAAGGAGACATCAGATGCACAGCATTCAGCAATTATTTGATTTAAAGGGCAAGACAGCGGTCATTACAGGCGGTTCACGCGGACTCGGTTTGCAAATTGCCGAGGCGCTCGGAGAACAGGGCGCGTCGCTGGTGATCACCTCACGTAAACAGGATGAGCTCGACGAGGCTGTAGCGCATCTGAAGCAAATGGGTATTGCCGCAACCGCGATCGCTGCCGATCTGGGCAAGGCCGAGGCGATACCGGCCTTTGTCGCATCGGCGCTTGGTCATCTCGGTCATGTCGATATTTTGGTCAATAATGCCGGCGCCACCTGGGGATCGCCGGCCGAGGATCATCCGCTCGAGGCCTGGGACAAGGTGATGAATCTGAACGTGCGCAGTATTTTTCTGCTCTCGCAAGCCATCGGTAAGCAGTCGATGATTCCGCGTCGCTCGGGGCGCATCATTAGCGTTGCCTCGATTGCGGGTCTGGGCGGTAACGGCGCCTACGGCATGCAGACGATCGCTTACAACACCTCCAAAGCCGCTGTCATCAACTTCACGCGTACTTTGGCAGGTGAGTGGGGTCAGTATGGCATTACAGTCAATGCGATTGCGCCCGGTTTCTTCCCATCAAAAATGACGCGTGGCTTGCTCGAAAAGCTGGGCGCGGAAGAAATGGCAGCACGTGCGCCCTTGCGTCGTTTGGGTGATGATGAAGATCTCAAAGGTGCTGCCTTGTTGTTCGCTTCAAATGCGGGCAAACACATTACGGGTCAGACGCTGGCAGTAGATGGCGGCGTATCGGCGGTGCTGAGCTGATGACCCAGCAGGCTTTCCCGGTCGAGATACCGTTTCTCACTGATCTGGGTGTGGAGTTTCTGGGCATGACGGATGGCCGCGCCCAGATCGCGCTCGATCTGTCGGAGCGTCACATGAACAGCTGGCGCGTCACGCATGGCGGCGTGATCATGACAATGCTGGATGTGGTGATGGCGATGGCAGGTCGTTCGCTGGATCCTGAATCGCGTGCGGGCGTGACGGTTGAAATGAAAACTAGTTTTTTACAGCCGGCAGGTTCGCCCGGTCGCCGCCTGATCGCAAGTGGTCATGCATTTCACCGCTCGACCACGATGTGCTTTTGTGAAGCCGAACTGCATGACAATGACCAACTGGTCGCAAAGGCGTTGGGAACTTTCAAATACCTCAAACGTCTCGACGTAGCCAACCGAATATAAACCGGAGAACCTCATGAATAATTTCCAACGCATCGTCCTTGCTTCACGTCCTAAAGGTGGGGTCAGTACCGATAACTTCCGCCTTGAAACCGTAGCGGTACCTGAAATCAGCGAAGGCCAGGTCTTGGTTCGCAATCACTATCTGTCGCTCGACCCGTATATGCGCATGCGCATGGAGGACGTAAAAAGCTATGCAGCGCCTCAGGCACTCGATGAGGTGATGATTGGCGGCACCGCGGGTGAAGTGATCGCTTCAAAGAATCCAAAATTTTCAGTCGGCGACAAGGTCGTTGGCATGCTCGGCTGGAGCGAAGTGGCGGTGTCCGATGGCAGCATGCTGAAAACAGTCGACACCACCCATATACCTTTGTCCGCTTATCTAGGGGCTGTTGGAATGCCGGGCATGACCGCATGGTATGGCCTGACGCAAATCATGTCCCCGAAAGCTGGCGATACCGTCGCAGTGTCGGCAGCCAGTGGCGCGGTCGGCAGTGTGGTGGGTCAGTTAGCGCGTATGCGTGGCTGCCGCGTGGTGGGTATTGCCGGTGGCAAGGAGAAATGTGATTTCGTGGTCAATACGCTGGGCTTCGATGCCTGCATCGATTACAAAGGCGGAAATCTATTCAAAGATGTCAAGGCAGCCGCGCCCAATGGTATTGACTGCTTGTTCGAAAACGTCGGTGGTGTGGTCATGGATTCGGTACTAGCACGAATGAATCCCTACGGGCGCATCGCGCTGTGCGGCCTGATCTCTGGCTACGATGGTACGCCTATGCCAATACACAATATTCATGCGGTGCTGTCCATGCGCCTGACCATGCGCGGCTTCATCGTTTCCGAGCACATGGATTTATGGCCAGAAGGTTTAGGTGAACTTGGCCAGCTGGTCGCCACCGGAAAGCTGATTTTCCGCGAGACGATTGCCGATGGATTGAGTGCAGCGCCTGAGGCTTTCCTGGGTCTGCTGCGCGGGAAAAATTTCGGCAAGCAGTTGGTCAAACTGATCTGAGGTCGCAATGAAAAATTTCAGCCAGCGTGTGGCAGTCATCACCGGTGCAGCCAGCGGCTTTGGCCGTGAATTCGCGCGCAAAGGTGCGCAGCTTGGCATGCGTCTGGTACTCGCCGATGTGCAAAAAGAGGCGCTGGCCGAAACTGCTGCAGAACTCGAGGCGGCGGGCGCGGAGGTGATTACGCAGATCTGTGATGTACGCAAAGGCGAGCAGGTCGAAGCACTGGGACGTACAGCCATGACCAGCTTCGGTGCCGTGCATCTGGTCTTCAATAACGCGGGTGTCGGTGCGGGTGGTCTGGTGTGGGAGAGTACGCAAGCCGATTGGGAGTGGGTATTGGGCGTGAACCTGTGGGGCGTGATTCATGGTGTGCGCGTCTTCACACCGCTCATGCTCGCCAGCGCCAAAGACGATCCTGCGTATGAGGGGCATATCGTCAACACGGCATCGATGGCAGGACTGTTGAATCCACCGACGATGGGGGTCTACAACGTCTCCAAGCATGCGGTGGTATCGCTGACCGAAAGTCTGTATCACGATTTATCTCTGGTTGAAGCACCGATTGGTGCGTCCGTGCTATGTCCGTATTTTGTTCAGACCGGGATCAGTCAGTCGCACCGGCACCGTCCGGATGATGTGCAAGCCGCTGCAGCACCCACGGTCAGCCAGCAAGTATCACAGGCAGTGCTCGAGAAAGCAGTCGCCTCCGGCAAGGTCAGTGCGGCTGATGTGGCACAGCGCACGTTCGATGCAATTCGTGATCAGCAGTTTTATATCTATTCTCATCCCGCCGCACTGGGTAATGTGCAACGCCGCATGGAAGATATCGTGCTGGGTCGCAATCCGGGTGATCCTTATGAGGCCGCGCCTCACGTGCGCGAAAAGCTGCAGGCGGGCTTGAAAGGAAAAAGCTGATGGCTGCCGCCATCAAAGACGGGCAGTACGCTACGCTACCCAATGGCACGCGACTGCATTACGCCAGCGCGGGTGAGGCAGGGCGCCCTTTGCTGTTGTTCTTGCACGGATTTCCCGAATTCTGGTACGCGTGGAACGAGCAGTTGGCAGAATTCGGTCAGGATTATTTTGCGGTGGCGCCTGATCTTCGGGGCTTTAATCTGTCGGATATGCCAGCGGATGTCGCCGCCTACAAACCCCGATTGATCATGCAAGACATCACCCAGTTCATTACGCAGTTGGGGTATGCCGATTGCATCATGGTGGCCCATGATTGGGGTGGTGCAGTTGCATGGAATATCGCGATTACGCATCCCGAGTGCATCAGCAAACTCATCGTCATTAATGCAACGCATCCCTACCCATTCGCGATGGGATTGGTGAATGATCCCGAACAACAAGCGGCCAGTACGTACATGAACTGGCTACGCAATCCTGGTTCGGAACAGGCGCTTGCAAAAGACAATTTTCGTGTCATGGAGCAGTTCATGCTCGGCATGGGCGAACAACCCGGATGGTTCGATGACACCATTCGTGAACGCTATCACGCGTGCTGGGCTCGTGGCCTCACTGGGGGTGTGAATTACTATCGGGCCTCGCCACTGCATCCCCCCACGCCTGAAGATGCGGGCGCAGCCCGGTTGTCTCTGGACCCTACAAATTTCCATGTGCGGGTACCTGTGCGTGTGATCTGGGGCGAGAAGGACAAAGCATTGCTGCCCGGCTTGCTGGATGGCCTGCACGATTTTGTAGATGACCTGAAGATCGAGCGTCTACCCAACGCCAGCCATTGGGTTGTGCATGAATATCCGGCCGCCATCAACGAGTATTTGCATCGTTTTCTGAGTGAGTGAGTTTCTATGGCACGCGAGGATTTTTCTTTTGTTCACACGCTGCGCGTTCGCTGGTCCGAAGTGGATATGCAAGGCATTGTCTTCAATGGTAATTATTTGAATTACTTTGATGTTGCCTTTACCGAGTACTGGCGCGCAACCGGATTACCCGATGTAATTGCGCAGTCCGAAGCAGGATTGGAGCTGTTCGCCCGCAAGTCTGTGGTGGAGTATCACGCGCCGTCGCGCTTTGATGACTTGTTGGATATTGGGGTTCGATGTGCAGAACTCGGTCGCAGCTCATTGCGCTTCGTGCTCGAGATCCATCGCGGTGATGAGCACCTGATTTCTGGTGAAGTTTTATATGTGCACGCCAATAGCCGGGTGCTCAAAAGCGAACCAGTACCGGCATTCTGGCGTGACGTATTGACCGGCTTCGAAAAGGCTCATGCTGTTCTGACATGAACATCCGGATTGTCACCGGCGACTGGAATGATGTCCGCGAAGATGCGCAGCGACTGCGCATTGAAGTCTTTGTCATTGAGCAGGGCGTACCCATCGAACTTGAATGGGACGAGGGTGACGAGGTCAGTATTCATGCCGTGGCTTATGACGAATCGGGACAAGCAGTCGCCACCGGACGTCTGCTGCCGGATGGCCACATTGGCCGCATGGCCGTGCTGCAGTCGGCAAGAGGCAATGGCATAGGCAGTCAGGTTTTGAAAACTTTGCTCGCCGAGGCCACACGCGAAGGACATGCCGAGCTGGTGTTGCACGCCCAGTTACATGCGTGGGGCTTTTATGAACGTCACGGCTTTGTGGGCGAGGGCGAGGAATTCATGGAGGCCGGTATTGCTCATAGGCGCATGCGGATCAAACTGCGCTGAACTGCGCTTAATTGACGTTAGCGAATGACTTTTTCCACGAGCTGAGAATTGCCGCTGGCGTGTACACGCAAGAGCGTTGACGCTCGCGTGCCATACGCTGGAGATTCAATGCAAATCGGTGAGAGCAGTCTTTCCCATTCGAGGCTCACCCCGGTATCCGGCAATCTGCTGTCATTCGCGCGCGTAGTGTCTGCGAGCATTTCAAAGTAGGCATCATCAGGTGCTGCCTGACAAAGCAGGCTGGCAAACTGCGCCTTGGCACGCAAGACCTTGGGCCAGGGAGAATCTAGTTCTCCGTTGGATAATCCGTAGATACCTGGCTCGAGCGCACGCTCTGGCTGGTCAGCGTGATTCGAAAAACAGTACGCCGATGTCGCATCACCCACAAGCAGATTGAAACCGTTGTAGTCGGCGGCTGTTTCACGCAGCGTTTGTAAATAATCCGCCGCCTCTAGATCGCCGCGCAGATAATTGGCAACTAGTTCGCCCCGTGAACGAGCCTCTGTGCGCGCAGCGCTTCCGTTGCGGATGTTGGTCAAGGCCGCGAAGCGACCTCGTTTATCGGTGCCTAGCCAAGTACCGCCCGCCTGCAGATCGCGACCTGCATAGACGTCCGGCGCATCTTCCCACCAGCTTGCGGGTTGCGTAGGGCGCTCAAAAAACTCATCTCGATTGGCTGCCATCACCAACGGACATTGCGGAATGAGCTTCCATGCAAAAACGATCAGGCACATGGGGGAATGTCGATAAAAATTTCAATGTGACGCCCACCTTCGATCAGCGCCAGCAAGGCCGCATCATGAACGGCAGACTCAAGAGCGGCGGGAAAATCTTCGGGAATCTGACCGTAAATCTCCATCCAGGTTTCACAGCCATCTTTGAGCTCAGGTCGACGCTTGAGTGCGGTAGCCACAGGCCAATCTTCATGCAATGCGGCCTGCATAGCCATGACTTTCTTTTGCATCTTTGTTGCGTGCTCTACCGGTACCCGATAGTAAACAAACAGATCCGTGCTCATTCAGGATCTTTGATCACGTAAGGCATTTCAGAAAACTGCAGCAGTCCGCCGTGTGCGGCGCCCAGATGAACGGGTGTTTGCGCCGCATCAAGCTTGATTTCTATAAGCAAGTCCCAGTCACCCTCTGGATTTTTTTCGGCATTGACCACCAGACCGCAGGGCTGACCGGGATCCGCTTCTGAAAAAACTTCCATACCTGCGGTGACAAGATCTGCCTGAGTGGTCGCCAGCAGCGTACGACGCTTGAGTTTTCCCAAGTACTGACTACGCGCAACAATTTCCTGTCCAGGATAGCAACCCTTACGAAAATTCACGCCGCCGACCAAATCAAAATTCACCATCTGCGGCACGAATTGTTCACGCGTCGCTTCAACGACCATCGGCAGTCCCGCGCGGATATCAAGCCAGCGCCACTGACTTGCGCTCACCGGCGAGAGTTTCTGACTCAAAGTATTCCACAGTTGCATTGCCGACTCGACCGGGCCCATCCACAGAACGCGCTGCAATCCTGCCGCAGAGAGCCAGATGGCATTCAAGCCTGCCACGTCCGAAAAACTGATCTCATTCAGATTGGGTGCTGCAGCACCGATCAATACCGTCTGCTCGCTGACATCCGTTAGGGTGACTTTAGAGCGCAGCACAAACATTTGCAGCCGTTTTTGAATGCCCGGCAAGAGTTCACGCGGCATCACCAGCATGACGCCATGGTCGGATTTCCAGATGATCAGTGTGGCCAGCAAGCGGCCTTTGGGCGAGCAATAGCCGCCGAGATGCATTGCGCCGGGTGTCAGTTCCAGCACATCGTTGGTAAGCTGACTGTGGAGAAAAGTCTCGGCGTCGGCGCCAGAAACCGCCAGAACGCCAAGATGGCTAAGCCCGGCCACCATGCCCGCATGCACTTTCGCAGAATCAAGGGTCACTTCTTGAGTACTCAGAAATTCCAGCCAGGACACGTTGGGCTCAGTCATGAAATTCGTACATGTAAGAAATGGCAGCTATCATATCGGCCTGATTATAGGGGTGGGCGAAGAAATCCGCTGCCCCGCCACTTACCTGAGGACCGACCGGGACAATGGCAGCCATAAAAAAAATAATCGTACTGCTCGTTTTAGCCGCGTTGGGTGCCGGGGCCGCTATGGTCTACTGGGCGCGCGATCCTATCGTTGCCGACGGCGCCCCGCCACTGGAATTCACGGTAGCACAGGGGAGCAGCATTCGCAGCGCCCTTCGGCAAGTTCGGGAAGCCGGTGTGCCCGCATCCCCGATCATGATGGAATTGCTGGCTCGGGGACTGGGCACCCGTTCCTTCAAGCCCGGCAGCTATCGGCTCAAGCCGGGCACCACACCACTTATTTTGCTCAACGCGCTCGCTCGGGGCGACACCATCAGGGAATCAATCACCATTATCGAAGGCTGGACTTTTGCGCAAATGCGCGCAGAGCTTGCTCGCCACCCTTGGTTGCTTCACGAGAGCGAGGCTTTGGACGAAGCCGCCTGGCTGGCGCGTGTGGTACCCGGCTATGACCACCCTGAAGGATTGTTTTATCCCGATACCTACGTCTTTGATCGTGGCACCAGCGATCTGTATGTTTATCGACTGGCGCACCAGCAGCAGCTGAAAAAACTCGAGCAAGCCTGGGCCAATCGCGCGCCTGATCTTCCTTATGGATCACCGTATGAGGCACTGATCATGGCCTCTATCGTCGAAAAAGAAACGGCTCGCGAGGCAGACCGCACCCGAGTAGCCTCGGTGTTTGTCAACCGCCTGCGTCAAGGCATGCGGTTACAAACAGATCCCACGGTGATTTACGGTTTGGGTGAGCGCTTTGATGGTAATTTGCGCAAGCGTGATCTTCAGGAGGACACCCCCTACAATACCTACCAACGCGCTGGTTTGCCGCCGACACCGATCGCTTTACCAGGACGGGCAGCGATTGAGGCTTCGCTGCATCCTGCACAAGGTAATGATCTGTATTTCGTCGCTCGAGGTGATGGCAGCAGTGAATTCTCAAGTAACCTAGACGATCATAATCGCGCAGTGGACAAATACCAGCGCCGTCGTTAACTTCTCTTTCAAATCGGCGCAAGCATTCATGGCACAGGGCAAATTCATTAGCTTCGAGGGCGTTGACGGCGCAGGCAAGTCGACGCATGTGGGGGCCGTTGCGCAGTATCTGCGCGATCGTGGATTGCATGTAGTAACCACGCGTGAGCCGGGCGGTACACCCCTCGGTGAAAAGCTGCGTGAATTGCTGCTACACGAGCCTATGCATCTGGAAACCGAGGCGCTTTTGATGTTTGCGTCGCGTCGCGAGCATATCGCTCAGGTGATCCTGCCAGCCCTCCAGCGCGGTGACTGGGTGATCTCGGACCGTTTCACCGATGCCAGCTTCGCCTATCAGGGGGGTGGCCGGCAACTGGCGTTGGATAAATTGCAATCGCTCGAGCAATGGGTACATGCCGATCTGCAACCCGATCTGACTTTGTTGTTTGATGTGCCGCTGGAGGTAGCGCGAGAACGCCTCTCCTCCGGCCGCGCACTAGATAAATTCGAACAGGAAAAAGATGATTTTTTTCAGCGTGTGCGTGATGTCTATCTGATGCGCGCGCATAGCTTTCCATCACGCATCAAGGTAATCGACAGTACGCGCCCTGTGGCGGAAGTATCGGCACAGGTCGAACAATGCGTCACTGCACTGTTCGATGACCAATGATATGAGCCAGGCCATTTATCCTTGGCAGCATGAAGACTGGAATCGTCTGCAACGCCTGCGGGATCGGCTGCCGCATGCCATTCTTTTTCATGGGGCGCAAGGCATCGGCAAGGTAGCGTTTGCAGAGCAATTTGCCCAATCCGTCTTGTGCGAATCGCCGGTCAACGATGGTTTCGCTTGCGGCAGTTGCGCCTCTTGCGGCTGGTTTTTGCAATACGGTCATCCGGATTACCGGCGCGTGCGACCCGAGGTCCTTGATATCGACAACCTTGAGGATGACAGCGAGTCGGAAGAGGGCGCGAATAAAAAAAGCGCAAGCAGCAAGACGCCTTCTAAAGAAATACGTATTGAGCAAGTGCGCTCGCTTGCTCCCTTCATGAATGTATCAACCCACCGCAGTGGTCTGCGCGTGGTCTTGCTCTATCCAGCCGAAGCGCTCAACAGTGCCTCGGCCAATGCCTTGCTCAAGACGCTGGAAGAACCTCCACCGGGCACACTCTTCATTTTAGTCAGCCATCGGCCAGATCGACTTCTTCCGACCATACTGTCCCGCTGCCGCAAGTTTCCTATGTCGCTGCCTTCGACTGAGGATGCACTTGCCTGGCTCAATGACAATGAAGTGAGCGATGCGGCGCAGTGGCTTGCATTGAACGGCGGTGCGCCGCTGGCTGCGCTCATGGCAGCCGAGGATGAATCAGCGAACGATAGAGAATTACTTTTGGGATTGTTAGCTAAACCTGATGCAGCTACGGTGCTGAACGTGGCGGAACGACTACAAAAAACACCGATTCCTCTGCTCGTGGCATGGCAACAGCGGTGGCTGCATGACTTGTTTTCTGTAAAGCTCAGCGGTCGGGTACGCTACTACCCCCAGCATCAGACGCGTCTGAAGGCAATCGCGGACCGCCTGTCAGTCGATCGATTGCAGCAGGCACTGCGCGATGCGAACAACCGGCGTGCTGTTGCGGACCATTCGCTTTCAGCGCGGCTTTTCATTGAAGACATGCTGCTCGCCTACCTCAGTCTGTTTGGCTGAAAGGCGGGCAGCCTTTCGAGGACTCACCATGCAAGAAACGCAGCCATCGCATGACGCAGCACTGATACGCCCCTCCGTCATGTCACTGACCATACGCGAACGTTCTGCGCTCTACGCTGCCTACATGCCATTTCTGCAAAATGGCGGCATTTTTATACCCGGTAATCGTCCGTGTCAGCTGGGGGAAGAAGTTTTTTTGCTGCTGAGCCTGATGCAGGATGAAGCCCGCTACCCCGTAGCCGGCAAGGTGGCCTGGATCACACCTTCAGGTGCGGCGAATAATCACACGCAGGGCATAGGGCTACAGTTTCCTGCCGATGATGCGGGTCGGCGCGTTCGCCAGCGCATTGAGGAAATTTTGGGCACGGCACTCGGATCCTCGCGACCGACGCACACCATGTAGCGGGCGTACAATAGCGTCGTTTTAGCGGCTTTCTTGTCATGGCTACGCGGCGATACAGCCCTCGCCAATGTCCTACAAGACAAGCATTTACTGCAGGCGACCGGCGCACTATGTTTATCGATTCCCACTGCCATATCAACTTTCCTGAATTGTCCGAGCGACTGCCCGCGATTCTGGAAAAAATGAAAGAAAATCAGGTAACCCATGCACTTTGCGTGTCGGTGACTCTGCCGGATTTTCCTCAAGTGCTGTCTCTGGCTGAAGCGCATCCAAATATCTACGCATCCGTAGGTGTGCATCCTGATTATGAAGATACGCCCGAGCCCAGCATGGAACAACTGGTGCAGCTGGCTGAACATCCGCGCATTGTCGCCATCGGCGAAACTGGGCTTGACTACTACCGCCTGAGCGGTGATCTTGAGTGGCAGCGGCAGCGATTTCGGACCCATATCCGCGCGTCCAGAGCCAGTGGCAAGCCACTGATCATCCATACACGATCTGCATCCGAAGACACGCTGCGGATCATGCGCGAAGAAAAAGCCGGCACGTCGGATGGTGGCGTGGCCGGTGTGATGCACTGCTTTACTGAATCTCAGGCAGTGGCTGCTGCATCAATGGAGTTGGGTTTTTATATTTCCTTCTCGGGCATCGTGACCTTCAAGAATGCGAAAGATTTACAGGCCGTCGCTCGCGAAGTACCGCTGGAACGCATGCTGATCGAGACCGATTCGCCATATCTGGCTCCCGTGCCCATGCGTGGCAAGACCAACGAGCCGGGCTTCGTGCGGCATGTTGCCGAATTTCTAGCCGATCTCAAGGGCGTGTCATTGCAAACGCTGGCGGAGGCCACGTCGCAAAATTTCCGGACACTGTTTCGCGTGCAATAAATGGACGATTTACAGAGTCCCTTTCGCCGTCGGTTACTGGTGGTCGGATTGTTTCCCGGCTTGCAGCGCTGGTTCGAGCCTCTGGAAGCTAAACCAGATTCCTATATCGCCTGGTTTGAAGCCGCTCGCATGGACAACGTAAAGCTTTGCAATGACTTGGTGGCACGCGGCTTCGACCCCAATACCATCGAACCTGAACGCCTTGATACGGCATTGCTCATTGCGGTTCGTCAGGGTTCAGCCAAAGTGACCCTGCTGCTGCTGTCTACACCCGGTGTGAATCTAAATGCTCGTTCGCGTAACGGCGATACATCGCTAATGCTGGCGGCTTTCAAAAAAGATCTCCCAACAGCCCAGGCACTGATCGAGAAAGGTGCCGAGATCAACCATCCTGGCTGGACAGCTCTGCACTATGCTGCTGCTGCAGGAAGCCTCCCGATTGTGCGTCTCTTGCTGGATCATGACGCCTATATCGATGCGGAATCGCCCAACAAGACCACGCCTCTGATGATGTCTGCACGCGGTGGTCATCGGGATGTCGCCGAATATCTGCTCTCGCAGGGTGCCGACCTGCAAACAAAAAATGAACTGGGTCTAACGGCAGTTGACTTTGCGCGTGCTCAGGGACATACGACGCTTGCCAATTTTCTTGAGGCGGCTATGCGCGAGAGCAAAATATAGTCACCTTCTCACGACTAAAAGAACTACTGCACCGCTACCCAGTCTGATTTGCCATGAATACTCTGCATGGAGGTCAGTATGAAACGTAGCATCGCATCATCAATTTCCCCTTTATTTGCGCTGCTGATGGTGCTTGCGGGGACTGCCCACGCGCAGCGCTCGCCGTCCGACGGTGTGCGCGAGAGTAATGATCCTGATCGCGCTTCGGAGGTCCAACGCAAGGCAGAAGCCATTTCAGGTCGACGTCTGGAAGGATCAGGGGACAGTGGTAAGGAAGCCTCGGAAAAGACGGAGTCAGGCATCACACCTGCAGAATCCCGAACGCTAGGAGAGGAGCGTGGCGAGGGTGAATCTGGCGGAACACAGGAAAGCAGTGAACCGCAAAATGAGTCCCAGCCTTTGCCCGAGAGTTCGGGTGACAGCAGCAAAGAAGCACCTTACGGGGGTGGTGGCAATGAGGGGGAAACGAACAAACGTAGTCCGGCTAACACAGGGGATCGCTACCACTGAGCCGCAAGAAGCTGCGATGGCTGCGTCTGGTAAAGTGCAGCCATGGCAAAACTTAGTCTTGATCGTATTCTGCAATCGCAAGGCGTTGGTACCCGCAAGTGGTGCCGGCAATTGATAGAAGAAGGCGAGGTGCAGATCGGTGGCGAGATTGTTCGCGATCCTAGTGCGTCGTTCGATACCGACGATCTGCAATTCACCTTGTTCGATGAAGTCTGGTCTTTTCATGCGCATGTCTATATCGCGCTCAACAAACCTGGCAATATCGAATGCTCTCGCAAGCCCAGTCATCATCCGGGTGTTATGTCGCTATTACCCGAACAATTCGGCTGGCGTGATGTGCAGGCGATAGGCCGGCTAGATCACGACACCACAGGCCTGCTGCTGCTGACTGACGATGGTGCATTCAATCACGCGATGTCGTCACCGAAACGGCATATTCCAAAGACCTATCTGGCAACGACCCACGAACCCGTCACCACAATCCTGATTGACAAGTTGCTTTCTGGCGTCAAGCTACATGATGAGCCTGCACCGTTGGCGGCTACGATGTGCAGACAGGTTGCCGAGTTTCAGTTGGAAATCATTCTGGAACAGGGTAAATACCATCAGGTCAAGCGCATGCTGGCGGCGGCGGACAATCATTGTTCTGCGCTCGAGCGGATTGCGATTGGCGAGCTTACGCTGTCATCCCTGCCGCTTGCTTTGGGCGAATGGTGTTTGCTCAACGATGAGCAACGTGGCTTACTGCGCTAGGAGCGAATGATGTACGGCCGCTTTTTAGTTACTGCACAATTCATGTTGATCATGCTGCTGATCTGGCCTTGGACTGAGCCCGTTTTCCTGTTGCCGGCATTTCTGATGACAATCCCAGCGCTGGTTTTCGGTATCTGGATACTTCAGCATAATCGAATTGGAAACTTTAATATTCGCCCTGAACTGAAATCTGGTGCAGCGCTAATTATTGACGGACCTTATGCACTGGTTCGGCATCCGATGTATGTCGCTGTGCTGTGGTTAGGCTTGTGTGCCTTGGTGCTTTATGCCAGCGCTGCGGCCTTGTTTTTATGGGGATTATTGATTTTGGTGCTGGATCGCAAAGCAGCACTCGAAGAAGTCTACTTGCGCTCCTACTTTACCGACTATGCGGCCTATGCAGACAAGGTCGGACGCTTTTTACCCCGACGCCTCCTCGGGTAATACGACTCTCTAAGTTGTCCGATCGCATCACCACGCAATGCGCTGCCCATCCCACGCAATGAAACTGCCCGAGTCTTCGGCAGTTGCCTGCGTAATTTGTTGCAGTAAATGCTCGGCCACGAAGGCCGGTGTAAACAGCTTTTCCTGAGTTACGTTTGCCTGGAAGGGGCGTGACAAACCGGTATCGGTCGTGCCGGGATGCAGCGCCAGCACGATGGCTTCGGGATTGCGGCGGGCGAGTTCGATGGCCAGTGTTTTTAGGAATTGGTTCTGGGCTGCTTTCGATGCCCGGTAGCTATACCAGCCGCCAAGACGGTTATCGGTAATCGATCCTACGCGCGCAGACAGTGACGCGAACACGACGGGGCGACGAGCCTTCAGCCACGGCATCAAGGCTTGCGCCAGCAGGATCGGCCCGTAGGCGTTGACAGCAAAAACCTGCTGCATCGAGGGTAGGCAAATATGTTCTAGTGCTTTCTCAGGCGAGACATCCTTGGAGTGCAATAATCCAGCAGTATTTACAATTAAATCAATAGCTTGTACGTCTTTCCTCAGCTGGTTTGTCATGTCGATCAGGCTCGCTTCGCCTGTGATGTCGACATCAAGCAGCAAGCATTTTTTTCCTGCCGCAACGAGCTGGGACTTCAGGAACAACAGCGGAACGTTGGATCCGGCGCTACGCGAACAGAGCACCAGTGCCTCCATGCCGGGATCTGCAGCAAGCCGCTCAGCCATTGCATAACCGATGCCGCTACTGGCGCCCATAATCAGCGCATTTTTCAAGGGAATTTCAGGCATCTGCGTAGTCGTTTATTGATGATCAATTTGATTCAGGAATCGCGCCACCACAAGCAGAAAAGCATCGAAGGCACTAGAGGATAAGGAAAAATATTTCAGCGAAGTAATTTTTCATCTTACCGTAAGTCATAAGAGTTGATTTCCATCAATAGCACCTTGGTTTATTGGCCAGTAAATCCGTAGGGATTTTATTTATCTTCATATAACCTTCACGGTCAAACAGATTTTTTTTGGTAAGCGAAAAAACCGCTATTGCCAGCTGCCACGAGTTCATCGCGATTGAAAAATCTTGAATAGAAGCCAACAGAAAGATATGAATGAGCTTGATCCAAATGGCCAATCCAGTGAGCGGATTTCCCATTTCGAGAAGATCGTCAAAAACAGTCCTGACATTTTCTTCATTTACGACCACCATACCGCACGAGTCATTTACTGCAATAATCGGGTCACCCCTGTTTTGGGTTTTTCATGCGATGAGTTTCAGTCGATGCGACTGGATGGGCCTGATGCCTTGCTCCATCCCGAAGATCACTCCTCATTCAAAGTATGTCTTGAGCAGATTTTCAATGCAGGCAGCGATAACGTAGGCGAATTTTTTTGTCGCTGTCATAAAAAGCCAGATCAGTGGCTGTGGATGAAAATAAAGCTGTCGGTGTTCGAGCGCGATGAGCTTGGAAAGCCAACCCTGCTGGTTGGAACGGCGACTGATATCAGTGCTGATATGGCGCTCAAAGAATCGCTGCAAGGGCGAGTCCAGCTACTTGAATTGGTACTCGACAGCATGTCTGAAGGCGTCATTGTTTGCGACGCAAACGGCGATCTTCTCCTAGTCAATCGATCTGCGCGACAAATACTGAAGACAGATTCGACACTGAGCTCTCTGTCACAAGTTCGCGCTGCCTATGCGGACTATCACGATACGGATTCACTCGCGCTGTTTTGGCACCATCATCCGCTGGTCCGAGCGCTGGCAGGCGAGCAAGTGAAGGACCGAGATCTCTCGCTGTTCGATCGCAAGCGCAATCTTTCACTGACATTGAACCATACCTCGGAACCCCTGCTGGATGAGGAAGGCCAAATCGTTGGCGCAGTGGATGTTTTTCGTGATTCGACAGAGAAGCACCGGGCTTTCTATGAATTGAAACGCACGGAGGAGCAATTCAGACTGTTAGTAGAAGGCACTACGGATTACGCGATCTTCATGCTGGATCAGGAAGGCCTCGTCGTCAGTTGGAATCCGGGTGCCGAACGCATACTTGGCTTTGGCAAGCCGGAGGTTATCGGAAAACATCTGTCTGTATTTTTTTCTCCCGAGGATCAAGCAAAGAACGAGGCGGAACGCAAGCTCAAGCAGGCCAGTCAGGAGGGTAGGGTAGAGGAAGACGGCTGGCGAGTACGTAAAGACGGCCATCGCTTCTGGTGCACCGGTGTCACGGGAGCGCTGCGTAATGCAGATGGCAGTCTGAAAGGGTTCGTCGCCATTCTGCGCGACAATACCGAGCGACGACTGGTGGATCAAAACAACTTTTTCCTTGCAAACCATGATGCACTCACCGGGCTACCGAATCGCGCGCGCTTTTTGCAGCGACTACATGAAGCGCTGATTAATGCAGATCGCGATAGAACACGGGTTGCGGTACTGCTGGTCGACCTGGATCGCTTCAAAGTGATCAACGATACGCTGGGGCACCATACGGGTGATCAATTTCTGAGGATGGTATCGAAGCGCTTGATGCAATGCGTGCGCGAGACAGATACCGTGGCCCGATTGGGCGGTGACGAGTTCGTGCTGATAATGACGCGGCTCAAATCCTTATCCTCGGCCGAACTGATTGCCGAAAACATCATCCATGAGCTAAGTAAGTCATACACGATTGATAATCACGAAATCAATAGCGGCGCCAGCATTGGCATCGCGTTCTATCCACAAGATGGCGGCGACTCGAGTGAATTGCTGCAGAAGGCCGATCTTGCGATGTATCGCGCCAAGGCAACGGGCCGGGGACGCTATCGCGTTTTTGCGCCGGGCATGCTGACGGAGGTACAGCAACGTCGACAACAGGAAGAGCATTTACGATCTGCAGTTGCGCAGGGCGATTTTGATCTTGCCTATCAGCCTCAGGTCGATCTAAAAACTCTTCAGATTTCAGGGGTCGAGGCCTTGCTTCGATGCCGCAATGCGCAGTTGATGGCGCTTTCTACGAGGCAGATCATTGCGCTCGCAGAAGAAATGGGATTAATCGTCAGCTTGGGTGCTTGGGTGGTTGATTCGGCCTGCAAGCAACTTGCGCAATGGCGTTCTCTGGGCGCATCTGGCGCGACCGGCTTGCCTGAATTGCCCAATTTAAAGGTGGCTGTGGATATCGCGCCTGCGCAGTTATTGGCAGATACCTTCGTCGATAGCTTGAAAAAAACACTGGCCCAATACGGCTTGCCTCCAAGTGCATTGGAAATTGAAATCACCGAAGCGGCTCTGGTCAGTGCTATTACATCGGAAAGTCGGGTGGTTGATGAGCTTAAATCACTCGGCGTCTCCGTCAGCATTGATGACTTTGGGGCAGGCATGTCGAGCCTGTCTTATCTCAAGCAGTTTCCGGTTGACGTACTCAAGTTAGATCCCGGATTGATCAGCAACCAGCCCCGCGATCAGGAAGATGCTGCGATAGTTTCTGCGATCATACGTCTGGCCAGCGATTTGCATATCAAGGTGGTGGCTGAAGGCGTTGAAAATTTCGATCAACTTGGCTTTCTCAGGGCAACACCTTGCGATTGCGTTCAGGGTTTTCTCTTCAGTGAAGCGGTGAGACCGGACAAATTCATACAGCTCCTGCAGAACCGCAAATCCGGGGGCCGCATCATTCACTAGGCTGCTTGAATAGCGCTCTGCTTTCATCTAGGCGAAAGCCCTTTTAATGTGAATGCGCTTGGACTCGCCGAGCGACAATGATGATCCGCAGTTAAACTCTGCTTTTTACTGCCTCTGTTGTCGAACAAGATCATGCCACCAACCCAAGCTCGCGCTATCGCCCGCATCCTTCCCGCGATGAATACTTCCGATGGTGCCGGCGTGCGCCTTCGCCGCAGTCTGGGCAGCGGGGAGGGTACGCGACTGGATCCTTTTCTCATGCTCGATGAGTTCTCGTCGGTTAATCCCGGTGACTACATCGCAGGCTTTCCATCACACCCTCACCGGGGATTCGAGACGGTGACGTATATCCTGGATGGCCATATGCGCCACGAGGATCATTTGGGTAATCAGGGTGATCTCAAAAGTGGCGGCGTGCAGTGGATGACAGCCGGTCGCGGCATCATTCATTCTGAGATGCCGCAACAAGAAGAAGGGCGCATGCGCGGCTTTCAGTTATGGATCAACTTGCCCGCAAAAGAAAAAATGAAACCCGCTGGCTACCGCGACATTCTGCCCGAAGAGATTCCGGTACATGCTTTGCCAACGGGCGGTCAGGTCAAGGTCATTGCCGGTGATTTGCAAACCAATGATGTCACGCTGGCAGGACCTATCCATGGCCTGTCCACAGAGCCCCTATACCTTGATGTGACCCTGCCTGGTAAAGCCACCTTCAGTCAGCGAATGACGCTTGGTCACAATGCGATGGCTTATCTTTTCGAGGGTAACGTGCGACTCACAGGCAGTGAAACGCTGCTGGCGACACACAGTGCAGCGATACTCACCGATGGCGACCATGTTGAGTTTGTCGCCGGTGATGAGGGTGCGCGCTTTTTGCTGTTGTCGGGTCGGCCTTTGGGTGAACCTGTTGTTCAGTATGGTCCTTTCGTGATGAACACCGTGGCTGAGATCGAGCAGGCGATTCATGATTATCAGACCGGTCGGCTCACCGAAGCGTAATCGGAAAGGACTTCACGTGCTGCTATAGCGGCGTCAATGATGCCTTTGGCGGCTGATTCAAAGCAATACGGCTTGACCAGCAGCAAAGAACGCTCGCCCATCACGCGCAATCGATCTGCATTTTCCAACAAGTCGAGCCCACAGTCGGTCCACGCCTGAATATCCAATGGTCGTACATAGCCGTTGTGTCCGTCGATGATCAGCTCATCTGCCACACCCGCATGGGGTGAAACGATCACAGGCAAGCCAGCAGCACAAGCTTCGTTAGCCACTACACCCCAAACATCAGCTTGCGTGGGAAATAGGAAAATTTTTGCAGCCCGATACAGCTCAGGCAGCTCGCTCTGAGTGGCAAAGCCATGAAAATGCACATGGAGCTGATGCTCCAGCGTCTTTGCTCGATTACGAAGCGCATCTTCTTCACTGCCCGAGCCTACATAAAGCAGCGTCAACGGACGGCCCAGTCTTCGAGCGCATTGCAACGCAACGTCCATCGCAAATTCAGGCTGCTTGCCAGCTTCAAGTCTGCCTGTAAAAATAAAATCCCACGGTTTTTCTATACCGAGCGCTTGAGGGTAAAAGCGTGCGTTGTCGACTGCAAGGCAAGAGAGAAAGCAGCGCGCTGCAGGCACGTTGTAGCTTCGGTAGAGCGCTAATCCCCCTTGACTGGCTGCGATAAAAGCTTCCGCACGCTGATAAACATAGCGACGCAGGCGCACATGCAAGGCGCCAAGTGATTTTTCCGATTTCAGTGTGCCATCCGTCATGGCGATGTACGCGCGTCGCATCAAGCGTGTCCACGCAAACGCATAGAGATGGGTAGGATTGAATCCATTACCCAGTACCACGTCAGGTTTGAATCGCGACAGCGCCAACAACACGTCGGGATTGTTATGGATATAGCGCCCCCGTACCGTTCTTATGCGCTCTCGCAGAAAAACATGATCGAACGTAATTGGCGGCAGATCCCACAGTCGATTGGGCTCACGGCGACAGCAAAAAATAACTTGCAGACTGATCTCGGGGTGGCGGGCAATCAGGTTGAAGACAGGAATACGGTAGGGCGGTGGTTCATTGACGACTATCGCGAGTTTCAGCATGGGTCAGATTGGTTGTCAGGGGCAGGGGGGCAGAGTCCACTGCCTCATGGTAGATCTGTATGAGCTGCTGATAATTGCGCTCAGGCGTATAGGAAGCAAGATAGTCCTTGCGCGCGGCCATACCCATGTCGCGCATATGATCTGGATGTGATTCTGCATAAGCGATCGCTGATGCTAATGCGTTTGCATCATTGGGTGGCACCAGCAAACCATTCTGACCGTGATGGATAAGTTCGCGCAAGCCGCCATGGCGCGTGGCAATTACAGGTGTGCCACAGGCGAAGGCCTCAATTGCGACCAAACCAAAACTTTCTACGCCGGTGCTTGGCATGACCAGATAAGCTGCCTCGTTAAGTTTCTGACGCAGCACCGCCGTGGACTGAAACCCGCCGTAGCGCAAACGAGGCGATGCCTCCACTAAGGCCTGGAGTGGCCCCTTGCCAAAGACATCGATCATCTGATCCGGTAATCTATCGAGTGCATTGATGAGTACCTCGATACCTTTTTCAGTGGACAGCCGCCCTATGAACAGGCCACCTCGGCGATGCTGCCATTGCGGCTCTTGGAGTGATTCAACGAAATTGGGTTTAATACGCAGCTTGTCCAGTGGCAAACCGCCGCGCGCAAAGATCTCTCGGCATAGCTGGTTCAGGACGATGAAACGACTGATCTGTTGATGCCAGACGCCGCGCATACGCTGTAGCACCAGCATCGTCGACGTCAATGCCGTTTGTGGCAAAGACTGCCGGTAACAACGATGAACAACGGCTCGCCAGGGCAGCTTGCCAACACAGTCTTCGCAATGCTTGCCCTCACGTAGCAGCATCGCCTGCGGACACACCAATCGAAAGTTATGCAGCGTCTGTACGACAGGAATTCTGAGCTTTTGCGCGACCCCGTAAAGTGAGGGAGAAATCAGCGGAAAGGTGTTGTGTGCGTGAATCAAGTCAGGTGAAAACTGCTGATGAATTTTTTGCAGTTCCTGCACTGTTTGGCGAGACCAGAAGGTCGTTTTTGCTGCCTTGATTGACGTTAGATACTGGATTTCCGTGTTGTCGCGGCTGTATACCCACACTTGATGACCGCGCTGCCGAAGCAGATTGACCTCAGCATCGACCACCGTATCCTCGCCACCTCGATACAGGTAGCGGTTATGCGCAACGAGAATTTTCATCCTAAGGCCGCAGGCTTGATCAGTGAAAAATGATCCTACGCATTTAAGAACATTCGAATGCTGAGTTGACGCAAAGGTATGAGATATCATCGATGGCAGCTGTTCGGCGAGGCCGCCAATGGCAAGAAACTATGGATGCGGTGCTGGCTCGCTACAAAACAATTATTTAGAAGCTATGTCGCTTGGCCGCTCCAGGTGTTGGCCGCATCCCTAATCTAACTATTCATCGATTACAGACATGAATCCACTCGATTTTTCAGGCAAGCGCGTTCTCATAACCCAGGCGACTGATTTTATGGGCCCCGTCTTGCTCGACGTTTTCCGCGAGTTGGGTGCCACCGTTTTTGCCGACGGTGGCTCGCTTGAGGCGCCCGACCGACCGGCGGCCTTAGTCGTTGAAGCGGGTCAGATAGACATTCTGATTGCCAACCTCGGGGTGCCGGCACCCGCAACACCCGCGGCTGATGTTGGTGAAGATGAATGGCGCCATGCGTTTTTGCACATGGTAGATCCTTTGCCACGTCTGGTTCGTGCGGTGCTGCCGCAGATGCGTGCAAGGGGCAGCGGGAAAATTATTCTAATTGGCAGTGCGTCAGCGCTCCGTGGGATCAAACGGGCATCAACCTATAGTTCCGCACGTGGCGCTCAATTAGCTTATATACAAGCAGTGGGTGTGGAGCTCGCAGCGTCGGGCATACAGGTCAATGCCATTGCCCAGAATTTCGTTGATAACCCAACGTATTTTCCGCCTGAGGTGCAGGCCAATCCTGCTTTTCAGGACAGGCTAAAACGTGAGGTACCTTTGGGACGCTTGGTCAGCGCCCGCGAGGACGCGATGTTCGTGGCCTATCTGGCGAGCGTCCATGCGGACTGTTTTGTTGGGCAGGTTTTTCCCGTTTGTGGGGGTTGGGTGCCACGTTAATCGGCGATCGGGTTAACACGCGAGAGGTTTTCAGGCATTTAACGAAAGACACTGGATCCCGGCCTGCGCTGGGATGACACCGGTATTTCTATCGTCGCCACAACAACAAGCGTCATCCCGGCGCAGGCCGGGATATAGTGTCTTTGTCTGATCTCCGATTGAGCAGACCGTCAAAATCCCACCTTGATAGCAACGCAAATCAACCCCTAGTGCACCGGATCCATTTATCTATTTTGTCCGCATAATTTGTATTATGTAAAATAAGATATTAGGCCAGAACCCGCGTCTAGCATGGCAATGCGCCCGGAATCCAATTCCCAAATGACCGCGCCTCTGGCTCTGATGCCATGACAGGTTTTTTAGCGAGTTCTTTATTAGAAGCGACACCATCATTATCCCCACCCTGCGTGCTGTTATTTTTAACCGAAGCATTCAAGTTGGAATGATTCGCCTGCTCTCGATTCTGCGACGGGTTGTCTTCTTGCGTATCTTGCTGACTTTGCTGATAAGAATTTTGTGCTGTATTGGATGGTGTCGCTTGCATAGTCAGTGAGTTCCTTGATGGCGATTAAATTTTTCTCACAGCCAGTGCCCGCGGGAAGCTATGAGATACGTGCAGGTTTGGTAACGTTTCTCAGCTGATAGTTCTCGAATTTTTTTTGGATGGACATTAAAAACCGCGCTTTTTGGTGAGATGAGTAATGTTTGCAATGCTGACAAAAGAGAAACTGAGATTTTCCTGTTGTTTTTCGCCCCAAAATATTTCCTACTCATTGAGTCAATTGCTATTCATGAGAAATCCTTGCTACTTTTTTTAAATTCGACCAGCAAGTCAGAAAGATCGACTAGCCGTTTAGCGATCAAATGGTGCACATTATTTTCTTTTTGCCATATTCCATAAACGCCCAGAAGTCCGGCATTCAACAATTCTCTACGTTGTTGCCTGACTAAACTTGGCCAAACGATCACATTGATCACCCCAGTTTCATCTTCCAGCGTCACAAACACGGTCCCCTTGGCAGTCCCAGGCTGCTGGCGCAAGGTGACGATCCCGCAGGCGCGTGCAAATTGACCTTGTGCAAATGTACTGAGGGTGGATGCGGGTAGAAATCGTTGCGTTGACAGGTGCTGGCGCAAGAAGGCCAGCGGATGTTGGCCCAAAGTCAGGCTCAGCGTTCGGTAGTCGTTAATGACTTCCTGCTTATCTGTCGGCTCAGTCAAAGTAATGCTATCAATAGCGGGTGGTGCCGCTTTCAGCAAAGCCTTGCCCGGTGAGGCTACTGAGGCATGCCAGAGCGCTTCATGACGATGACCCGCCAAGCTGCGCAGCGCGTTGGCTGCAGCCAGTGCCTGCATGTCAGTCGAAGGCAGCTGGGCTCTCAGCGCGAGATCTGGCAGATCATGAAATTGTTTGATGGCGCGTGCCTCTTCAATACGCCATCCAGCTTCTTGCGACAGTCCGCGGACCAGATTCAATCCCAGTCGAACGGCTGGCTGTGCCGCCTGACCGATTTCAAGTGTCGCTTCCCAGTTGCTGGTGACTATATCCACTGCGCGCACTTTAACGTCGTGTCTTTGTGCATCCTGAACGAGTTGGGAAGGTGTATAGAATCCCATAGGCTGGCTGTTGAGCAAGGCGGCCAGAAAAGCTGCTGGATGATGACATTTCAGCCAAGCGCTGGCGTAGGCGAGCAGTGCAAAGCTTGCTGCGTGACTTTCAGGAAAACCATATTCGGCAAAGCCTTGTATCTGGCTATAAATAGATTCGGCAAATTCGGTGGTGTAGCCGCGCGCCAGCATGCCTTGTATCAAACGGTCATGAAATTTTTCCAGGCCACCCTTGCGCTTCCACGCTGCCATCGCACGGCGTAGCTGATCGGCCTCCCCTGCAGAAAAACCTGCCGCAAGCATGGCGATCTGCATCACCTGCTCCTGAAAAATAGGCACACCCAAGGTACGCGAGAGTGCTGTTTCCATATCAGCGCTCGGATAAGTTATCGCTTCAAGACCTTGCCGGCGTCGCAAATAAGGATGGATCATGCCGCCTTGTATCGGACCGGGTCGTATGATAGCCACCTCAATTACCAAATCGTAAAACGTACGTGGCTGCAGACGAGGCAACATACTCATTTGCGCGCGACTCTCGATCTGGAATACGCCTACGGTGTCGGCCTTGCTGATCATCTCGTAGGTCGCTGCATCTTCGGCAGGAATATCCTGCAGTTCGAAAGGCTCACCCAGCTGCGCTGATATCAGCTCGAAACTACGACGTAGCGTGGATAACATGCCCAGTGCGAGGATATCGATTTTCAGCAGACCCAATGCATCGAGATCATCCTTGTCCCACTGCACGACACTACGTCCCGCCATGCTGGCTTTTTCGATGGGCACCAGCCGTGAGAGCTTGTCACGCGCAATGACAAATCCACCCGGGTGTTGCGATAAGTGACGAGGGAAGCCTATTAGGTCAGCAGCGATTTTCTGCCATGATTGTGCAATAGCAGATGTAGGATCCATACAGCATTCAATAAAAATATCTTCCAGCCCGGTCTCGCTATCCCATCGACGATAGGATTTTGTCAGCCGATCGACGATAGATAGATCCACACCCAAAGCCTTGCCTGCGTCTCGTAATGCACTGCGTCCGCGGTAGCTGATGACAACACCGGTCAGTGCGGCTCGCTGACGACCGTATTTTTCATAAATGTATTGAATGACTTCTTCTCGGCGCTGATGTTCGAAGTCAACATCGATATCGGGTGGCTCATTACGTTCTTTTGATATGAAACGTTCAAACAGCAAACTACTTCGGGCTGGATCGACTTCGGTAATACCAAGGCAGTAGCAGACAGCCGAGTTGGCTGCCGAGCCACGCCCCTGACACAGAATGTGACGATGTCGGGCAAAACTGACGATGTCATACACCGTCAGAAAATAAGGCTCATAGGCCAGTTCTGCAATCAGTGCGAGTTCGTGTTCGATTTGCTCTTGTACATTGGCCGGTATGCCTGATGGAAAACGACGATGTGCACCCGCCCAGGTTTGTTCACGCAGATAGCTTGTCGGTGTCTGACCCTGCGGAACAAGCTCGTCCGGATATTCATAGCGCAGCGTATCGAGAGAAAACTCACACTGCGCTGCAAGCAGCGTAGTCGCATGCAACGTCTCATGCGGATAAATATTGGCTAGTCGCAGACGCGAGCGTAAATGTTGTTCCGCATTCGAAAATAAGGCCTGACCGCATTGCGCTACGGCTTTACCAAGCCGGATCGCGGCAAGTACATCTTGCAAGGGCTTGCGCGAACGAATATGCATGCAGACATCACCGGTGGCGACAACGTCAAGTGAGTGCATGGCCGATGTTTGCATCACGATGCGCTTGTGCTGCTCATCCTGCCCCCGATAAAGCAAGTTGAGGGTGAGATACGCACGCGCACCGAAGGTGGATTTCAGCCACGTGGCCTGACGATGTAATTGAGCCGCACTGATGCCATAGTCGGGTGCCAGCAGTAAAAGGCAATCGGGTAAGGTGCGCAGATGGCGATATTGATCCTCAGGGTCAGTAAAGTCAGTCAGCGTGAGACGGTAATCCCCCTTCTCTGCTCGGCTTCGTGCCAGCGTGATCAGTTCGCACAGATTGCCATAGCCTTCACGATTCATCACCAGTGCAATCAGGGTCAGGCAATTACCCTCTTCTGTATGAACGCGAAACTGACTGCCGATAATCAGTGACAGTTGATGCCGTTTTGCCTCGACATGTGCGCGCACGACGCCAGCCAGCGAGCACTCATCCGTAATGGCCAGCGCGCTATAGCCCAGCGCTGCCGCCCGCGCGACTAGCTGTTCGGGGTGTGAAGCACCGCGCAAAAAACTGAAGTTGGACGCGCACTGGAGTTCAGCATAGGCCGGCAGAGTAGGCAGAGTAGGCGTAGTAGGCATCATGGCTCATGCAAACAGGCCGTGTAAAAACCACCGTGCCTGATCGATATCTCGCTCGCGGTAAATCCAGTAGCACGCGCCCTCCTCACCCTGCGCGACAAAGTAATCGCGCATCGCGATATCGCCATCCCACCAGCCTGCTTCAATGCGCTCCGGCCCGCTCAGCAAATGCAGTGCTGAACCATAAAAAGGTCGATGTCCACGCAGCGTCAGCGCCAGTGGCTGCTCCAGCAACCAGAAAGGACGTTCAGCAAATCGCGTACCTGTATCAGTCAGCATTTTTTGTTGTGGTTGACTGCTTATTTGCCATTGGTTGGCGGCTTCAGGACGATGATCTGAGGCCGGTGCAGGCAGGCGTATCGCCTCCGGTCCAAGCCGCGCCATCAGCAGTTCGAGCAGCCGGCGGTAATCTGCCGGTGTGCCGCCAGGTTCGGGAAATAGCTGCGCTGTTGGGGGCGCGAATGCAGCAAGCTGCTTGGCTTTCAAGCGCAAGATATTGACAGGTGCTTTAAGCACCAGTTGGTTCAGTCTTTCTTTCATCAGACGCAGCAAATGCGCTTCCTGCCATGCAGGTTCTGCGAGCGTGATCTCAATGTCAGTCGAAGCAAGTCGAGAGCGCCTGCGCTCGTATTCCAGTGTCAGCACCAGCGCAGATACGGCGCGTTGTCGCGCAACCAGCCAGCCGGTCATTTGCACCACCAGACGCTGGGCCGCTAACAACAGCTGCTCGGCCTGTTCTGTCGGATAAGCAAATTCGAGAAAGGCGGCAAAGCTTTCTGGCGCCTGTATCCACTCGAATAATTCGGGGGCTTCGCCATAGGCGCGGTCGAGTTGATCTTGCAAGGCAGGATCGGTACGGCGCTTCAAGCCTGCGCGCGGCAAACGACGCAAATCAGCGAGCGTGCTGCAGCCTATGCCCGTCAGCCAGGACTGGTATCGCTCTGCGGTGGTAAGCAATTCAACCGGCAATGCATTCAGACGTCGCCGCATACTCTCGAGTCGAATGACACGTCGCGCGCGTCCCGCCTGATGCGCAAACAACCAGGATGCCTGTGCGACTGGCGCCATGCCAAGACGCAGTGAAAAACCCAGCGCTTGCACACTGCCAATCACGCGATGGCATAAATGTCGCCGACCACCAAATGCGGACAGACTGGCGCTGACATCCATCAGTAAAGTGTCTGCATCAGCGATGGTCACTTCAGGCGTGTATTGCAGTAGCGCCAGGGCGACTGCATCGCGTGCGATGTTCTCTCGCATCACATCACGCGTTTGCAATATAAGCTCCGGCGCCAATAGCTGGGCGCTGGCCGCGCGCATGCCAGCGCGAATGCCATGCTGTGCTGCAAGTCGTGAGACTGCCACGATCTGCGCCCGATCGACGATAGCGACAGGCAGTGGCTCAGACCAGCGCGGGCGCAGCGATTGAAGCGGTAGGAGTGGCAGGTAAACGGCGATCCAACAACGCATGAGAGAGTTCATCGGTGAAAAATGACCTATCGCCATGCAGCAAAGACCAGGGCAATAGCAAGGGTGTGGCGCAAGGTGGACCGCGCCGCTTGAGAACATCGATTTGCAAGCCCTGCCCTTTGGGTTGTAACGCGAGACGCAAGGAGACTGGCGAGGGCACATCCGCCAGCGATAAAGGCCGCAGTAGCCAACATACGACGTCGGATGCCTGCGCCGCGAGTTGCAGACGGCGTAGGGCTTCATTGCGCAAAGCGCCTTGCCACAGCAATAGCGCGCCACAACTACCGTTACGTAAGATTTGTTCGGCACTCCACAAGAGATCAGCGTGGCGTTGAGTTCGTATCCATAACAGACGTTCAGGTGCCAGGCCCCAATCAATCCAGGTCGACACTTGTGGCGCGTGGGGCGGTTGAAGCAAGGCAATGCGGCCGGCCACTCGCCGCAGCGCTGGCTGGAGCAATCGCATTTCGCCGATGCCGGTTTGCCGGATCAGCAGTTCAGTCAATCCACGGTGCGGCCAGCCCTGATTCGGTAACTCTTTGTCGAGCGCCGGCCAACCGCTGGGCGTCACCGACACGCCGGCCGCAGCCATCTGCCCTGCACGCCAAACACTGTGCGCAATGTCAGATGGCAGGGAAAGCGAAGGCATGCCACACGCAGAGGCGGTAGGCGGTAGTGTGCTCATATTGCTTTTATGAAAATCAGCTGAAGTGAAGTTCGATTAAAATTTATACTGTACAAATATACAGTATAAATTGCAGGCAGGAAGCGTAGCGCGTTGATAAGTATGGGGAGTTCGGCGCTGTGGTGTTATCAGCGCGAGTGGACAGGCATAGTGATATCAGTGCTGATATCGCACTATTTGCACACGACGTGGGGATGACTCGTTGTAGCCAGAAGATCTCAAAGACCTGCCGCCGGCAATTGCCGGGGCAGTCTTTGATAGAGCATGGGAAGTAGTTTCTGCTCTAGCTCAGGCGTTGAAAGCCTTGCCCTCGGCCGCGAGTATTTCCAGCAGCGGCGCTGGTTTCCAGGCTTCGGGATGGCTGCCTTTGGCATACTTGCGAATCGACATCAGCACATTGGGCAGTCCCACGGTATCGGCGTAGAACATCGGCCCGCCGCGGAACAACGGGAAGCCGTAGCCGGTCAGGTAGACCATATCAATGTCGGAGGCTCTCATAGCGATGCCCTCTTCCAAGATCAGCGCACCCTCATTGACCAGTGCATACACTAGCCTCTCCACGATTTCCTGTTCGCTGATTTTCCGGCGGGTCATACCCAGCGACGCCGAGTGGGCAATGATCATCTGATTGACTTCATCTGACG
>Ga0315905_10000623_pt1 | contig 38419 bp, 31 predicted proteins | sample LakEriMetagenome_5_FD_203522 | JGI IMG/M metagenome (GOLD analysis project Ga0315905, IMG submission 203522) | Freshwater fungal communities from buoy surface, Lake Erie, Ohio, United States - Buoy 4 MA121 | ecosystem: Environmental > Aquatic > Freshwater > Lake | place: USA: Lake Erie, Ohio...
GTTTTCCGAGACCGCAAGCAAGAACTGTTGCGGGTTCTCGATTTTCCTGATTTACCTTTACACAATAATGCTGCTGAAACCGATATTCGTGAATATGTGACCCGTCGCAAGATTAGTGGTGGCACTCGCTCTGATTTGGGACGCCGTGCTCGTGATACCTTTCTTGGTCTCAAGAAGACTTGCCGTAAACTGGGCATTTCTTTTTGGCACTATCTTGGCTCCCGACTCCGCGACGATTCCTCTGTGCTTTCTCTTCCACACATTCTTCATGAACATCTTCTTCAAACATCTCCTTCCTCTTTTCCCACATAGTTCACCTTTGATTTTGTCAACCCTCACTTTTTGAGATGTTGCGGCGGATCAAGTCAGTGCCCAATTAGTTGATCGTTATTTACAACTCAAAGCCCGGATGTTGTTGTAATTATTGGCAGGCAAGACGGGCTTCAATCATGTGTTTAATGACATCCGGCATGTGATATTTAGCCTGCCACTGGAGTTGTTCTAACGCCTTTTGGGGATTTCCTTTATTAATGGCCAAATCCGTGGGACGGAAAAAACTGGGGTCACTGATCACATAATCACGCCAATCTAAATCAAAGTAAGCAAATGCAACACTCACTAACTCTTCTAAAGAATAACTAACCCCCGTGGCAATCACATAATCATCAGGCTCTGGCTGTCGCAACATTAAATACATTGCCTCTACAAATTCCGGTGCCCAGCCCCAATCCCGCTTAATGGCCATATTGCCTAAATGCAATTCTTTGAGAGTTCCTTGCTTAATTTGACAAGCGGCATTGACAATCTTTTGGGTTACAAATCGGACGGGTCGCAGGGGTGATTCATGGTTAAATAAAATTCCTGAACAGGCAAAAATATTATAGGCTTGGCGGTAATTTGCGACTTCCCAAAAAGCGGCAGCTTTGGCAACACCGTAAGGACTTTGGGGACGAAACGGCGTCAATTCGTCAGCGGCTTGATCACCACTATCCCCAAAACACTCGCTGGAGCCAGCATTGTAAAGTTTAATCGGACGATCAGTAAACCGAATGGCTTCTAACAAATTCAAGGTTCCTGTGGCAATGCTTTCTAAGGTTTCAACGGGTTGATCAAAAGACAGACCGACGGAGGTTTGACCCGCAAGATTATAAATTTCGTCAGGTTCGCTCTTTTTGATTACTTGTAATACACTGCGAAAGTCATTTAAAGACATGGATTCAAGCTGAATTTGATCTCGAATGCCTAAATGACTTAGATTCCTAAAACTCGACATTTGGGCATCTCGGGAAGTGCCATAAATTTGATAGCCTTTTTGGAGTAAAAATTCGGCTAAATAAGCGCCATCTTGACCGGATATACCACAAATTAATGCCTTTTTCATTGAATTTTTGCTTGGATGATTGAATTAATGGGGCTTGATAAAATATCAATTAATGCAAATAATGCAAATAATGGATTTGCTAATTAACGAATGGATTCTTGTTTTGATTTCGGTTTTGAATGATAATTATGCCTCGCGGTTAATTGCCGTCGATTGTAATGGATCACCGCTAGGTACTTCAAGTTGAAAAATAGCGCCGCCCAGGTCGGGATCATTTTTTGCCGTTAGGTTGCCGCCGTGGGCTGTGATGATTTCCTTGGCGATCGCCAACCCCAAACCGCTACCCTGACGTTGGCGATCAGTATCCAGTCGGGCGCGGGAGCTATCGCCCCGATATAACCGCTCAAAAATATAGGGTAAATCCTTGGGGTTAAATCCCTGGCCTTGGTCACAGATGGTCAGGTAAATGTGATTATTTTTTTGCTGACCTTGCACTTGAATTGTACTGTTTAAAGGACTGTGTTTGAGGGCATTATCTAACAAATTCATCAACACCTGCATGAGCCGATCGCCATCTCCTTCCATTGCTAGGGTTTCGGGTCCTTGATAGTCTAATTGGATTTGTTTTTCAGCGGCGATCGGCAATAGTCGCTCCCAGGTAATTTTTAATAAATGGCGTAAATCAATGAGTTCAGACTCCAAATATAGATTAGGATTGGCGGTGATCTGGGTTAAATAGAGCCAACTTTCGACTAAATTTTGTAAACGACTAATTTCTTTCAAGAGGCGATCGATCCAACTTTGATCCGCCGGGGCTAAACGGGATTGAAGGCGCTCCGCAATCAGGGCGATCGCCGTTAACGGGGTGCGTAATTCATGGGCTAAATCCGAAAAAGCCTGATCCCGCCCCTGCCGTAATTCGGCCACCATTTGCTGATTTTCGATAAAAATCGCCACCCGCCCCGCTGCCAAGGGATAACCATAACCCTTGAGAAAAATCGATTCGGGAACGAGGGGATTTTTGACATTGATCGCCGCTTTGAGGGGAGGAAAAAACGACCATTCCTGACTTTGGGGGGATTGGCTCTGACGGGTATGTTCAATCAATTGATCCAGTTCATAGGAGCGAATAAATTCCAAAAAAAGGCGACGTTCCCCCCTTTGCCAGCCCCGAATTTGTAACAAAGATTGGGCCGCCCCATTACACCATTCCAAATGGTTGTCGCCATCAATTAACAAATATCCCAACGGTGACCACTCCATCACCCCTTGCCAATAGTCAACCTCGTTCTGGTAAGCTTCACAGCGTTCTTGCAGATAATTAATTTCCCGCCGTACCAAAGACGCCAGGGAGAGGGACACATCCTTGGAGTCAGGTAAAGAAGTCAACAGGGTTCGGATGCGCTGGTTAAGGCGAAACCGCTCGATCGCCCCAATCCCAAAGCCTACTGCGCCACCGATCGCCAACGTTAACAGTTCCATCGCCCCTCGCCCGTTGAGATGAATTTGAATTGCAGTGACTTTTTTTTCGATATTTTAACCAACATTTAAGCTCCCAGTATGTCTACTTTTAACGAATCCCCGCAGCGCTATCAACCGAGGCCGATAGCCAGAGTCGGGAACAGGCTTGTGGCCGATGCTCTCTGCGACCTCAGGCTATAATTAGCCCAGCAAACCATTCAGGCTTTGGGGTAATGACGATGACAGAGGCACTACGGGTTGGTCAACTTGCACCGGACTTTACAGCAACGGCGATCGTTGATCAAAGCTTTCAAACCCTCAAGCTCAGTAGTTATCGCGGCAAATATGTTGTTCTTTTGTTTTATCCCCTCGATTTTACCTTTGTCTGCCCCACAGAAATTATTGCCTTTAGCGATCGCCACGGGGAATTTGCGGCGTTGGATGCGGAAATTTTAGGCATCTCAGTGGACAGCGAATTTTCCCATCTAGCCTGGATTCAAACAGAACGAAAATTGGGCGGCATTGGCGACATTAATTATCCCCTCGTCTCGGATCTCAAAAAAGAAATTAGTCAGGCTTACAACGTTCTCGATCCCGATGCGGGTATTGCCTTGCGGGGGCTCTTGATCATTGATCCGGACGGCGTGGTGCAACATGCCACCATTAATAATTTGTCCTTTGGGCGCAGTGTAGATGAAACCCTACGGGTACTCAAAGCCATTCGCCATGTCCAGTCCCATCCCAATGAAGTTTGCCCCGTGGGTTGGCAAGAAGGGGACAAAACCATGATTCCCGACCCTGAAAAATCAAAAACCTATTTTGCGGCGATCGCCGATCAAGCCTAATCACTCCCATCTGAAATCTGGGCAAAAAAAGATGAAAGAGAGATTATGCCCTTTCATCCCAGATAGTTCTGAAAAATGCGGGTTAACGGCTAGAAACTCAAAAATTTAGCCGCCTCCACCATCATTAATCCCGACTATTGATAGCGATTAACAAACGCAAAATGAAGATAAATAGGTTGATGTAGGTTAAATACATCGACAGCGCAGCGGCTAAATATTGGTTATTGTTGTAGGTACGAGGTAGGACAAAAAAGTCAACCACCGCAGCCCCCGCAAAGAGTAATACCCCTAAACCGGAAATAGCCACTTCTAGGAAAGTCGGAGTATAAATACCAAACAAGGACAGTACGACTTGGATCAGCATCACCACCACGAGGGAAATCAAGCCCAGGCTGATCGTTTTACCCAGGGCAATGCCATCTTCTTCAGACAGGTTAGAGCCAATATTGCGAGCAACAATAAAGGTAACGCCGCATCCCAACGCCGCGATCCCAATCCCTTGAATCCCTACCCCGGACGTTCCCAACGCGAGGGCCACAATGCCGCTCAAGGTGTAGCCCGACAACAAACTATAAACGGAGAGGAGAGGTAAGGCCGTGCTATTGTTACCGCTTTCCGCCACCCGCATGGCGACAAAAAAGAGGATGAAATTGCCGATTAACGCGGCCCAAAAGGTGGGCATGAATAACCCTGGATTACCGGCCATCACACTGAGTCCGCCATAGGTTCCCAGGGCAGTCAAGACTAAACCACCGCCCAAAAACGGCAGGGCATTTTGAATGACGTTAGGCCCAATCAAACTTTGGCCTTTGGCTTCCCGCATGACCTGACGGAAATTACTGGTATTGCTCATAACGGTGCAGTTTTTTAACTGGAATAACGACTTGAGGAGATTCTTTCTCCTATCAGATTTATAGCTAAGAATTGTACGACGGTGCTAGGGGCGATCGCCGAATCTACCATGGGAGAGTCGTGAGACAAGGATGGTTGGCGAATTTCTGCGTATTTGTACAGATTGGACTGAGGGACAATGGAGGAAATTCCGTAGAACATCGATAGTAAGCAACTGCTCGACCCGTCAAGATAAGGGATGTGTAATGGTTGGGAAAACGTAAACCTCGTACATTCACTGAGATGGCAAAGGTTGTGTGATTTTGTGATCGATTGATTCCCCCATTTTCTCTGTCTAAATTTGCTGTGGAACGCTGACTATGACCAGTTCTTATTCTCCGATTCGCTGCTTAGAGTTATTGTCCCGTTATGCTCAAAAACCGAGTATTGCCCTCCGCAATGAGTTGGCAAAGGCAAATACTGGGTTGGTGCGTCGGGTAGCCCATCAATTAAGCCGTCAATGCGTTGAGCCCTACGAAGATTTGGAGCAGGTGGGGTTTTTAGGGCTGATTCGGGCGATCGAACGGTTCGATGCCAAACAGGGGACAGCCTTTAGTTCCTTTGCCATTCCCTATATTCGGGGCGAAATGCTGCATTACTTACGGGACAAATCCTCGGTGTTGCGGATTCCCCGACGCTGGCAAGAACTTTATAGTAAGGGTCAATCCGTTACCAAACAGTTAACCCGTCAACTGGGCCGATCGCCAAATGCTCAAGAAGTGGCTAAAGTTTTGAAAATTTCTGTCTCCGAGTGGCAAGAATGTCTCGGTATTTTTCAACAACGGTTTGTGGTCAGCCTCGATACGGCGATCTCGCAGAGATCCACTTCGCGGTGCGCCAACCAAGAACAATCCAGTATGACGTTCCTCGAAACCCTCACCGATGAACATTTAGTGATCAAACAACTCCAGGCCGAAGAAACAATGGCGTTACAAGGGGCAATCCGGCAACTGGAACCCAAAACCCAAGCCGCCATTCGTTCCGTCTATCTAGAACGTTTACCCCGCAAAGAAGCCGCGAAGGCGATCGGCATTAGTCCCATGACCATCACTCGCCGCATTCAAAAGGGTCTCAAGGAATTGGAAGTGTTACTGCAAAACGCAGCCGCTTAAACAACTTGGGGGGCTGGCACAAACACTGATAAGGCTTTGGGAATGACGGTAAATTCCGCTGGGGTTTGGACAGTGATTTCGCCGTCGGTATTGATTTTGCGCGGACGACTGGTGACGATTTCAATTCTGTCGGCGGCTAATGTTCTCACCCACGGCAACAAATCCTGTTGTCCCTTCGGTAAGTGGGTTAATAAACGGAAGATTTGCCACCAATGTTTAATTTCTAAGCTATACAGATCCAACCGATTATCATCAATTGTCGCATCCTTGGCGATCGCCATTCCTCCCCCGTAATAGCGACCATTGCCCACTGCAATTTGTAGGGTTTTGACCCGTTGAGACGTGCCATTGTGGGTAATCGTGGCGTGAAACAAACGAGTTTGACTCAAGGCCTTTAACGCCGTAATGGCATAGGCCAACACCCCCCAGCGACGTTTAACTCCCTTCGTTAACTTGGTGGTAATTTCCACACTGAGTCCTAAGCTGGCCACATTGAAAAAATATTGGCCATTGACACAGCCTAAATCGATCGCCTGCTGATGTCCTTGGTTAATAACCTCACAAGCCTGGGGGATGGTGCTGGGTAAATTGAGAGTTCTGGCCAGATCATTGGCCGTCCCCATGGGCAAAATTCCCAGTGGTAATTGACAGTCAACTAACGTTTTGACCACCGCGTTCAGCGTCCCATCGCCGCCCCCCACAATCACCATATCCACCGAATTGGCGTATAACTGGACATACTCCGTCAGAGACTGGCTGAGCTTCAGGGGAATCGTAATCAACTCAAAACCCAATTCGTCTAGACAATGCACCGCTTGGGCAAAGCCACTTTTACCCCGTCGAGCATGACGATTAATAATTAATAAAGCCCGTTTACGCATAGGAATCCATCCGTGATGAAGCCATCAAATATCTTAGTGGTTTTAGTGGCGAATAGCGAGGATAATGGTACCCTTTGTAGCATAACCCCATCGGGATTACATAATCTCTCCTCCTTAAAAAGCAAAACACAAACACGGGCTGTGCTAGTATCGAAGGCATAAATTTTTGCAACATAACTTATTAACAGTCAGAACTTTCTGGCTGGCTGGGTGTTTAGGAGTGACAACAGCATCATGACGAGCCATCAGCTCAATGGGCAACGGAGTTATCTCAAGCCGATCCGCATCGGGGTGATTGGGGTAGGCAATATGGGACAGCATCATACCCGTATTCTCAGCTTAATGAAGGACGTGGAGTTTGTGGGTATCGCCGATGTCAATGTAGAGCGGGGTCTTGATACAGCCAGTAAATATCGGGTGCATTTTTTTGAAGACTATCAGGAAATGTTGCCCCATGTAGATGCGGTTTGCGTCGCGGTTCCCACCCGTTTACACCATGACGTGGGCATGAATTGTCTCCAAAATAACGTCCACACCCTGATCGAAAAACCGATCGCCGCCAGTATTGCCGAAGCCGAATCCTTGGTTAATGCCGCCGCCGATGCCAATTGTATTTTGCAAGTAGGTCACATTGAACGCTTTAACCCGGCCTTCTTAGAATTAACCAAAATTCTTAAAACCGAAGAATTAATGGCGATCGAAGCCCACCGCATGAGTCCCTATTCCCAAAGGGCTAACGACGTATCGGTGGTATTAGATTTAATGATCCACGACATTGATTTGTTATTGGAATTGGTCGGCGTCCCCGTGGTTAAACTGTCCGCGAGTGGCAGTCGGGCTTCCGGTTCCGGCTATTTGGATTATGTCACAGCAACCCTTGGCTTTGCGTCCGGCATCGTCGCCACCTTAACCGCCAGTAAAGTCACCCACCGAAAAATCCGTAACATTGCCGCCCACTGCAAAAGCTCCCTCACCGAAGCAGATTTCCTCAACAATGAAATTCTAATTCACCGCCAAACCACTGCCGATTGGAGTGCGGATTATGGCCAGGTACTTTATCGCCAAGATGGACTAATTGAAAAAGTTTACACCAGCAATATTGAACCCTTACACGCCGAGCTAGAACATTTTATTCACTGCGTCCGGGGAGGAGACCAACCTTCTGTCGGGGGAGAACAGGCTCTGAAGGCTCTAAAATTAGCCAGTTTAATCGAGCAAATGGCCCTAGAGGGTCAAGGGTGGAATCACGCGGAAGTGATAGCCGAATGTCAGGAAGCCACCTTAATGGTAAGCAGTGGAATTTAAGATCCATTGAGCCAAACAGTCAATAATTGTCAAAAATCCCCGAACACTGTAAGCTCTAGGGCGACAGACTCTTGTTTACAAAAATTATTAAAGCTTCTATGAAACAACGTGGTGTAACGATCTGGCTGACAGGGTTAAGCGGTGCGGGTAAAACAACGATCACCGATGCCCTACACCAAAAATTGACCGATGGCGGCTATAGTTTGGAAGTGCTCGACGGTGACGTGGTGCGTACCAACCTAACCAAAGGTTTAGGCTTTAGCAAAGAAGACCGGGACACCAACATTCGACGCATTGGTTTTGTGTCCAATCTGCTAACCCGCCACGGTGTCATCGTGCTTGTGTCAGCAATTTCTCCCTATCGAGCAATCCGCGAGGAAGTCAAACAAACCATCGGTGATTTTCTTGAGGTGTTTGTCAACGCCCCTTTAAATGTCTGTGAAGGTCGGGACGTTAAAGGTTTATATGCAAAAGCCCGTAGCGGTGAAATCAAAGGTTTTACCGGCATTGATGATCCCTATGAGCCGCCCACAAATCCTGAGGTAGAATGTCGCACCGACTTAGAGGAGCTGGATGAAAGTGTGAATAAAATCTGGCAAAAGCTGATTGAGTTGGGCTATATCGAAGGCTAAAAACCTAGCTTATTGCTATTGGTTTGATCACTGTTGATGGGGTCTAAATTGATCTAACTACATTTAATCCCTCTTTGTTTAGGGGGATTTTCAAGTTTTATTGACCGTAGAAAATTTTGTGCATTTATAGTCAGTTGCGATGGGGACTATCTCACTCAAAACAGTACATCAATAAAGGGTGTGATATCTTTTGGTACTCAGCAATAAGAGTTGAAAATAAAAAGAATATATAGCCAAAAAGGTGTTTCATACTTACCAGATTGACTTTAGAATCTTTGCTAAAAATTAACGATAGTAATATAGGTCTACATCCTATAATGGGCAAGGCTTTTCTGTCATCACTACATTCAGATTACTACCGACTATTCTACGATTGGAAGATGCAAAAACTAACCCTAGCCCGACCTGACGACTGGCACCTCCATCTACGCGATGGGGACGCATTGAAAGCGGTTTTGCCCCATACTGTGCGTCAATTTGCCCGCGCCATTATCATGCCAAATTTAAAGCCCCCGGTACGATCCGTCGCCGATGCTGCGGCTTACCGAGATCGCATCATGGCTGCTGTTCCAACGGGTAAACAGTTTGAGCCATTAATGACCCTCTATCTCACTGACAACACTAGCCCGGAAGAGATTGTCGCTGCCAAAGCATCCCCATTTATCAAAGCGGTAAAATATTACCCAGCCGGGGCAACAACCAATTCAGACTCCGGTGTCAAGGATATTCGTCGGTGCGATCACGTTCTGGAAGTCATGCAGGAAGTAGATATGCCGCTATTACTTCACGGAGAAGTGACTGACAGTCATATTGATGTTTTTGATCGTGAAAAAGTGTTCATTGAAAAATACTTAATTCCCCTTGTTTCACAATTTCCAAAACTGCGTGTGGTGCTTGAGCACGTGACGACTTCAGAGGCGGTTAAGTTTGTCCGATCAGCCAATAACGTCGCGGCAACGATTACGCCCCAACATTTACTATTTAGCCGAAATATTTTATTTAAAGGCGGTATCCGTCCCCATTTTTATTGTCTGCCAATCTTGAAACGCGAGGAGCATCGCCTGGCACTGTTAGAAGCGGCAACCTCCGGCAATCCCAAGTTTTTTCTTGGTACTGATAGTGCCCCCCATGCCCGTGACAGTAAAGAAAGCGCCTGTGGTTGTGCGGGTTGCTATTCGGCTCTGCACGCGATGGAGTTATATGCAGAAGCCTTCGAGAGCGCGAATTCCCTTGATAAACTCGAAGCGTTTGCCAGCTTCCATGGCCCTGATTTTTATAAGCTGCCGCGCAATACTGAACAAATTACTTTAACTAAAACGACTTGGCGCATTCCTGATCAATTACCTTTTCCTGAATCTGGACTGGTACCGTTACGGGCAGGGGAGGAAATAACGTGGCAAATGGTTTGATCTGAGCGGGCTGAGATTAAGCTTTTGGTAGTGATCCGAAGGTGGTGGTGAATAAAAAACCAAACAGCGCCAATATGATTATCGAGTTTCTTGGAAAAAGAGAGACGCTTGCGGACAAGGCGACGGCTCTTTGATCGTAACTGGCGATCGCCGTTTCATTTCTCTATTCAAAAATTTGTCTTTCAAGTAAATGCATGGAATGTATTTTCTATTCTTGCCTAGACTGGTGAAAGAGGAATATCAAGGGTTCGTTGTCTAATCATGGATAACTTTGCTAGGAAGTCTAGCAATCAGGATGTGAAACCATAGCACTTGGTTGAAATTTCTCCGTCCTAGTTCACACCAATAAGGTAAACGTGGTTCTAAAAATTCGATCTTGGTTCCTTTTAGGTTTAATGGTTGTCTTACTGATGCTGTTGGGCAATCGCCCCTTAGCTTCCCAAGCTCCGACGCCCCTTGCTAGTTGGGTGGAATTGGGGGATCAACGCTTTTTGGTTCGTACCCTAACAACGGCATCAACTTGCCCTCCCTTGCAACTCAATCAGCAGGCGATCGCCATGGTGGTTCATGCTCAGCCGACTAAGGATTTCCCCCTCTTGACTTGTGAGATCATTCTGCCCCCTGACGTTGCCCAACTCAGCATTAATAACCAATCGCTACCATTACCGCCCCAGTCCCCGACCAAAATCGCTGTACTAGGGGATACGGGATGTCGCTTAAAAGGCCAAGACATTCAAGCCTGCAATGATCCCTCCGCCTGGCCCTTTGCCCAAATCAGTCAGGCGATCGCCGCCTATCAACCGGATCTCATTATTCATACCGGAGATTATCACTACCGAGAAACCCCTTGCCCCGCGGATAACCCCGGCTGTAGCGGCAGTCCCTATGGAGATAATTGGGATACCTGGCAAGCCGATTTCATTGACCCGGCCCAACCCTTATTTGCCAGCGCCCCCCTCGTGGTCGTGCGGGGAAACCATGAATCCTGTTTTCGAGCGGGACAGGGCTGGCTCCATCTCCTAGACCCCGGCCCCTATCAAACCTGTCGGTTACAGCGCGATACCCCGTTAGGAAAAACCGTCGATACCCAGGCCGACTTTTCCCCGCCCTATGATTACGGCTTTAAGAATCTGCAACTGGCGGTTTTTGATGATTCCCTAGCGGATGACACCCCGGCCAATCTCGCCCAAGTTGAACGTTATCGTCCCCAATTAGCGAAACTGAATACCCTACTGGAAAAATCTCAATCGAAAAAGACATGGCTACTGGTTCATCGTCCTCTTTGGGGATTAACCAATTCCTTTGAAACCCAAGGCACAAAACACGCTTTCCTCTGGCTTAATCAGACCCTCGAAACGGCGATCGCCCCCTGGTTTAAGCAAATTAATCCTGACGAAAAAGGGGGATTAAAGCAAATTCAAGCTATTCTCTCTGGACACATTCATTTATTTGAGCACTTACCCTTTTCCTCAACCCAGCCCCTACCCGCTCAGTGGGTGATAGGCAATGGCGGCACTCAACTCGATGCCCCGATACTCAGCAATGTCGATGGCCGGTTTAATCCCACTTTGAACCAACCCGTAGGAGATGGGGAAATTAGTCGTTTGTTTGGCTTTACCACCTGGGAGCAGCAACCCGATCAGTCATGGTTAGTTAGCTCCCGCGATCGCCACGGTGACATTGTTCAACAATGGCTGACAGATAGCCCCGTTTGATGCATCTCCCCCACAGCCTCAAGTGAGCTGTCAGCAAACATTTACCAATTGCAGGTAAAAACTTTAACCCAAGCAAAATATTTTGGGAATTGTGAGCTATTTTTAAGCATAAGTGGCCACACAACAAGAGCATACATAATGGTAACGCTACTCGAAAATCCCTTCCGCACCGGACTACGGCAAGCCCGCACCCCCGATCCTCTCATTCTGACTATTTTCGGGGCATCAGGGGATCTTACCCAACGTAAATTGGTCCCCGCTATCTATCAAATGAAACGCGAGCGTCGTCTCCCCCCTGAATTGACCATTGTGGGTTTTGCCAGACGGGACTGGAGCCATGACTATTTTCGAGAACAAATGCGTAAAGGCATCGAAGAATTCTCCACTGGCATTGGCAGTGAAGACCTTTGGAATGAATTTGCCCAAGGATTATTCTATTGCGCTGGCAACATGGACGAACCAGAAAGTTATCTCAAATTGAAAAATTTTCTCGCGGAGCTCGACGAAAAACGACGAACCCGAGGCAATCGCGTTTTTTACCTCGCGGTTTCTCCTCAGTTTTTCCCCCCTGGCATCAAACAATTGGGAGCGGCGGGAATGCTCAGCGATGCCGCCAAAACCCGAATTGTGATTGAAAAGCCCTTTGGTAAGGATCTCAGCTCTGCCCAAACCCTCAACCGCGTCGTACAAAGTGTTTGTAAGGAAAACCAGGTTTATCGGATTGATCACTATTTAGGGAAAGAAACGGTTCAAAATTTAATGGTGTTTCGCTTTGCCAATGCGATTTTTGAACCCCTGTGGAATCGCCAATTTGTAGATCACGTTCAAATTACTGTGGCGGAAACCGTTGGTGTGGAGGAACGGGCTGGTTATTACGAATCAGCAGGCGCACTGCGAGATATGGTGCAAAATCATTTGTTGCAACTTTTTTGCCTGACGGCGATGGACCCCCCCAATGCCATTGATGCGGATAGTATTCGCAATGAAAAGGTGAAAGTACTCCAGGCGACTCGGTTAGCGGACATTAACAATCTGGAAAATGCAGGAATTCGGGGCCAATATAAAGCCGGTTGGATGGGAGGGCGGCCCGTTCCCGGGTATCGGGAGGAACCGGGAGTTAATCCTAATTCCACGACCCCCACGTTTGCAGCCCTCAAACTGATGGTGGATAATTGGCGCTGGCAGGGAGTTCCTTTTTATCTCCGCACGGGTAAACGAATGCCAAAAAAGGTGAGTGAAATTGCCATTCAGTTTCGGGAAGTTCCCCTACTGATTTTTCAATCCGTTGCCCACCAAGCCAATCCAAATGTGTTGAGTTTACGGATTCAGCCCAATGAAGGTATTTCGTTGCGGTTTGAAGCCAAAATGCCGGGATCTGAGTTACGGACTCGCACGGTGGATATGGATTTTAGTTACGGATCTTCCTTTGGTGTGGCGACCGCAGACGCCTACCATCGTTTGTTGTTGGATTGTATGTTAGGAGATCAAACCCTCTTTACGCGGGCCGATGAGGTGGAAGAGGCTTGGCGGATTGTGACCCCAGTGCTTTCTGCCTGGGATGCGCCTGCCGATCCGTTGTCGGTACCCCAATATGAGGCCGGAACCTGGGAACCGGCGGAGGCAGAATGGTTAATTAATAAAGATGGTCGACGTTGGCGACGATTATAGGTCATGTATTAGGTCATGGTCGGGGGGCAAGCTGGCGATCGCCTTTATTCCGTTTTGTCCCCTCTATCTGGTCGATAGAACCAACTTGGTATCTTACGATACATTTGGGCATGATTAATTCTTGTGATTTTTTCGATTTTGTTATTTCATCAATTCAAGGCACTTGATTTAATATGTCTCTTGAACTTAATTCCCCCGCCCCGGATTTTTCCGCCCCTAATGCCCAAGGACAAACTATTGCTCTGTCGGACTTTGCGGGGCAATGGTTAATCCTTTATTTTTACCCCAAGGATAATACCCCCGGCTGTACCACCGAGGCGATCGCCTTTAGCGAAAAATTACCCGAATTTACGGCGTTAAATGCCAAAATCGTTGGGGTGAGTCCTGATTCTGAAACCAGTCACCGCAAATTCATTGATAAACATAAGCTCGCCATTGAATTGATCAGCGATCTCGAACATCAGATTGCCGAAGCCTATGGCGTTTGGGGTTTAAAAAAATTCATGGGCAAAGAATTTTTGGGTATTATTCGTTCCACGTTTTTGATCGATCCCACGGGAAAGATTGCTCAAATTTGGTCTAACGTCAGAGTCAAAGACCATGGGGAAAAGGTGTTGCAATGCCTACAAGCGATAAGCACTGAAAGATAGTTGAAATAACGTTAGAGTTAACCGCCCTTAGCAAAGGAACCCATAACCAACGCAGATAGCAAAATCCCTGGAATCAGCAATACCACTAGCATTAACAATTGATCAGGCGTCATTCAAAAGTTCCTCAATAAAAGCGGTCAAGCCGCAACAGTTACAGCTATAAAAATGTTAGCGAAGATTTCCTGTTTGGCAACGTTAACCGGCCACAAACAGTTTAGAGTCGGCATCATAGGCCCAGGCTAAGCCATCGGGATCTTTGCTCTGGCTCCATTCCGCAAAATTGTCTTCGGCTTTACGACGGGCGATCGTGCTGGAGGTGGTATCTAGGCGTTTGGCCAATTCTGACTGAATCAAAGTCATGGCCTCAGCCTTTTTTGGGGCGACTGTTTCCGCCGACTCTAACTCTGGGCTCACCGCTGGTTCTTGGTGTTTGCGAGCTTCCTTAAGTTCAGCTAACTGGGCAAAGGGGCTATGACCCACAGGAGCAGCGGCCAATTCAGCTTCGGGGGGAATGATCGGGGCAGGTGCTTCTACTTTTGGCGTTACCTGGGCTATCACTGGGGCGGTTTCTTTCACCTCCGTCGGTGTGGGTTGGGGAACTATGACAACGGGGTTAGGGGTGGCTTGCAGTTGGAGAGGGGCAGGGTCAGTGTCGTCTTCGGGTTCGCTGTCGTCAAAAATGCTGCCCAGGGTACTCGACGAAATGAAGTAGTAAACTTTGCTGTCTCCGACTTGACGTTGGTAAGCGCCATATTCCGCCACCTTATCTTTGAGGTAACGGTTAGCGGCCCGACCTTTAGCGATGCCTTGACTAATTAAATCGGCTTGGGTAACGATACCTTGATTTTTTTGGACGAGTTGACTGAAGAGGGGATCGATCGCCAAACATTTTTGTTGCCATTGGTAGTTATCCCAGGCGACCCAGGCGATCGCCAAAGTCAGACCCAACAGAATCCATCGCCATGCCTTATACAGAAATACCATGCCAACTGCCAGGGGCAAAATCAGCACTAATAAACCTTTCGGATCCCGTTCAATAACTTTTTCCGTCATGGCAACCCAGAGTGGAATAAAAAACTTTAATCACGATCAAAACAATTTTGGGGCAGGGGGCTCACCGTCAATGGCGAGTAATCTCTAGACCGTACAGTAAGACAAATAGTAAGGTTAAGCCCCAGAGTCCGAGAAAAATTCCCCCTGGTAACACCGTCACAATTTGCCAACCCCTAAGTAGATATAACAATAACGTTAATCCTACCAAACCCAATAAAGGTTTTCCAAACGAAGAAGGCGATCGCCGTTTTTTGCGTTTATCTGCCAAGGCTCGCTCCATTGCAGTTTGAGAAAATTTTACAAAATTTGTGTAAACAGTTGAACTGGATTAATATCAGCAAACCCTAACGTTAGTCCAATTCCCTACTCTGTTGATGGAAGTCGAGCCGGGTCTGTTCCGAATTGGTGTGAGGGCTAAAAGCAAATGATTAGAGAAGCTTATGATTAGACCATTGGGTGATTAAATCTAACCATCTTTTTGGGAATCATCGACTAAAAGCGTCTTATCCTTAGGCTTTCGCGCTTTTTGGGGTAAAAAATGTGGGGCTAGACCGGATGATGACGAGGAAAACAGTGTTGTTCAATCGATAAGCAAAAATTATTAGAACAGCCCCTAGGCATTTCATTACTAATGCTTCCCTGAGAATCCGAAATTTTCCCGTAGTATCAAAACAGTTAAATTTTCTGAAGTTGTGGCATCAGGGTTATCCTTGCCTGATTCCCCCTTCACCCCACTATCGCTCTACTGTATTTTCTGAGAAGAGGAAACACCTATGGCAACTTTTACCGTTAAATTGATCACCCCCGATGGGGAACAGTCCCTCGAGTGTCCCGATGATGTCTATATCCTCGACGCTGCCGAAGAAGCTGGCTTAGACCTGCCCTATTCCTGCCGTGCCGGTGCTTGCTCTACCTGTGCGGGTAAAATCACCTCTGGTAGCGTTGACCAATCTGATCAGTCTTTCTTGGATGATGATCAAATTGAAGCGGGTTATGTGTTGACCTGTGTTGCTTATCCCACGTCTGATTGCACCATTGAGACTCACAAAGAGGAAGACCTCTACTAAGGTCATTGCACTGACACGTCAACAATCAATCAGTTTATGTTTGTGATGAGCGGGGGTTATTCCCTGCTTTTTTTGTGGCAAATTCCAAAATGGCTTGGGCGGCGCGATCGCAGACACCGGGTTCTCCTAGGGTTTGGCGGAGGGTTTGGTAATCCTTGCCCAGTTGTTGACGGCGATCGCCATTGAGTAACAGATCTAAACTTTCTTGGACAATGTGGTTAGCGGTGGCATTTTCCTGGAGCAGTTCCGGCACAATGTTTCGATTTAAAACAATATTGACGGGGGAAACAAAGGGTAAGTTAAATTTCAACACCCGGCGGGCAATCCAGATGGTCAGGGGACTGACGCAGTAAAGAATCACCTGGGGAACATTTAAGAGGGCGATTTCCAGGTTAACGGTGCCAGATTTGGTGATGGCTAGGTCAGCGGCGGCGATCGCCGTTAGGGTATCTTTGCTATCGATTAAGGTGACAGAGAGGTCATATTGCGCCGCCGTGGTTTCGATTTGTTCTCGGTAAGCCGCCAAAGACACGGGCAGCAAAAAGGTTAGATCCGGCAGTTGGGTCTGTAATTGTTTCGCCGCCTCACAAATCACCGGCAGCAGATACCGCAATTCCTGGAGGCGGGAAGCGGGCAGCAGCGTAATCACCCGTTGATCCGCGTTTAATTTCAAATCTTGCCGGGCCTGGTCGCGGCTAGGGGCATCTTTGGCGATGCGATCCAGTAAAGGATGACCGACCCAAGTCACATCGATGCCTTTACCTTGGAAAAATTCTGCTTCCCCCGGAAAAATGGCCAATAGGCGATCGGTCACCGCTGCAATTTGCTGGGTTTCCTTTTGGGTGGGAGACCAGATCCAGGCTTGGGGGGCAATATAATACACAATCGGCAGATCGGGATATACCCGCCGCAAATAATTGGCGATCGTCAAATTTGGCCCCATGTAATCAATCAAGACCAATAAATCAATGGGATTTTCCTTGAGGTAACCCTTGACCCGTTGTTGAATTTGCCAAGTCGGCAGAATAAAGCGCAAAGATTCAGTCAGTCCCACCGAACCGATCGCCGCTGTGTTGGCCAAAAGGGTCAAGCCCGCCGCCTGCATTTTTTCTCCCCCCAGCCCGACCAACTCCAGATCACAATTTTGAAGGGTACACTGTTCTTTTAATGCTCGTACTAATAATGACCCCTGTAAATCCCCAGACACCTCTCCCGTACTAATAAAAATTCGCATAATCTGCCTGACTGACAATATCCCAAACAATAATATAGAAAAGCGATACGTTTAAGGGCTGATCGTCAAAGACAGAAAGTTAATGGTCAGTCTGGATAACGGTGAAAATTCTGAATCAGGGACGTCTCTGTCTGTTTCAACCGAATACTTACCGAGGGGAAACCTGTCGTCACCACTGAAACAAGATGCCATATTGAGGCGCAAACAAGAGAGCGGCCACAAAAATCAACGTTAGCAACACCACAATACTGCCGCCCGTAGACAAGTCAAAATAATAGCTCACATAGGTTCCCCTCACGCAGGCCAACACACTGCTCACCATGGCGATCGCCATCTCCTTCCCTGTGATCGACTTTAACCCTTGCGTTTGAAACTTGCCTCAAGGGCGATCGCCGCCATCCCCTGCCCGGAGGACAAAGCGATCGCCTCCGCCATCATTTCCAAATCATCAATTAACCCCAAATTACCCCCCAGCGGCAAAGGCTAACCCTTCCAAAATGAAATTAGGATTGCCCATCACGGATGCGGTTTCGGATGGCCCCGTAAAGAGGTAAGTGCCAGGAACTGTCAGATTTTGAAATCGGCTGAAATTGATACTGCTATTACCCGCCCCCGCACTTAAGGCATGGAATGCCACCCCATCCAGACGAAAGGAGGGAATATTTTGCACAATGAAATTTTTCTCATCCTCCCCAACAAAAAGATAGGTTCCCTCCCGGCCAGGGGCAGTATTAGCAAAGCGGTAAAAGGGTTGTAAGAGGGGATCGGTGGGACTACTGGCCACCGCAAAGGCAAAACCTTCATTAGTAAAGCGGCTGGAGAAAATGGGACTGTTAGCGATGCTTTGGGCTTCCTCTTGTCCGACAAATAAATAGGTACCAGGGATGAGATTGTTACGCAACCGAAACATAGGGGTGGTAAGGTCATCCAGGAAAGTATCATCGTTGAGAATCTTGCCCTGAGCGCTAGTAAGAAATGCGTTATTGGTGGGGTTAGAAAGGACAACATTAAAAATTTCGTCTGTTTCAACAAAGGTATCACTCTGGACATTAACTATAATCACCTTTTCGATTTCCCCTGCGGCAAAACTCAAGGTTCCAGTGGGGAGTAATCCGCCGACAAAATCAGCGCCGTTAGCGGGACTAACCGCTCCCCCAGTGACCCCCCAGTTGACGGTAGTGCTTCCTGTGGTATCGCCACTGCGGGTGACGTTGAAGATAAAGGCTTTACCACCGGCATTGTCTTCGGTTGGGACTGTTTGGTCGTCGAGGAAGATCTGGACAAAGGGCGCTTGGTTGATATTTTCATTGACATCAATGATGGTCAGGGTAAAGTTGGCGCTGGCGTCGGGGGTGTTGCCTACGGTGGGGTCATCAACGGTGACGGTGACTTGGTATTGGTTTTTGACTTCAAAGTCGGGGCTGGGGCCAATGTAAAAGAGTTCTGTGCCCTGGATTGTGAAACTGGTGGCGTCGGTTCCTGTCAGTCCAAGAATATTGGTTCCTAGACCATCATCAATGATTTCAAGCTCGGCGACTTTAATGCCAGTGCCAATGATGGTGTTTTCCGCTAGGCCAAGGATGGGATTCAAGAAGTTAATGGTGCTGGGGGCAAGGTTATTAATAGCAGGGCTGTCGTTATCGGTGATTGTTCCTTGACCTTGAGAATCAGTCAGAATTGCGCTTATAGGATTGTTAAGGTTGATAAAAAATGTTTCGTTTTCCTCGGCAATTGAATCGCTCAAGATGGAAACAGAGATGTTTTTTATTGTTTCATTGGGGGCAAAGGTTAGGGTTCCACTGGTTGAGGTGTAATCACTGCCTGATATGGCGGTGTTGTCTTGAGTTGAGTAGTTAACGGTAATAGTTTGACTACTCGGAACAGAAAGGGTGACATCAAAAACAATTTGTTTTGTACCTGAATCCCCTTCGATAATGCTGGGGTTAGAAATCGTGAAAAAGGGTGTATTCCAATCATTATCTGTCCAATTGATGGTTGCAGCCCAAGTTTCAGGTTGCCATTCATTAATACTTGTCCAGGCGGTATCCGACCAACGAGTTGTTGCTTGCCAAGCGGCGGCTGACCAACTGGGAACTACATCCCAAAAATTATTGATCTCTTCACTACCAGTTGTTTGGCTTGACAATGGTAAGTCAGGTTGAATAATGTCCGCAGTTTGAATAGGTAAGTTACTTTTTAATAAAGTGTTTTTTTCAATGTTCAGTGAATTAGCTACTGGTTGAATATTGTCTGTTGTTGGAATGGGTAAATTACTACTCAATATGCTGGCACTTTCTGGCTTTAATAAATTGGCGGGGAAAAGTTCTTCAAGTTTCTTTTCAGATTGTTGAATAATGCTATTCCAGGCTGCCGAAGTATAAGCCAGGGAAGCATTATAGGCTAATGTTGCAGTATTAGAAATGGAAGTAATAACACTAATGGCTTTGCCAATAGCCTGACGTTTGGCTTCGACCGATTCACGGAAGGTTAGAGCCGCCGCCAAACGGACTCCAGATTGTACAGAACCAAAGATTGTTCGCAGACCAGCAACAGTCACCTGAAGAGCAAAATAGTCACTATCGGGTAAAAAAGTGAACTTAGGGCTACTTAAATCTGTTGTGTTACCATTGGCAATTTTTGTAGTTAAATCAACGGGTCTGGTGAGACCAGTTCTTAAAATCTTACTTAAAATCTTATCGTTATCTTTAGTGACTGGGACAGAATGCTTTTCAAAAGTGATTGCAGAGGATAACTTTGAATATTTGTTTAAATCCCATACTCCCTGTAAATAGGTTGAACCGAGCATACTAACAACATCACCAGAGGTAACGTAATGTTTTACTCCTAAATTATTGGCAGGATTGAGATTAATGCCAGCTTGTTGAGAAATACCTGGACTATTAAAGGTAACGATTTTGCCGAGTTTTCCTTGATAAGTAGACCCAACCCATTGGCTTAAGGCTCCCCCTAAGCTATGACCTGTGAGGTGGGGGCGAAAAGTAACTCCGCTTACAGGATTACTAACTTCTGTTAGCCATTGATTAATATCACTTTGACTACCAATAAATTGGTTATAGCCAACGCCCTCGGAATTAGTACCAGTTAAAACGTCTGTTGTAACTTTACTAAATTCTGTGCCGCGAAGGGCTAAGACAGGCGGCTTATTTTGATCAAAAATTACACCCTTAACAAAGGTATAAGTTTGATTAGCACTATTAAGTTGATTGATAACTTCTTGTCCAACTTGATAGGCTCTATTGTCATTGCCACCTGTACTGCTAGCGATTTCACTGAGTAAGTCACTATTCGAGGGTTCAACAGTTCCGTTGATAGGATTTGCTAGGACAAGAAATAAGTCTTCGTCAGAGGTTAAGCCAATAGCCTCCAATCCTTCTTTATTTTCGATGACTTTATTGATGCGATAACCTTCATAGCCTAAGTCATCATAGTCATAAACTTGATCCACTTCTTTTCCTTTGTCGGCATTTGTCCAGGGACGATAGGCCGTATCCCGCGCAAAAATCTCGAAGGTTTTATCGATGACAGTATTCGGCGTTTTAGGTAAAACAGGGACTTTGATTTTTTTAATGTCTTCCCCAGGGAAAAAGACTAGGGTTTGTTTTATTTGTTTTAGGTCGATGCTTAAAGGATCGGCGATAGAAAGTCCAACAAAGTCCTGTTTGTGGTTCTTATCTTGCTCATTTTTCTTCTCTAAGGAATTGGCACTGCCATCGAGTAAGTAGTAATCCAGGATAATGGGTTTATCACTAGCTGATGATAAGGTAACGGTAAATTCAAGCGTTTTTTCTTGATTATCTCCTGCTGGAATTTCTACCCAGGCTGATACCGATACCACAGGTTTGCTAGGCTCTGGAGTGGGAGGTGAAGTGGGAGGCGAAGCGACCAATTTTCCCTTGTCATATACATTAGGATATTGGGGGTCTATTATATATTCGGGGTTAATGGAGTCTCTTATAATCCCCTCAGGAGATCTATACCAAACTTTACCTGCCGTATTGCCACTAATATTTGCACTAGAATTCAATGTACCACTATTATAAATTCCACCACCAAAATTACCAGCATAGTTACCCGTAATGGTGTCATTGCTAAGGTTAACTACACCAGAGTTAATAAACACAGAGTTATAAATACCACCGCCACTGCCATCAGCAGCTTTATTATTAGATATAACACTATTGGAAGAGTTAACTACGCCAGAATTATAAATTCCGCCACCGAGAATGGCTGTATTGCTCGCAACAGTACTCTTGGATAAGTTTAATTTTCCACTATTGCGAATGCCACCTCCAACTTGGAGGGTAAGTTGGAGAGCAGTGTTGTTGCTAATAACACTATTGGATATATCAATCTCACCAAAATTAGAGATTCCACCTGAAGCATTACCTGTGACAAAACTATCCGTTAATGTCGCCTTGCCTGAATTGTCTATACCGGTATTAATATTGTTGTTAACAATAGTACTTGCTATCTCAATAGTTCCTAAATTATAAATACCTTTGCCGCCATTGCCATTAATAATGCTATTCTTGACACTTGATACGCCATTAGTAAAGATGCCATCCAAATAATTGTTATTAATTTGGCTTTAATTGACATTTATTGAGAATGCAGGATTGAAAGGGTTATACCCATGAATTCCATACCCAAAATTTCCACTAATAATACTATTGTTGACTTCCAATTCACTAGATTGGTCAGGAAAAGAAACAAGGGCTCTGCCAACGCCATTTCCCCAATCATTGCTAATAGAAATATAATTTAGAATAACTTTTTGTGAGGTTAGAGACTGAATTCTCAATAGTGAATCAGTGATGAAAAACGAAGTAGATTTACTCGCGCTGCTGCCCAAGATATTAGCTGGGTTGGTATCATCGGCTTCAATGGTGAGGTAATCACCATATATATCCAAGGAAGTTTTGTTATTTAATAAATAATTAGCACCAGATTTTAGTTTAATAATATAGGGTGTGTTGGGATTTTGATTGGCAATACTGATTGCATCTCGTAAAGATAGACCTTCTCCAATCGTCGCACTGCCATCATTTTCATCAACGGTTGTGTTCACCGTTAACACAATCGGTGCTGACAATTCGATCGCCGTTTCTTTCCCCCCAATTATCACCACTGCCTGGTCATCTTCCGTTTTAATTCGACTTAACTCAGTCGTACTTAAACTAACCCCCCGCACCAAAGCCGAAAACAACTCCCCCTCATCCCCCAGCGTATCCTTCGTATTCACCACCGCATCCAGATAATGCCCAACCTCTTCCAACAACACCGCCCGCAACAGCGCCCCATCCCCATCCACCAAAGACTGTGACAGATAAATGTTCCCCGTCTGGGCCGAAAACGCCCCTAAAGCTCCCGGCAAAACCCCATCCGCCACAATCTCAACATCCGGCAGAGCAGACATAGACGTTAACGCACGGAACCTTTGTCGCGTTACCTCCCGGCCAAACACCAACTTAAACTTTTCCGTAAATAGCGCATCAGCCGCAAAAGCCCCCAGAGATTGGAGAATATCAGCAACAGCAGAGCGGAGGACGGGAGAGTTGGTGTCCATGGCAGAAACGTATTGAAACTTGCAACAACACCAGTAAGCCTACTCTGGTCTTTTTCAAAAAACAAGCGTTCATAAATATTGCCTTGATCTCTTTGATCGCCATGTTGCCTGGCAGACTTGCTTTTATGAATCCTGGGGAAAAGAAAACGTTTGCAGATCCGCTGCTGTTAACCCCGTTAAGGCGATCAGCAACGCAGATTCCTCCATGATCTTACTTAACAAACCTAAATTTAAAGGGAATCCAAACAGTTATTCAAATCCGCCAAGGATTGAAAATCCAACAGCGCCTCCCCCAACTGTTCCAACTGCGGCGCCGTCAACCCGCGAATCCGCGCAACCATCTCTGGACTCAGGACATCGAATCGCTTCGATAACAGCCGAATAATCAACGTGGCCTCTCCTTCGAGAAGCCCCTCCTGACGACCCTCCTGACGACCCTCTTGGCGACCCTCTTGGCGACCCTCCTGACGACCCTCCTGACGGGCAATACGTTCTATCGATAAGACATAGGGCATGGTTTTATTCCTCTCCAAATTTTGAATGGACGTCCACAGTTGTTTATCCAAGTCTTGGGGCAACCTCATTAACCAATCGATAATGCCAAACAAATCGATGATCCGTTGCTTATCCCAATCCCTCTCATATAGTAATCGGGCCAACTGCCACTTGGCGTCATACCGCCCTGACGGATTATTACGGGTTTGCTGGGTTAATAAATGGGCCGCAGTCACCAACGCAAAAGGGTTGGGATTGTCTAGCAAAGCATCAAGGCAGTTGGCATAATCAAGGATTTTGACCGTTGCAAACTCAATGCTTGTCCGACTCCCCAGTAAGTCATAGCTAAATCCCTCGGATCGCCACCCTCGATTGGTATCCGCCAGCACGGCTAAGGTGGCAACCGGACGGCGATAGCGGTCATAAAGGCGATAGTTGTAAATAAACAGTCGTTCGGCAAAGGTTTTATCCCGTCGCCCTTGAACCTCCACATGGATATAAACCCATTCCTGCCTGGCCGTGGTCAGGGTCACCTCCACCAAACAATCCACCCGCCGCCGTCCCAATTCCGCATCCGCCACAATTTGGGCCAGTTCTTGATCCAGGAACGTATGGGGTAATGTCCAATCAATGGACTCATAAGCCGCCGGAAAGTAAAACGCCAAAAATTCCGGGAAATACCGCACCAGAGCCGTTTTCCAAGGACTATCGTAGTCGTCAGGCGCATTGGTCATGAACTAAAACGTGTTGATCGTTAGACAAGGGAGAAGAGGACATTTTACCCGCGCAGACTTACTTTCTTTATGGAGTAAAAATTTGAACCAGGGGCAGGGAAAAATTAGGTAATAACGGCGAGGTTAAACAGTCTTCTTTGTAGAGGGTTTCTTGTAAACATAACTGAGCATTTTCTCGGCGATACACTTCCATATTTTGCAACTGCCAATCACCGATCCAATATTCCTGCACCCCATAAATAGAATAAAGTTTCCTTTTCGATTGGCGATCACGATCGCCGCTACTTTTACCAGGAGAAGCGATTTCTATAATTAATTCTGGTGCCACAATTAAATGCCCTGCTTCATCCAGCCCCTGGGCTAACCGTTCATTAGTAATCCAAACAACATCGGGGATAACGGCATCGTTTTCCGTGAAAATTATCCCCGGCGTTTGCACACATGTCCCTAAACCTGACTCTTTAGACCAAGCCATCAACGCAAATTGAATCTCTGAGGCTAGATATTGATGGCAAAAATGGGGCGATCAGGTCACAAACAACTCTCCGTCAATGATTTCATACCGCTTTTCCCCGCCATTGTCGGAAAAGGTTTCAATGTCGTGGATGGTCCAGCGGACTTGGTTAGCAACCATGGGACTTCCTTTAAACTGCTTTTCTCTAGGGTAATCGAGATGATTAACGAAGGGACACTCCTCGCCAACGTTGAAATAAGATGCCATATTTAGGCGCAAACAAGAGAGCGGCCACAAAAATCAACGTTAGCAATACCACAATACTGCCGCCCGTAGACAAGTCAAAATAATAGCTCAAATAGGTTCCCCCCACGCAGGCCAACACACTGCTCACCATGGCGATCGCCAACATATGATCAAAACGGTCACTCAGTAAATAACCAATGGAGCCGGGAGTTACCAACATCGCAATGACGAGGATAATGCCCACCGTTTGCAACGCCGCCACAATCGTCAAGGCCAACACCGACAACAGGGTTAAATAAATCGCCTGGGTATTGAGCCCGATCGCCTGGGCATGGTTGGGATCAAAGCAAAATAACAACAAATCCTTCCGCCGTAGCAAAATCAACGTCAGGGTAATGCCCCCCGCAATCAAGGTTTGGATGATGTCACTTTCGGTAATGCCCAAGACATTGCCAAACAAAATATGAAATAAATCCACATTGCTGGGAAATTTCGTCGCTAAAACAATGCCAAAGGCAAAAAAGCCCGTAAACACCACCCCGATCGCCGCATCTTCCTTGAGACGACTATGGGCTTTAACAAACCCGATCGCCAACGTGGCCCCCAAACCAAACACAAACGCCCCCACCGCAAAGGGCAGATTGAAAATATAGGCCACCACCACCCCCGGCACCACCGCATGGGAAATGGCATCCCCCATCAAAGACCAACCTTTTAGGGTGATATAGCAGGATAAAACGGCACAGACCAAGCCCACGAAGGCACTGACCCAAATCGCTTTGACTACAAATTCATATTGCAACGGCTCCGTAAACCAATGCCAAACCGAGCCCATCATGAGGCGATCCCTTCGGTGGTGGGCAGAGGGCAGGACAATTGCTGCAAACTGCTCAGGGGCAAGCCGCCAAAGGTCATAACTAAATTTTCTTCGGTGAAGGTTTCCTCGGTTTTACCCGCCGCTAAAATGGTGCGATTGATTAAAATGGTGCGATCGCAGAAGGTGGAAATCGAGGCCAGATCATGGGTGGAGATCAAAATGGTGTGACCTTCGGCCCGCAATTGGATCAGCAAATCAATAATGCTTTTTTCCGTTTTGACATCCACGCCGGTAAAAGGTTCATCCAATAAAATGACCTTGCCTTGTTGGGCCAAAGCCCGCGCTAAAAAGGCCCGTTTTTTTTGGCCGCCGGATAATTCGCCGATTTGCCGTTGATGAAATTCCCTCATGCCGACCCGTTCCAAACTTTCTCGGACTAAACGCCGATCTTGGGTTTTGGGCATCCGTAACCAATTCATGTGACCGTAACGCCCCATCATCACCACATCGTCCACGCTGACGGGAAAATCCCAATCAACTTCATCGGACTGGGGCACATAGGCCAACAATTGCTGTTTTTGGGCCTGTTTAACGGGCAGATTGCCAATCCGAATTTTGCCTTGGCTGGGTTTCAAAAAGCCCATCATGGCTTTAAATAGGGTTGATTTGCCGCCGCCATTGGGCCCCACTAAAGCCGTAATGGTTCCTGCTTCCACCGTGCAATTGGCGTTATACAAAGCGAGTCGAGCGTTGCTGTAGGTGACACTGAGGTTTTCAACGGTAATGTCTAGGGCGGGTTGGGGTAAAGACATGGGGATTTAGGTTGGGAAAAGATAAAAAGGTAAATGATTAGGCAGATAAAAATTTGGGCTAAAAACTCAGGTAATTTAGGCTGATCTAGGGCGATCGGGGTTGGAGTCCTTTGGCGATCGCCTGGATATCATAGGTCAACAAATCTAAATAGGTGGGAACCGGGCCATCGTCTTTAGACAGGGAATCGACGTATAAATTACCGCCAAATTTTGCGCCGGTGGCTTGGGCAACTACTTTTTGTCCTTCGGGGTTAACGGTACTTTCACAAAAAACGGTGGGGACTTTTTGGGCTTTGACCTGATCAATGACCGCTTTGACCTGTTGGGGAGTGGATTGTTGATCGGCATTGATGGGCCACAAATACACTTCTTTGAGTCCATAATCCTTGGCTAAATAGGAAAATGCCCCCTCACAACTGACCAAGACCCGTTGACTTTCTGGTACTTGGGCTAGGGCGGTTTTTAGCTGGTCGGCGATCGCCGTTAATTTTGCTTGGTAGGCTTTGGCGTTGGCGTTATAGGTTTCGGCATTAGCGGGATCTAATTCCACAAAGGCTTGGCGGATATTTTCCACATAAACCTGGGCCGTTTTTGGTGACATCCAGGCATGGGGGTTGGGGGAATTTTTATAAGGCCCTTCGGCGATCGCCAGGGGAGTAACGCCCTCGCTCAGGGTTACGGCGGGGACATTTTTAACATTGCCCAAAAATTGCTCAAACCAGCGTTCCAAGTCCAGACCATTCACCAAAATCAGATCCGCAGCCTGAGCTTTTTTGATGTCACTGGGGGTCGGTTCATAATTATGAATTTCCGCTCCGATGCGGGTAATCGATTCGACTTCTAACTTATCCCCGGCCACATTCCGCGCCATATCCGCCAATACGGTAAAAGTGGTTAACACTTTTTTCTTGCCACTGTTAGAGTCAGGGTTATCCAGGCGATCGCCGTTTTCTGTGTTTTCTGTCTGAATTGTCTGATTCGGATCGACGGTGAGAGTTGAGTCCGCATTATTGCCACAGCCCATCAACCCGGTTAACAACACCAGGCCCAGACCCAACCTAACCACGGGACAACGCAACCCAGACGACATAGGAAAAAAGCCCAACGCTTTTCATAATTGTTTCACTTTTCATTTTTATATCATAATTTCTTGGCGATGGGGAAAGTGGGGTTGCTCAACGTTAAAGCGAGTGACAGGGAACCGAAAATTGTCCTAAGCTTCTCAATAACAGACTGTTGATCCCCTTGCTGAAGTGTGATTTTCTATGCCCCTTTTGGTTGACCAGCTAATTTATACCAATTTGTCAAAGACGGGTTTTCAATTATTGACCAGCCCCAAAGTTCCCATCGAAGTCCAAGACGGTTTGATTCATCAGGTCGTGTACAAATTATAGGATGCCTACAATCCGCCACCACCGGATCAGCGCAAGATTTTTTTGCAACAAATTACCGCCACCCAGACGTTATTTGGTTGGCTTTATATTGACGGCAGCGATGAGTTGGGCAGATCTAGTATTCCCTATTTTGTTAGTTACTATTTGGCGGGGGAACTGCAATTGGGTCAATTAGAAGAAATTATTAATTATTTAGGCAAAGGGCCAATTTATTTCATTGAACGGGAACGGTTGGGGGCAACGGCCATTGACCGAGTGGTTTTGCCGATGTCGGATCATTACAAACCGGCCCGCCCTGGGGTAAAAATTGCCGATGAAGATATTGCCCGCTTAGCCGCCCGCTTAACCAGCCATAAGCTGTTGCAATTTCAGACCACAGCGGAGTTTGAGCCCGTCGGAACGCCCGATTTATTCATCGCCAAGGCCGATCAGAGTGATGCCGAGTCGGGACTCAATAACGCCAAGGATCAATCTGTTATTACTCAACCAGCGCTGAATTTGGTTGAAGTGGAGCAATTATTACAGGGGGTTTTAGGCGCGAATAATGGCATTGTGGGCTTAATGCTGTTGGGCAATGAGGGTAATCCGTTGACACCGTTATTAACCCAGGAATTGAGTATTGCCGCTGAGCTAGAGGAAGATGCGGCGGTGACTTTGGCCAAAAACTTACTGGCGATCGCCAAAAATAGCCAGCAATTATTAAATTTTGGCGGATTTCAGCATGGGGAATTACACTTAGATAATGGTCATTGGGTGCTGTCCCAGTGTTTATCGGATTGTTATTTGTTGACAATCACAGAAAAAATGTTGACGGGATTATTGGAAATAGAAACAAAGCGATTGATTAAAAAAATAGGGGCGATCGCCGTGGGAGACTATATCAAACACGATCAAGATTATGCCAGACGTTCAATATCCTATTCTCCCTTGACCACCGCAGTTTTAAGTCGCTCTAACGGCAGTTCTTCAACAATGGAAGCGGATATTTTGTATCGGGGACGTCGCCTAAGTTCCTAACGGTTTTAATAGAGATTGGTTAGTGATTTGGGGATTAATTCATGTTTTATCTGGGTTGTGCGGTGTGGGCCTATGAAGGCTGGTTTGGTAATTTTTATCCGGCTGATCTGGCCAAAAATGATAGCTTGAAGGCCTATGCCCAACGCTTAACGGCGATCGAGGGCAACACCACGTTTTATGCCATTCCTAGCCCTAACACGGTGCAACGGTGGCAAGCTGAAACCCCGCCGGATTTTCGCTTTTGTCTAAAATTTCCCCAAACGGTCAGCCATCAAGGTTTGCTTTGTCCCCAATTGCCCCAGGCTCAGCAATTTCTCGATCGCCTCTTACCGTTGCATCAAAAACTAGGGTCGGTCTTTTTGCAATTGCCCCCGAGCTACGGGCCCGCCCATTTACCCGATTTACTCAGCTTTTTTGAGTCCCTAAAATCCTACCCGATCAAATTAGCGGTAGAAGTGCGCCATCCCCACTGGTGGCAACCGCATCACCAAACAACATTACATCAGGCATTAAGTGAGCGCCAGATTAGCCAAGTCATCCTCGACACCCGCCCCATTTATCGCTGTGCCGACGATCCCCAACATCAAAGCAAACGCCGTAAACCCGATTTACCCGTCACATTTCACCAAACGGCTCCCCCTTTAATTGTGCGTTTTATCAGTCATCCCCAATGGCAAAACAATGAACTGTATTTGGCAGAATGGCAGCAATTTTTAACGCCGTTGTTACAGCAAAACCAAGACGTTTACTTTTTTGTCCATTGCCCCATGGAAGATCATTCCCCCTTCACCGCCCGTCGTTTTTATCAACAATTACAAGCTGCAAAGTTAGTGACGAAACCGCTACCCTGGGATCAATTAATGCCCGTTCCCCAACAATTGAGTTTATTTTAATGGTTAGGCATTAGCTGCCGGATGGTTTAAAGTGGGACGCGCTGGTTTTGGTTTTTCATTTTCGACCTTTTCATAGGCTTCCACAATACGTTGTACTAAGGGATGGCGCACCACATCAGCCTGATTCAAGTAACAAAAGGCAATGCCATCAACGTGCTTTAAAATGTGCTGGGAAACCTGTAGTCCCGATACCTGATGGCTGGGTAAATCAGTTTGGGTAATATCCCCCGTGACCACCATTTTGGAACCAAAACCGAGGCGAGTGAGTACCATTTTCAATTGGGCTGGGGTGGTATTTTGGGCTTCATCCACAATCACAAAGGCATTAGTTAAAGTTCGACCCCGCATATAGGCCAAAGGCGCAACTTCAATTTTGCCCCGTTCCATTAGATCAGGGATTTTTTCGGGTTCAATAAATTCATAGAGGGCATCATATAAAGGGCGCAAAAATGGGTTGACTTTTTGTTGTAAATCCCCCGGCAAAAAACCCAATTTTTCTCCGGCTTCCACCGCTGGTCGCGTTAAAATCAGGCGATCGCATTCATTATTTAACAAGGCTTGTACCGCTAAAACAGCCGCTAAAAAGGTTTTGCCCGTTCCCGCTGGGCCAATGCAAAACGTCACATCATGGCTTTGAATGGCTTTAATATATTGCCGTTGCCGAAAAGTTTTGGCCCGGATGGTTTCCCCCCGGCGGGTTTTGGCTAAAACGGTCTTTTGTAAGGATTGATATTCGTCCTGTTTCCCCGTGTCCAAGGCTTGAAAGGCGGTCATTAAATCGGGGCGGGCAATGGCTTTGGCCGCTTGCCAATAGGGGGCGAGGGATTGCAAAACCTTCATCACCCGCTCCACGGGCTTAGTTTCCCCCATGACCATTAATTCCTGACCCCGCAAAATCAGCTTAGCGCCAGTGTGGTGGGCTAAATAGGTCAAATTATCTTCACCGCTCCCTGCTAGGGCGATCGCACTTTCGGGACTAGGAAGATGCAGGGTTTCGGTGGTTTGGGTCATAGGGAACGATGATGATTTAAAAAAGCTATGAGGATGATGATAAAAATATGAGGGGAAAAATATGGCAACCCGGCTTCTACCCAATGAGATAGTTAAACCCGATTTTTTGATAAGGCGTTTAGCCTGGCTCTATTTTCCCACATCGATATTCTGGAGGAAGAGCTTGGGAGGCAGGAATTTGCCACATCATTCTGATTTTTAGGCATTGATGCTCAACATTGGGATGAAATTCTTTTTTAGTAAGCACTCCCTGATTTTTAGATCTTAAACTACATTCCGAATTTGCCATTGCTGCCCCAACTTAGTTTTCAAACAGAATTTCGTTACCTTTGATGGCAATAATGCGCAGTGTTAATGGCCCAATGACTGCGGTGTCGGCGGCGGCGATCGCCCTCACTTCGGTAGGCGGCGTATCAGAATTGCGGAGTTGCTCAATAAAATCGATTAACGTTTTGATCCGACCATCTTCGACTTGAATCGGCCCCAAAATGCCTTCACGGCGGGCACGGAACTGAGTGGCGGTGAGTAAATAGTCAATGCGTTTTTGAATGTCTGTTTCACTAAAATCCGATGATTCTAAAGAAATCGTGCCGATAGTTTCCCCTTTCCGAAAGACTTGACGATTGGGAACAACATCAAAAAAAACGCGAATTTCCTTTTCTTCTTTGACATAGTTGCCCGCCGACAGAATCCGAATCACATACTCTTGTCCCGAACTTAGTTGTTCTTTGATCCGTTCAACCTGGGATTTGGTCACTTTGACAATGGGTTCATCGGGTTCGGGCATATTGGGCGTTTTGACCAATTGTAAAGCGGTGCTGTTGGCTTGACGCAATAATTGATCGATGGCATTGGTGACGGATTCTGTATTGACAATCCGCAACGCACCAAAGGCAAGCAGTTGTCCTCGCAACAGGGCAATTTGTTGTCCCCGCAATTCCTGATAATCTTGATAATAACGTTCTAATTCCTCGACTTGCCGTTGTAAAAAGGTGAGTTGAGTTTCGAGATCTTGTAGTTGTTTTTCCCGCGTTTGGATATTTTTATCCTTGGCGGCGATCGCCTGGTCGAGTTGGTCGATTTTTTGATCCCGTTGGTTAATGTCCGTTTGTAATTGTTGCCGTTGGCGATCGAGGCTTTCAGATTGTTGCTCTAAGGACTGCACCCGTTGTTGTTGTCGGGACAAAACCGTTTCTTGGTCGGCGATGCGTTGTTGTCGCTTAGAAAGCTCTTGATCCCGGAATTGTACCTGGCTCTGTAACTTAGCGGCTTCGGTGGTTAACTGCTGTTTTTGTTCCCGTAACTCTTGTCGTTCTGCGGATAGTACTTTAACATCACTGCGTAATTTTTGGGACTGTTGGGACACTTGCCGCAATTGTTTTAGCGCCCTAGTATAGTTTTTGTCAATTTCCTTACTCCGCAATTGCACCTGTTGTTGCTGTTGGCGCACCGTTGCTAATTCTGTTTCAATATCTTGTTTCGCTTTGCTCGCTCGCCCTAATTCCGCCTTTGCCGTGCGGAGTTGTTTGAGAATATCATCTAGTTCAAAGACCCCTTCTCGTAGGGATTTACTAAAGGTAAATAAAATACCCAACGTTGACGCCGAAATCAAAGTCCCCGTAATGACCGTCAGTACGATCGCCGTTTGACGAGGGCGAAGTTTGAACAAGCGCAATCGGGCTTTGCCCACCTTACTGCCCAGGTGATCCCCCAACGCAGCAATCATACCGCCCAATACTAGGACAGATAAAACCAGAATATAGGCACTGGTCATAAGGGACGCTTAGGTAAACTGTTGGCTGAGGGCAACGGGATTATGGACGGTAATTTTCTTTTTGGTAATCGAAATCATTTCGCTTTCCCGCAAATCCCCTAATAATCGCGTTACCGTTACCCGCGTTGAACCAATCGCTTCGGCGATCGCCTGATGGGACAACTTCAAATCAATGCGAATGCCATCGGGAGCCGGAACACCAAAATCACGGCACAAAATTAACAGAAAACTCACCAACCGTGATCCCATATCCCGATGAGCAAGGGTTTCAATCATCATCTCCGTTTGCAAAATTCGGGAAGATAAGCCCTGCAACATGAGTAGGGACAAATCTGGATGATTTTTTAAGGCTTGTTCTACCTGTTCAATCGGCGCCGACAGTAACTCCACCGGCGTAAAAGCCACCGCATGGTAAAAACGGTCAGACCGCTGTCCTGTCACTAAAGACAACACCCCGAAAACGCTATTTTCCCGTAACAGCGCCACCGTAATTTCCTCCCCCGCCTCATAGACACGGGACAATTTGACCGCCCCTTTCAAAAGGAAATAAACCCGTTCCGCCGGATCCCCCGGAAAAAAAATGGTCTTACTGCGGTCAAAAGTCTCGACCACCGGGGACACGCTCTCACTACCTAAACGACGAAAAACTGCGGCCAGGGGACGCTCTTGGGTTAAGGATTGATCCATCAGCGATTAACCAGGAGGGGCTTTTAGAAAGAAGTTTGCGACCCTATTCTGTAACAAGATTATACACAATCAGCCTCAAAATGTATCTTAAGGGAACAAAGTTAATTTTGAACAGACAGGGGCTACTAAATCGAGTTTTTAAGAGGGCGGGTGAAAAGTGCAAGCTATAATAGCCAACACACGGTTAATCGTAGAGGACTTTGAAGTCCTATTTATCAGAATTTGGGGGATAAATGAACTGTATTAGCTCGCTTGCGGATTTTTCTAGGACGAACTGCGTTGGTATTTGCGCGACACTAGTGCCAATCATGTTGATTTCTACCCTAAGTTGTCTGGGATTCGCCTATTTTCGACGAGGAACTTTTTGGGTGAATCTAGCCTATGCGGGGACGATCTCCACTTGTTTGCTCATGGGGTTACATGTGAATTCCTGGTTTAGCATCGGGGTTGTCACGCCGATAACATTTATTTTGCTGGGTTTATCCTTAACCTGTTTCAGCGCCTGTAGTCTGGCTTGGGGACTGCCCCTATGGCGTAAGGTTGCTTGGGCAAATATCGGCTTTGGTATGGAGTCCTAATGGAATCCTAATTACGCTAATCCCAAGAGGGCAACCATCAAGGCTTTTTGGGCGTGCATCCGGTTTTCGGCTTGATCCCATAATCGAGATTGGCGGCCTTCCATGACTTCGTCGGTAATTTCTTCGCCCCGATGAGCCGGGAGACAGTGCAACACGATCGCCGTTGGATCGGCAATTTTCAGTAATTCAGAATTAATTTGATAGGGCTGGAAAATGGGAATGCGACTATCCGCCAAATCTTCTTGACCCATGCTGGCCCAAACGTCGGTGTAAAGAATATGGCTACCTGCGGCGGCGGCTTGGGGATCATCGGTTAATTCAACTTTGCCCCCCGGTGCGGCGATCGCCTCCGCCTGTTGAATAATTGCCGCCAAGGGTTCATAGTTTTTGGGGGTAGCGACCCGGACAGTCATGCCCATCATGACCCCGCCGAGGATCAAGGAGTGGGCCACGTTGTTACCATCACCGAGATAGGTTACGGTTAGACCCGCTAAGGTGCCAAAACATTCTTTGATGGTTTGTAAATCCGCCAAAATTTGACAGGGATGTTCTAGATCACTGAGAGCATTAATGATCGGCATTTGGGCATGATCGGCAAAGGTTTTCAGGTCGTCCTGCTTGAAAGTCCGCACCGCCAAAATATCAATGTAACGGTCTAAAACCCTGGCGGTATCTTGGATTGGCTCCCCCCGTCCCACCTGGGTCACACTGGGGTTTAAATCCAGTACTTGGCCACCGAGTTGGTACATTGCCGCCGTAAAAGAGACACGGGTACGGGTTGAGGCTTTATAAAACAATAAGCCTAGGATTTTTTGGCAATGGGGCTTAATCGCACCACTTTTGAGATCCGTCGCCAGTTGCAGAATGTCGTGCATTTCTTCAATGCTCAAATCGGCGATCGCCAACAAATCCCGTCCCGCCAACGCTTCAATGCCCATGAATCCCTTCCCTAGCGATGAGTATGCAATAATTGTCTAGTCTTTTTGGTCTTTATTATAAAGAATTATCAAGAGCAATCCTGCCTTGGCCAAAATTCTAAATTGGCCGATAAACACGATAGTCAATTTTCGGAAAAATATTGTCCATTAATTCGACCTTTTCGAGCCAGCCCGCATCAACTTTGCTAGCCCGGATATCATCGTAAAGTTTATCCAGACGCAACAAATGGGAACGGGTACGGCGCACCGCATAGGGAACCATTGTCCCTGTCCGCATAATAAATGCCCAGTCGGAAGATTGCGCCAACAGCAATTCCCGCGCCGCTTGATTCAAGGCCCGTTCTTCGAGTTCATCCGCTGCTTCCCGATGGCTCAGTTCAATCATGCGCTCGGCGGCTTTATGCAGATGGGGATAAATCCACGCATTGGTTTCATTGAGCCAATATTCATGGAACCCCTTATACCCCCAACTCGATTGGGACGGACGGCAAACTTGCTGGGTGGGATTGGTGCGCAGATAGTCGGCCAAATGGGTCATTTCAAACGTATCTTGATCAAACCAGGCTTTACGGAAGAGATAGTCAATAAACCACGGGCCTTCATACCACCAATGTCCAAATAATTCCGCATCATAGGGGGAAACCACCAAGGGAGGACGTTGCATCATGCCCGCTAAATGCCCCACCTGTTGTTGGCGATTGTACATAAAGTTAGCGGCGTGTTCTGCGGATTTTTGTTTGGCCCAGTAGGGATCATAGAGGGCTTTTTCCGATAAACCGCCATCCCGACTGGTGATTTTGTGATACTTGATGCCAATGTTTTTGCGTTGGCCGTTGGGCATGATATAGGGCTTAATGTATTCATATTCTGCTTCCCAACCCAAGTCTTTATAAAATTCCCGGTATTCCGGATCACCGGGATAACCCACCTGGGAAGACCAAACCTGTTGGGATGATTCATGATCCCGCCCAAAGGCTGCCACCCCGGTTTCGGTAAAGATGGGAGCATAGGTGCCAAAACGGGGACGGGGACGGGCATATAAAATTCCGTGGCCATCAACGAGGAAATAACGCAGACCCGCATCGGCCAGCATCCGCTCAACCCCTTCGTAATAGGCACATTCCGGTAACCAAATTCCCTTTGGCGATCGCCCGAAATTCTCCTCATAATGATCACAGGCGACCTTGATCTGAGACCAAACCGCTTGGGGATAGGTTTTCATTAAGGGAAAGTAACCGTGGGTCGCACCGCAGGTAATAATCTCTAAATTATTGCTGTCTTGGAATTGCTTAAACGCGGTCACTAAATCGCCGTCGTAACGTTCCCAGGTTTCCCGAATGGCGGCAAATTCCTTGGCATAATATTGGGCCAAATATTGAATGTGGCCGTTATGCTCATTATGGACAATCTCTTTTTCTAGTAACTCTTGCAGCAGCGATAAATGGGCTTCGTAGCGTTGTTGTAGCAGGGGATCCCGAAGCATAGAAACCAAGGGCGGCGTCATGCTCATTGTGATCTTGAAATCTACCCCATCCCGCTTTAGTCCTTCAAAAACATGAATTAGTGGTACGTAAGTCTCTGTAATGGCCTCGTATAACCACTCTTCTTCTAGGACATAATCACTTTCAGGATGCCGCACGAAGGGAAGATGGGCGTGGAGGACGAGGGCAACATAGCCAAGAGCCATAGGAGTTACACACCAGGTGAGGAATAGTACGCAGTCAACCGTTAATCTATGGCTAATCTTATCAAAATCTGCGCCCAAAAAATCCCTGAAGTTAGCAAAGGTAATCAGTACATTCTATGGTTTTTGACAAATTTAAATGCCTGGTGGGTCAGGGCAAACGCCAGCCAATTTTACGGGAATCAACTCAGGATCAATCGGTGGTGAATAAGACGGGAATCGTTAAACGGCGATCGCCGGGGGATTTGGCTTAGTTTAGTTGATAAAGCTTAAAAGATTTAACATTGAAAGTTCAATAAAACTAACATGGTATTGTCAGTCCGAAAGCGTCACAATTAAGCCAACGTTCCCTAACGCCTCACATTCTATGACCTGCCATCCCTTGACCCTCCTTTGGCATCGACGCGATCTGCGCTTGGACGATCACTTAGCGTTGGCCCATGCCCACCGAAAAACAGCCAAAATTGTCGGTGTTTTTTGTCTCGATGCCAAAATTCTCCAGGCTCCTGACATGGCTCCGGCGCGGGTTGCCTATTTGCTGGGATGTTTAACCGCGTTGCAAGCCCATTACCAAAAACTTGGTAGTCAACTCTTGATTTTTCAAGCCGATCCCGTTGAACTGATCCCCCGGTTAGCCCAGACGCTACAAGCAAAAACCGTTACCTGGACTCTGGACACGGAACCCTATGCCCAAGGGAGAGATATGCGGGTTGCTCAAATCTTAAGGGAACAGGGGATTTCGGTGGCGACGGAATGGGATCAACTGTTGCATCATCCAGGGGAAGTGTTAACCAAAACCGGAAATGCTTATACTGTCTATGGCCCTTTCTGGAAAAATTGGTCACAATTACCCAAAGCAGCGGTGGTGGAAACGCCCCAAGCTCTACTCGGACTAGAGCCAACAGAACTTGAAACCCTACAAAACCTAAATCCGATCGCCATTCCGTCTTTAGAAAATCTAGGCTTTACCTGGGATCGGCCGTTCTTGTTAGAACCAGGGGAAACCGCCGCCCAATCACAATTGGCGTGGTTTGTGGATCAGGCTTTGATTAACTATCACCATGATCGTAATTTTCCCGCGTTGCCTGGCACATCCCAATTGAGTGCAGCATTAAAATTTGGTGTTATTTCCGTTAGAACTCTCTGGCAAGCTAGCGTGCAAGCCAGGGAGTTTAGCCGCAGCGAAGAAGAACGGGAGAGTATTCAGACTTGGCAACAGGAATTAGCCTGGCGGGAATTTTATCAACATTGTTTGTATTCCTTTCCTGAATTGGTGAATGGCCCTTACCGCGAACCCTTTAAGTACTTTCCCTGGGAAGACAATGACGCCCATTTCCAAGCCTGGTGTGAAGGTCGAACGGGTTATCCGATCATTGATGCGGCGATGAATCAGTTAAATCAAACCGGCTGGATGCATAACCGTTGTCGGATGATTGTGGCCAGTTTTTTGACCAAGGATTTAATTTTGAATTGGCAACGGGGGGAATTGTACTTTATGCAAACCCTCTACGACGGTGATTTAGCGGCGAATAATGGCGGTTGGCAGTGGAGTGCGTCGAGTGGTATGGACCCAAAACCCCTACGAATTTTTAACCCTTACACCCAAGCGCAAAAGTTTGATCCCGATGGGGACTATATTCGGACATGGTTGCCAGAGTTGGCCCGCTTTGACACCGGGGATTTACTGACGGGAAAACTGACCCCGATGGAACGGCGATCGGTTAATTATCCTGACCCCATTGTGGATCATGGCGTTCAACAGCGAGAGTTTAAGCGACGTTACCAGCTTGTCAAATAGGCGATCGCCCAAAATAATTGCAACCTAAAAGTACGCAGATTTTTATGTTACTAACCACGCCGGTGGCAAGGTCTAAATTCTTGTGCTCAGGAATCAAATTTAGCACGACCTTCAACGCCAAATTTATTTGCCAATGTCGAATAGACAGTGCTTCCAGTAGCATAAAATCAGGTCAGTCACTCAGGCGGTTATCCTGGGTCAATTCATCTAGTCAGTAGGGGAACGGTGATCATGGTGATGCAGCATTGGGTCAAAA